>ERZ827488.3932-NODE-3932-length-11337-cov-8.001950_pt1 | contig 11337 bp, 12 predicted proteins | sample MGYA00519771_ERZ827488 | MGnify/ENA primary metagenome ERZ827488 (study PRJEB31778, sample SAMEA3449323) | human gut metagenome | biome: human gut; feature: human-associated habitat; material: faeces | place: United Kingdom | collected 2010/2012 ...
AGCTGCTCACCCTGCAATCCAGAAGGCTGTTGCTGCACAGGACAGGGGAGAATGTGGATGGATTCTGTCTGCTGGGAGGAGATTTCTTCCCCAGAGAAAACGTCTTTGCCGAACAGATGACCATCTGGCGCACGATGCCAATCAAGAAAAATGAACCGGTGGTGTTTGTGCCCTGTCGTCATGACCCGGCTAAACAATTCTGGCGGGAGTTCCCGGCTGTCTTTTGTCAGGACAGCGGGCATCGCCCGGGCGTTGTATGCTGGATCGAAAAGTTGCAGGAAAAGAGATTGAAACTTCTGGATCCCCGCAGAAAGGTACATTTCCGCATCTCCGGTGTCCAATATGGCGATAAGGACTTCTTTGTAAATGATTCTTTCAGCGACAGCCTGACCTTTCAGGCAGGGATTCTGGATGAGATAGGGCGTCCATGGCAGAGTCGGATCGTCAGAGAAATCGAGCGCTGTGAACAGACAGCGGCGCTGGTCGGACATTTTGCGCAGGAACTGGCAATTGCCGCCGGTGACCGGAATGAAAATGCAGGCGGCGCGGTTCGTGCACAATTCTACTTTGCAGTGGATCAGCCTTTTCGGCAGTGGCTGCAGGCGATCGACCCGGAGCAGGACGACCCGGATGAGGCAGCGCTGCGCTGGCAGGCGCAGGCGCGAAATGTCGCGGAAAAGCTGGGAAAACAGATGGTGATGGAGGCCGGAAATGCCGCCTTGAAGGGACACCGCATTGTGGTGGATAAGGATAAAAAGACCGAGCGCACCATCCTGTATACCTCGCCAAAGGCCTATAATCGTTTCCGCACAAGGCTTTGGGAGATCTATCCCAAAACAGAACCATAAAGGGGGAATTGTATGAAAACACAGGACGTCAAACTGTATGCGGCGCAGCAGCTGCACAGGCTTCAGTCTCTGCCGGACAACCAGCGGCGGGCAGAACTGGCAAAGCTGCGTCGGGGCATCGGCCACGCACCCGGCGATCTGCCGGAACTGTGGGGAAGCTTTTTGCTGGAAATGCCGGAAAGCTTTCAGGGCCGCAGTGCTCCCTCGGCGGCAGAGTGGGCGGTCTACCTCGCCCTGACCCTGTATGCTATGCATCAGCAGGGGAACGACCGCCTTATGAACTGCCCCGGCAACACGCTGGGGCGTGCGGTGCGGCAGCTGGCAGAGCGGAACAGTGCCGGACAGGACTGGACCGAGGCCAGTGTGCTCCGGCGGTTCAATGCGCTGGCCACCGCAGAAGAAATTACCGAGATCAGCTACCATCTGCGGGGCATGATCCAGCTGTTGAGTGCGGCAAAGGATGGCGGCATCCCGCTGGATTATCCGCAGCTTGCGGCAGACTTGTATGAATTGCAATGCACCGACCCGCGATATGCGCAGACCCCCGCCAATGTTCGTCTGCGGTGGGGACAGGACCTGTACCGCGACCCGAAGCCTGCACCGGATGAGAAAGAAAAGGAGAATTGATCATGAATAAGCGCCTGTATGTTGATTTCCACATTTTGCAGACCGTCCCGCCCAGCTGCATCAACCGGGATGATACCGGCAGCCCAAAAACGGCAGTGTACGGCGGTGTGCTCCGCGCCCGGGTATCCTCGCAGGCATGGAAGCATGCCATGCGCGCAGCCTTTGCGGAGAATGCTCAGCTGGACGTGGGCAAGCGCACCAAAAAGGTTGCCGATCTGGTGAAGGAGCAGATCCTTGCACTGGCTCCGGATGCGGATGCGGACAAGCTGGCAAAGAAAGCGCTGGAGAATGCGGGCATCAAGTTCGATGAAAAGAGCAAGAAGGATGATACGGTCACCAAGGCGCTGTTCTTCATGAGCACTGCGCAGGCAAAGGCGTTGGCAGAGCTGGCTGTGGAGGGCTCTGCGGATAAAAAGCAGTATCGGGATGCCCTGAAAGCAGCGCCCTCGATGGACATGGCGCTGTTTGGCCGCATGGTGGCAGATGAGCCTTCTCTGAACTATGACGCCGCTGCGCAGGTGGCCCACAGTATCTCCACCCATGCCGTGCAGAACGAGTACGATTACTTTACCGCCGTGGATGACTGTCAAGCAGAGGACAACGCCGGTGCAGGCCATCTGGGCACGGTGGAGTACAACTCCTCCACCCTGTACCGCTATGCCACAGTGAACGTGATGGAGCTGGCCGGGCAGCTGGGCGCAGAGCAGGCAGCGGAAACGGTGCGGGCCTTTGGTGAGGCGTTCCTCTTCTCCATGCCCACCGGCAAGCAGAACACCTTTGCAAACCGCACTCTGCCGGATGCGGTATATGTGACCCTGCGGGAGGATCAGCCGGTGAACCTGTGCGGCGCATTCGAGCGTGCCGTGCCCCGCAGTGCGCAGGGGTATGCCGCGCCTTCCAAGGCGGCACTGGCACAGTATGCGCAGCAGATGTACAGCAGCTTTGCCGAGGCCCCGGCGCAAAGCTTTACCGTGGGCAGCGGGCTGGAGGAACTGGCTCCGGCGCAGACGGCAAAGGCTATGCTGGACGCACTGGAAAAGGCTGTCCGGGATGCACTTGCCGGAAATGAGGTGGGGTAATGGCAACGCTGTTGCTTCGGCTGGCAGCGCCTTTACAGGCGTGGGGCGCGGACTCCAAATTTGAGACCCGCAAGACGGGCCGTGAACCCACCAAGAGCGGCGTGATCGGTCTTTTGGCGGCAGCTCTGGGGCTGCGGCGGGACGAGCGCGAAGCACTGCTCCGATTGACCGGGCTGCGGTTCGGCGTCCGCGTGGAGCGGGAAGGGCAGCTGCTGGTGGACTACCACACGGCAAAGACGCAGGATGAAAAGACCTCTTATGTGACCTACCGCCATTATTTGCAGGACGCCGTGTTTCTGGCCGGTATTGAAAGCGAGGATGCCGCCCTTTTGCAGCAGCTGCAGCAGGCGCTGCTACACCCGGTGTTTCCGCTGTATCTCGGCCGCCGCTGCTGCCCGCCTACCCTGCCGCTCTGTCTGGGAGTACGCCCGGGCAGCTTGCAGGAGGTGCTGCAAGCGGAACCGCCCCTGTGTCCGGGACGGCAGAGCCGGATCTTATTGGACGCCGACCCGCTGGAGCCGGGCACGGCTCCGCAGCGGGATGTGCCGGTGAGCTTTGACCCGCATCATCGGCAGTACGGTTACCGCTCGGTACGGGAGCTTTGGCAGAAAGTGCCGGACAGCCCGGAGACTACGGAGCACGATCCGTTCCGGGAATTGTAAAAAGGGGGCGAGAGAATGTATTTATCACGGGTAGAACTAGATCCCACCCGCCGCAGCACCATGGCTGCGCTGTCGGCACCGCAAAAACTGCATGGCGCAGTGGAAAGCGCTTTTGCAGGGGAGCGCCGCCGCAGACTGTGGCGGTTGGATCGTCTGGGAGAGCGGTTGTATCTGCTGCTGCTCAGCGAAGATGCGCCAGAGCTGTCCGGCGTGGTGGAGCAGTTTGGCACCGGAGCGGCTGCGGAGACCCGCAGCTACGACCCGCTTTTACAGCGGGTGGAGCCGGGCAGCTGCTGGCAGTTTCGGCTGACCGCAAACCCCACCAAAAGCTGCAAAGACCCCCAAAACCCCGCAGCGCGGGGAACTGTAGCCGCACATTGCACGACACAGTACCAGAAGCAGTGGCTGTTGGAGCGCGCCGCAAAGCACGGCTTTGCCCTGCGGGAGGAGGAATTTACCGTGACCCGGGTGCAGTGGCAGCACTTTGCCAAGCACGGCACCCGGCCGGTGACCCTGTTGGCAGTGACCTATGAGGGCATTTTGCAGGTGACCGATGCAGAGCAGTTCCGGGCACTGCTGTGTCAGGGCATGGGGCGCGGCAAGGCCTATGGCCTTGGACTGATGACCGTTATGCGCGGAGGAAACTGAGATGGACGAGATGCCGGGCATGATCCGGCCGGACCTGCAGGCGCTGCCGCAGGTGAAAGACCGGATGACCTTTCTGTATCTGGAACACTGCACCCTTGGCCGACAGGACGGCGCAATCACCGTTACAGACGAAAAAGGGATCGTTCAGATCCCGGCGGCGGGCATCTCGGTGCTGCTGCTGGGGCCGGGTACACGGGTGACCCACCGTGCCATGGAACTTATGGGTGACACGGGCGTGGGTGCTGTCTGGGTAGGTGAGCACGGTGTGCGGTATTACGCCCATGGCCGTCCCCTGACCACCCACTCGCAACTGTTGCTGCGGCAGGCAGAGCTTGTCAGCAACACCCGCAAGCACATGGATGTGGTACGCAAGATGTATCAGCTCCGTTTCCCGGACGAAGATATCTCCCGGCTGACGATGCAGCAGCTGCGGGGACGCGAGGGCAGCCGTGTGCGGCAGGTATACCGCAAAGCTTCCAAGGATACCGGTGTTCCGTGGAGCGGCCGACTGTACCGCCCGGAGGATTTTGCATCGGGAGATGCCGTCAATCAGGCGCTTTCTGCCGGGCACGCCTGTTTGTACGGTCTGGCGCACGCGGTGATCGTGGCATTGGGCTGCGCCCCGGGTCTTGGCTTTGTTCATGTGGGGCACGAGTGCTCCTTTGTGTACGATATTGCCGACCTGTACAAGGCCGAGGTGACCATTCCCATCGCCTTTGAAGTGGCGGCACAGGCTCCGGACGACCTGCCGGCCGTAGTGCGCCGCCGGGTGCGGGATGCCATGGTAGAGCATCATATTCTGGAGCGCATGGTGCACGATATCCGGTATCTGCTCCTGAATGCGGATGAGCGGGAACAGGAGCCGGAAGCTGTTTATCTGTGGGACAACAAAGTGGGCACTGTGGCCAACGGCATCAATTATTTTGAAGAAGAGGGTGATGAAACATCGTAGTTCTCACCATGACGAACTGCCCGCCAAAACTGCGCGGGGATCTGTCCAAATGGTTGTGCGAGATCAACACGGGCGTTTATGTGGGCAATGTGAGCAGCCGCGTGCGGGATGCCTTGTGGGAGCGGGTGTGTCAGAACCTGAAAAACGGACAGGCAACACTGGTGTTCACCACGGCGGGAGAGCAGCGGATGGATTTTCGCACCCACAATACCGCATGGGAAACCGTGGACTTTGACGGGATCAAACTGATGCGACGACCGCTGCCGCAGGCCGAACAAAACCAAATCGACCTGAAACCCGGGTTCAGCAAAGCGGCACAGCAGCAAATGGCGCGGAAAGCGGGCAGAACAAAGCCGAGCACAGGCAATTACACCGTGATCGATCTGGAAACCACCGGCCTGAAAGCCGCGTCCGATTCCATCATCGAATATGGAGCGCTGCGGGTCCGGGACGGTGTACCGGTGGAGGAGCTGACCATGCTGGTCTGCGTGGAAGAAAACGTTCCGGCAGAGATCACAGCCCTGACAGGACTCAGCGCTGCGGAATTGCAGCAGGGAACAGAACCACGGGAAGCGCTGAATAGCTTTTTGTTGTTTATTGACAAAGACCCACTGGTGGGACATAATATTGCCTTTGATCTGGAGTTTCTGCGCATGACCTGCAAACGATATGGCTTTCCGGCACCGACCAACCGCCAGATCGACCTTGCACAACTTGCCCGCCGAAACCTTACAAGGATCGCAAATTATAAGCTGGTGACGCTGGCACAGCATTTTCAGCTGGCAGAAAAAGTGGAGCATCGCGCCCTGCCGGACTGCCGTCTGATACAACAGGTTTATTGCAAACTGAAGGAAACAGCGGTACAATAGCAACATGAGACACGGTGCTACGGGATCTTTTTAGTCTTTTCCCCGCATACGCGGGGGTGATCCCTTGTTGTAGACGTAGTAGTAGAGTACGTTAAACTTTTCCCCGCATACGCGGGGGTGATCCCATCACATGCGCAGGAGGGCGGCAGAAAAGGCCCTTTTCCCCGCATACGCGGGGGTGATCCCCGAGAAAAAATCTTCACGACACCATTGTAACACTTTTCCCCGCATACGCGGGGGTGATCCCTCCACCCACGACTACCGCACCCGTGAGATGCACTTTTCCCCGCACATGCGGGGGTGATCCCAACGCCATCACAGCCCTTACTAGCGCCCAGAACTTTTCCCCGCATACGCGGGGGTGATCCCTACGGAGTCACATGGGACATCTTGCAGAGTGACTTTTCCCCGCATACGCGGGGGTGATCCCTGGGGCACGTAGTAGTCCAGCCTGTCTTGTCTCTTTTCCCCGCACATGCGGGGGTGATCCGTACACGGCAAAGCCTGCTGACTACATCGTACCCTTTTCCCCGCATACGCGGGGCTTACAAAAAAGAACCACGGGCGCAACGGAAAGTGAAATGATATTTCTGGAAAGGAGAACTCTGCAATTTTATCGCCCGCCCAGGCTGCGATCAAGAATCCCCGCAAGTGATCGCGTAAGGGCTTGAACTGACACAAATAACACAAATAAAGCATAACAAATACCCCTCGGTTTCCTGCTGCGGAAGCCGAGGGGTGTTTTGCGTATTAAGGGTGGAACGAATGCGCACTGTGATTTTATTCTGCCTTCAGGCGGAGCAAGGTGCCGGACTTTTCAATGCGGTAAAAACCTGCGCTGCCGTCCACGCCGAACTGCAGCTGCAGCTTGAGCGAAGAGTGCGACAGCGCGCGCACCGAAGGCGCGATCCAGTGCACCAGTGCCAGCAGCAGCGGCAGGGTGACGACCAGCTCGGTGGCATCCTGCCGCGCGGTGCCGCCTGTCGGGAACAGCGCAATGACCAGCAGTACGGCCCAGCACTTCGCAGTAGAGCAGCTGGTCCAGATCGATGCGGGAGATGCCGGTCTTGCAGCGCAGGATCAGGCTGCGCTGGTCGGCGCGGCGGCACTCGGCGATCACCGAATCCGTCAGACGGAAAAAGCTGTCCTCCCAGATGGGCTTGAGCTGGTAGAAGTAGGCACCCACTACATAGGATTCCACTGCAAACTCGGCGGAAGAAGTGAGAAAGATGATCTTGACGACGTTATCGTACTGCCGGATCTCCTTGGCGGCGGTAATGCCGTTTTCGGCCGGCATGATGACATCCAGAAACAGGATATCGTACCGGGTGCCCTTTTCGATCTCGGCCAGCAGATCCAGCGGGCTGCGAAAGGCTGTGCACTGGATCTGGACACAGCGCTGGGCGCGATATTTTTCCAGCAGGGCAGAGAGCTGGTCCAGAACTGTTTGGTCATCGTCGCAGAAGGCGATCTGGATCATAACGGGTTTAACACATCCTTTGTTCGCGTCAGCCAGAAATTACAGCTGGGCCTTGCCCATGCAGTAGGTCTGCAGCACATCATAGTTGTCGTCCAGCACCACAAGGTCGGCATCCTTGCCGATCTGGATGGAACCCTTGCGGTCATCCAGATGCAGGCAGCGTGCCGGGTTGATGGTGCAGGCGTTCAGTGCATAGTTGAAGGGCACCATGGCCTCCTCCACCAGAATGCGCAGGCCCTTGTTGATGTTCAAAGTGGAACCGGCCAGCGTGCCGTTGTCCAGATGGGCGCTGCCGTCCGGGTAGATGGTGATATGGTTGCCGCCAAAGATGTACTCGCTGCCAATGGGGGTGCCCTTGGCCATCAGTGCATCCGAGATCATGATGGCGTAATCCGGGCCTTTGCTCATGAAGTAGTTGTTCAGGGCAGCAGGGGTGGAGTGGCAGCCGTCGCAGATGATCTCGCCGTACATGGTGCGGATGCGGTAGGCTGCGCCCACCAGACCGTTGGCGCGGTGGGCGAAGGGGGACATGCCGTTGTACACGTGGGTCATGGAGCGGGCACCGTTGGCATAGGCCATCACGGCCTGCTCATAGGTGGCGGCACTATGGCCGATGCTGACCACCACGCCGTGCCCGGTCAGGTAATGGGTCAGTGCAAACCCTTCGTCGTGTTCCGGTGCAAGGGTCACATAGCGGATGTGGCCGCGTGCTGCCTGCTGGTAGTGCTTGAACTGCTCCACGCTGGGCTTTGCGATGTACTCCGGAGGCTGTGCGCCCTTGTACTTCATATCGAGGTAGGGGCCTTCAAAGTGGATGCCAAGGATCTCGGCACCTTCGTAGCTGCCCTCCATCACGTCGGCCACATTGGCCACGGCGTTGGTCAGCACCTCCACGCTCTGGGTGACGGTAGTGGCCAGAAAGCTGGTCACACCCTCAGAGACGATATGCTTTGCCCAGTAGCGCAGGCCCTCCGGCTTTGCGTCGTTGGTGTCGAACTCGTAGGCACCATGGCAGTGGATATCCATAAAACCGGGCACGATGCGCTTGGAGCCATAGTCCACATCGGCCTGCTTTTCACCATAGGGGAAGATGCCGGTGATCTTGCCCTGCTCCAGCTCGACTGCGGCAGAAATGAACTGGTCGGCGATCCATACTTTTTTGCTCTGGATGATCATATAATCAGCCCTCCGATATCATCATAAAACCTGCATATGCTGCACACGACAGCACAACCATTCTACAGAAAAGTATAGCATTTTCTGGCGGGAATAACCAGCCTTCGCGCGCCTTTTCAAAAAAATTAAGCTGGAAAATGAAAAAACGATCGCAGCTTGCACAAAGAAACAGCGTAAAATCAGAAACCCGGAGCCTTTTTGAGCCGTTTTGGCCGAAAAAAGGTTCCGGGTTTTGTGCATGATCTTTTCAAAGAGCTGTTTTGCAACAGCCCCTTAATATGAAGTAAGCCCCAGGCTTACATCCAAAGCCTGATCCACACGTTTCTGATCTTCCGGCGTGATCTGCCCGGCCCGCTCCCGCAGGCGGTGCTTATCCAGCGTGCGGATCTGCTCCAGCAGCACCACGCTGTCCTTGGCAAGGCCGGTATCCGCTGCCCGGATATTGATGTGGGTGGGCAGGCGGGCTTTGTCCAGCCGGGATGTAATGGCCGCAGCGATCACGGTAGGGCTGTGCCGGTTGCCGATCTCGTTCTGCACGATCAGTACCGGGCGCACGCCGCCCTGCTCCGACCCCACCACCGGCGAAAGATCTGCGTAAAAAACTTCTCCTCTGTGTACCTCCATGGAATCTCCCTCCCTGCATTTGGAGGATGCGCCCCGCTTATGTGATGCGTCCGGCGCATCTTCGTCTGATCTCAGTATGAGCCGGCTGCGCGCCGGTTATGCAGCGCAGGGGATATTCCATTGTATGCACAAAGGCTTACAGAGTTTCCAGTGTGCAGAAGGCCAGCGCCATGCCGCCCTCGTGGCTCAGAGAGAGCCGGGCGGCAAGGCCATGGGCCTGCATCCATTCCGCCGTCTGGCCGGAAAAATGATAGGCAGGTGCACCGCTTTCCAGCCGGACAGCCTCGATCTCACACAGGGAGAACGGCTCCCGCAGGCCGGTGCCTGCCGCCTTTAAAAAGGCTTCCTTGGCGGCAAAGTTGGCTGCGGCGCTGGCAAGCCGGTGGGCGGCGCTGCGCCCGGCGGGCAGCGGTTCGTCAAGGCTCAGCGCAGCGCGTTCGGCCTCGCCGTACACCCGGCGGATAAAGGCTGCAGCGTGTGCGCCGGTAAGGCTTTTTTCCAGATGCGCGATCTCGCACAGGTCGCAGCCGATGCCATACAGCATAAAGGCCCTCCTTCTGCCGCATTTGCGGCGGTGCAGGCCGTCAGCCTGCAAAATCAGGACCGGAAATTTTATGCAAACTGTGCAAATCCGGTCTGTTTAGCTTGAAGTTTCCTCGCAATTCGTGTACAATGAATGTAGTTCTTCCTAAGGGGGTGTATTCCGTGAGTGGCGAGACCGCTATTTTTTCGATCCACGACAAAAAGGACTATGAGATCCATGAGATCGTACAGCAGGTGTACGATGCTTTAAAGGAAAAAGGCTATAATCCGGTCAATCAGCTGGTGGGCTATATCCTGTCCGAAGACCCCACCTACATCACGACCTATAAGAATGCCCGTTCCATGATCCGCAAGGTGGATCGTGACGATCTGCTGCAGGCCATGCTGCGCAGTTATCTGAACGTCTGATATCGCTTGTCTGCTCATGCCCCGCCGTCGCTATGATGGCGGGGCTTTTTCATAATAGAATGCAGATGCCGTTTACCGTTACAGCCTCTCCGGTGAAAACGCAATTCAGAAAAATCCGCAGATCTTTCTGAATTGCAACTATATAAAATAAAATTTTCGCTGAAGATGGCCAGAGCGAAACGGAGGCCATTCCAACCGTTACGGCCGGAACGGCAGCGTAAAGATCTGGTTTACGACGACCTCATATTCCCACGGTTCCCGCGCCTTGCGCAGCTGCTTTTCCAGCTTTTCGGCTCCCTCAAACTTGTGAATGAGGTAGAACCAGTGTCCCTTCATGCGGCTCACCGCGCACCCGGCGCTGCCGAACAGTTCGGAGTATCCGTGGTAGAGGTCGTCAAGGTATCCGCGCAGCTCTTCCCGTGCGGCCGGTGCGCCGCCGCGTGCTTCACGGAAGAGCGCCGGGTCCGCAATGATGCCGCGCCCCACCATGATGCCGGACAGCTGCGGATACTGCGCTTCCAACGTGTGCAGGTCCGCAGCGGTGGTCACATCGCCGTTGTAGCACACGGGCATCCGGCACCCGGGCAGGGAGGCAGCAAAAGCGGCACGGTCGGCCTGCCCGCAGTAGAGCTGGCGCATCACACGCGGGTGGATGGTCAGCTCACAGATGGGATACCGGTTATAGATGTCCAGAATGGCAGTAAATTCTTCCGGCTTTTCCACGCCCAGCCGGGTCTTGACCGAGATAGGCCCTTCCGCATTGGCAAATACGGCGGCAAGAAAAGCGTCCAGCTTGACGGGGTCGCGCAGCATCCCGGAACCCTTGCCTTTGGCGGTGACGGTGCCGGAAGGACAGCCGAGGTTCAGGTTCACCTCGGTGTAGCCAAGGCCGCGCAGCTCGCCGATCATCCATGCGGCAAGTTCGCCGTCCTTTGCCAGCAGCTGCGGGATCACCGGCGCGCCGGGGTTTGCCGCAGGGGCAAGCTCGGCCATCTTCTTTTTAATGAGCACCCGGTTCTCCGGCGGGGAGATGAAAGGGGCATAGTAGCGGTCGGCATTGCCAGCAGGGCCGAACCATTTCTGGTGTGCCTGCCGCCACACCCGGTCGGTCAGGCCCTCCATGGGGGCAGCATAGTAATTCATGAGCAAATCTCCAAAGTGTTTGATAGGGATATTGTAACAAAAAACTCCCGCCCTGTGAAGTCACAGAACGGGAGAAGCGAGCTTTTTGAAAGATCAGTCTGCAAACAGCGGGGTGGACAGATAGCGGTCGCCGGTATCGGGCAGCAGGACCACGATGTTCTTACCGGCATTCTCCGGGCGTTTTGCCAGCTGCAGAGCAGCATAAACAGCAGCACCGGAGGAGATACCCACCAGCACGCCTTCCTTGTGGCCGATCAGACGGCCGGTGGCAAAGGCAT
>ERZ827488.3935-NODE-3935-length-11333-cov-3.888633_pt1 | contig 11333 bp, 9 predicted proteins | sample MGYA00519771_ERZ827488 | MGnify/ENA primary metagenome ERZ827488 (study PRJEB31778, sample SAMEA3449323) | human gut metagenome | biome: human gut; feature: human-associated habitat; material: faeces | place: United Kingdom | collected 2010/2012 ...
TATTATTTACATCATTTTTCTTATTTACACCATCTAAGGACTTCATTGTCGGGAAGAGGAGAACATCACGGATTGCGGCTGAATCTGTGAGGAGCATACACATTCTGTCGATACCAAAGCCGATACCGCCTGTCGGAGGCATACCGATTTCAAGTGCATTGAGGAAATCCTCATCGGTTGTGTTAGCCTCATCATCGCCCTGTGCGAGAAGTGCCTCCTGAGCCTTAAAACGCTCTCTCTGGTCAATCGGATCGTTAAGCTCTGAATATGCATTAGCCATTTCCCAGCCGTTCATAAAGACCTCAAATCTCTCAACATAATCGGGATTTTCGGGTTTCTTCTTTGTAAGCGGAGAAATCTCAATCGGATGATCCATAACGAAAGTAGGCTGAATCATATGCTCTTCTGCAAATTCTTCAAAGAAAAGGTTGAGGATGTCGCCCTTCTTGTGGCGTTCTTCAAACTCAACACCCTTTTCCTTAGCAATTGCCTTAGCCTCTTCGTCAGAATGAATTTCGTTGAAATCAACACCTGAATACTTTTTAACAGCGTCAAGCATTGTAATTCTTTCAAACGGCTTGCCAAGATCCATTTCAATGCCGTTGTATGTGATTGTTGTTGTGCCGAGAACCTCCTGTGCAACATGGCGATAGATGTTTTCGGTAAGATCCATCATACCGTTGTAGTCGGTATATGCCTGATAAAGCTCCATAAGAGTAAACTCAGGGTTATGACGGGTGTCAACACCCTCGTTACGGAATACTCTGCCGATTTCGTAAACCTTTTCAAGTCCGCCTACGATAAGTCTTTTGAGGTAAAGTTCAAGAGAAATTCTGAGCTTTAAATCCTCGTCAAGAGCGTTGAAGTGAGTAAGGAACGGACGAGCCGACGCACCGCCGGCATTTGCAACGAGCATAGGAGTTTCAACCTCCATAAAGCCCTGATTGTCAAGGTAACGGCGGATACTGCCGATAATTTTTGAACGCTTTACAAAGGTATCCTTTACCTCGGGATTCATAATAAGGTCAACATAACGCTGACGGTAACGAAGGTCTGTATTTGTAAGACCGTGATACTTTTCGGGGAGGGGTTTGAGTGATTTGGAAAGGAGCTTAACCTCTTTTGCATGAACAGAAATTTCGCCCATTTGCGTTTTGAAAACAAAGCCCTTTACTTCAACGATATCGCCGATATCCCACTTTTTAAGGAAACCGTATTCTTCTTCACCGAGATCGTCAAACTTTGCAAAAATCTGGATTTTGCCCGAACGATCCCAAAGGTCCATAAACGAAACCTTGCCCTTGCCTCTTTTTGAAAGCAAACGGCCTGCAACGCATACATCTTTGTTTTCGTACTCTTCAAAATTGTTTTTAATTGTTTCCGTGAGAACATCACGGGCACTTGTTGTAATTACAAACGGATCTCTGCCTGCTTCTTTGAGGGCGTCAAGCTTTTCGTATCTGACCTTGATAACATCGCTTGTGCCGGTCTGCTGTGGCTTCTGACTCATTTCCAATCATTCCTCTCTTTTTCAACATCAATAAATCTGACGGATTGCAAAAGCAGAATCCGTCAGCAAAAATTCAATAAATAAACAAATTACTTTGAGATTTCAAGAATCTTAAATGCCTTTACGCCGCCGGGAGTTTCAACCTCAACAACATCACCGACACATCTGTCCATGAGAGCCTTGCCCACAGGTGATTCGTCTGAAATTTTGCCCTGTGCGGGATTTGTTTCGTTAGAACCCGAACCAACGATTTTGTATGTCATCTGTCTGTCTGTGCCAACCATTTCGATTGTAACAACAGAAGTGAGGTGTACCTTATCGTTAGATGTTTCGGACTCATCAATAATCTGAGCAGTTTTGAGGATAGACTCGATAGTAGCGATTCTTGCCTCCATAATAGCCTGCTCGTTCTTTGCGTCATCATATTCACTGTTCTCGGACAAGTCGCCGTAGGAACGGGCTACCTTGATTTTCTCTGCAATTTCTTTACGCTTGACATTTTGTAATTCTGCAAGTTCCTCTTCAAGATTTTTAAGACCTTCCGCAGTAAGCATTGTTGGTTTAGCTGCCATTTTATATCGTTCCTTTCAGTTAATACCGCACCTGCACAAGCGTGCATACGGTATAAAATTCTTTCATATCAGCAAAAAACTGCATATAGATTTATTATAATTTTTTTCACACCGATTGTCAAGCAAAACGGGCAAGATAACTGCAAAGAGATTTCACTGTCTGCGCCTCTGTATCATTACGGCACAAATCGGGAACAATTGAACCGAGTTCGTACTGTGACCCGAGTGTATAGAGTGCTGAGCAGAAGTATTCCTCCGACAATCCCTCAGGCCGCAAAAGTGCGAAACCGTTCGGCATTTTAAAGCAATAGCGAAAATACACAAAGCCCTTTATATTTTCCTTAGGTCTGCCGTTTGTGAGGATAACCGCATCATTTCTTACAGGCAGATTTTCTTCAATTTCAAACGGTGCAATGACAAAATCACAATTTGAAAGCTGTTCACGGTGGTGAGTAACAACGGCACACGCACCTGTTTCTTCGGCAATGGTATTCAGCTCATCATAGAACACATCTTCGTTGTCTGTGATAATACAGACATTGCCCGTATATTTCAACACAAATGAAACAAGGTCGGTGCATTGAGCGTCGGGATCATAAATTCCGACCGTCAGCCTTTCGGAAGTATCAAATTTGCTGAGGGCAAAAAGCGCCATATTGGTACAAAGTCTTGCCGAAAAAAACGGCGAGTAAAAACGCTTGTAACCGCTGTCATTTGGGAAAGTCATTTCTTCGCAACACAAAAGTCTTGTGCGCTGACTGCCGATTGCCCTGTCAATTTTATTGAGATTGACCTTTTGTCTGCGACAGATGTATGTAAGCTGTTTTACGCTTACGCCCCTTGCCCTTTTGATTTCAACGCACACCTTGTCCCCTCTCAGCCTGTTAAAAAATCCCCTTATTTTCCCGCACTTTTCGGGAAACACAACATTCAATGAAGTAATCAAAACAAAAACCTCCGCATATTTACTTATTTAAGTATATGCGAAGGCTTTTAAATTAATTATCAAATTGTGTATGTATCAAAGAAATTATCACATGTACGGATACTCAGACATCGGGTTGTATCTTACACCGTTAAGACGGCATTCGTAGTGGAGGTGAGGTCCTGTTGAGTTACCTGTTGAACCGACATAGCCGATAACCTGTCCTCTAGAAACAGACTGACCTGAACTTACTGTAAGACTTGTAAGGTGACCGTAAACTGTCATCTTACCGCCCGCGTGGCTGATCATTACATAGTTACCATAACCGCCGCCGCAGCCGCAGCTGTAGCTCTTGCCCCAGTTGTGTGTACAACTGCTGTTGGTTGCAACAACAGTACCGTCGGCAGCCGCAACAACAGGAGTTCCCATAATGCCTGCGCCGGCAATATCAATTCCGCCGTGGTTATAAACTTCTCTGTCCTCAAACCATTCAGATGAAAGGCTTACAAAGCCCGGTGTAGGCCATGCAAAGCCCGAACCCGACGGAACAATTACAGATGATGAACCTGAGCTTGATGAACCTGAACTGCTTGAGCCGCTTGATGAACTGCTTGAAGAGCTGCTTGATGAACTGCTTGAGCTTGAGCTCTGTGAAGCCTGAGCAGCGTGTTCCGCAGCCGCCTTTTGAGCGGCATAGTACTGGCTGATTTTAGCTTCAATCTCATCACTCTGCAAAGCCGCACTTTCCAAGGAATTCTGCGCCTCGGAATTTGATGCGTAAAGATTTTTAAGAATCTCGTCATTATCGGAAATGAGTTTATTAAACTCGTCCTGATCCGACTTCAATGACGCCTGCTGAGTTTCAAGGTCTTTCTTGTCGGCCTCAAGGGCTTCCTTCTTAGTGCTGAGCTCGTCCAGCTTTGTCTGGATTTCGCTGATAAGCTCCTTGTCGCTGTTTGCAAGGCTCTTTACAAGCTCCATCTTATCAATAAGGTCAGAAAAATCCTTTGCACCGAAAATGATTTCAAGGTCGGTTGCATTGCCTGACATATAGAGAATTCTGAGTCTGTTTGCAAGTGCGTCAAACTGATCCTCAACTTCCGAAAGTCCCTTGTCATAAGCGTCCTGCTTTTCCTTAATATCATCGTTAAGGCTTGAAATTTTCTCACGGGTTACTGCAATTTTTTCATCAAGAACCTGAACCTTGCTTACAAGGGCGCTCTTGTATTCTTCCTTTTCTGCGATGTCAGACTTTGTATCATCAAGAATCTTCTGATACTTCTGATTTTCCTGTTCAAGCCGCTGAAGCTGTTGTTCAAGGTCTGAGATGCTGTCCTCAGCAGAAACAGTAGTCGGTATTGCCATTGGAATTGAAATCATGCATACGCAGAGCATTGCACATAAAATTCTTTTTAATTTGTTCATTGTAATCTCCTCCTTTAAGATTTCTGTCGGGATTACCAACCGAGTATTTCGTTACCTTCCATTTTAAGGTATTTTCTGATTGAAATAAAGCTGCCGAAGAAGCCGATAACAATACCTGCAATTGCAAACAAGCCGCCTGTAATCCAGATGACATTGTTAATCGGGATAAAATCAATCGGAACAATCTGATAAACAAGAGCCTGTGCAGTCTCATAGAGGATTGCAATTGCGCCTGTTGAAACAATTGCGGAAATAAGTCCGATTAACATACCTTCAATAAGAAACGGCCATCGTACAAACGAGTTCGTTGCACCAACCGATTTCATAATGCTGATTTCAAATCTTCGTGAATACATTGTCGCACGAATTGTGTTGGCAATGATGAAGATTGAAATGATTGTCAAAGCACAAACAACCGCAATACAAATCATATTGACAAGATTGCTGATGTCCGTAAGCTTCTTTGCAAGCTCACGGTGGTTGCTTATGCTGTCAACACCGTCAATTTTTTTAATCTGAGCAACAGTATCGTCATACTTCGACAAGTCCTTCATAACTACAATGAAAGAATCGGGGAGTTTGTTTCTGCCCTGCATCTCGGCAAAAAGATCATCACCGAGAGTAGATTTATACTGCTTTATCGCATCTTCCTTTGAAAGGAAGGTTGCCGACTCAACATTGTCAAGCTTTTCAATTTCTTTTCCTACATAAACAGCCTCAAGCTGTGAATATCCGTCTTTAATGTATACAGAGGTTTCATTTGACTTGCCGACAGATTCAACAACCTTGTCAACATTCAATGAAAAAAGTGCCGCCGCACCTGTGAGAACAAGACAGCTTATAAGTACGCAGACAGAAGCGATACTCATAATACGGTTGTTCCACACATTTTTGAAACCTTCTTTTGCCAAATAACCAAATCCGGTCATATCAAAAATCCTTTCAAAATCCTATTTGCGCAAACGCATTATTCCGGAACAACCACTGCATTATCGGGATAATCCGGTGTATTTTCTTCTTCACCGCTGTCATCACCGTAATCGTCAGTATAGTCATCTTTAACAAACAAATCCTTGGTGTCGCTCTTAATTTTTCCGTGGTCAAGAACAACAACTCGTCTGTCAAACTCACGAACAAGGTCATGTTCATGCGTTACAACAATAACGGTTGTGCCTGTTGCGTTAATTTCATTGAGAAGCTCAATGATTTCGTGTGACATCTCGGGGTCAACATTACCTGTCGGCTCATCGGCAATAATAATTTCGGGGTTATTCACAAGGGCTCTTGCAAGGCTTACACGCTGTTGCTCACCGCCTGAGAGTTCACTCGGTCTGTTTTTCATCTTATCTTTAAGACCGACAAGCTCAAGCACATACGGAACACGCTTTTTAATTACTGCCGAAGGTTTTCCGACAGCACGCATCGCAAACGCAACATTGTCGAAAACATTCATCTTGTCAATAAGTCTGAAATCCTGAAAAACAATGCCCATATGACGGCGCATATAAGGAACCTTGCTCCTTCTCAGCTTTGTAATATCAGTGTCGTTGATAACGATTTTGCCCGATGTCGGAGTTTCCTCATGCATAATGAGTTTAAGAAATGTACTCTTGCCTGCGCCCGATGCACCGACAATAAATACAAACTCGCCCTTATCAATACTCAGCGTAATACCGTAGAGAGCATGAGTGCCATTAGGGTATGTTTTAGACACATTTATAAAATCAATCATAAAGTCACCTTTGTTTTGTAGTTATTGTACAAATACTCATAAAAAGTCAAAACGCCCAGAGCACAGCGAACGCACTATGCTCGGGCACACTTTAACTAAATCAGTATTTTGTAGGACTTGCGTTGAGGTATTTCTTAACCATAAGAGCTACCTTGAACACGATTGCATCCTCAAACTCACGGAGGTCAAGACCTGTGAGCTTTTTAATTTTTTCAAGTCTGTACACAAGAGTGTTTCTGTGTACAAAAAGCTTTCTTGATGTTTCGGAAACATTGAGGTTGTTTTCAAAGAAACGCTGGATTGTAAAGAGAGTTTCCTGATCAAGGCTCTCAATTGAACCACGCTTGAAAACTTCTTTGAGGAACATTTCACACAATGTTGTGGGAAGCTGATAGATAAGACGGGCAATGCCGAGGTTATCATAGCTTACGATTGTACGGTCTGTGTCAAATACCTTTGCAACTTCAAGAGCTGACTGAGCCTCCTTAAAGCTTCTTGCAAGATCCTTGATGCCTGTAACCGTTGTACCGATGCCGACAACACAGTGTGTGTAGAACTCGCTCGAAAGTGTGTCTGAAATCGAGCTTGCAAGCTTTTCAAGGTCACGGCTCTCTGTGTCGGGTTTAATTTCCTTAACAAGTGCAATTTCAACCTCGTTAATGTTTATAACAAAGTCCTTTGACTTGTCCGGGAAAAGATTCTGAACTATATCATAAGCGGAAACATCTGTTTTTGAAACAATTTTAATAAGCAGACACACACGGGAAACCTCGCTGTTAAAGTGAAGCTCTCTTGCTTTAAGGTAAATGTCACCCGGAAGAATGTTGTCAAGAATAACATTCTTAATAAAGTTTGAACGATCATACTTTTCGTCATAATACTGCTTGATGCTTGCAAAAGAAACCGACAAAAGCTGAGCATACTTCTGAGCATACTCATCGGTACCCTGAACAAATACTGCATAATCATACTTTGCATTGCTGCCGAAAGATCTGTATGTATAGCCGTTCACAACAAACGGTGCTGTCGAGCTGAGTGTTTCGGAATTAACGCTCTCGTTTACCTCGCCGATTTTTCCAAGCTCGGAGCAGGCAATAACAACCGAAGTCTCGTCAATTACGCCAATCGTTCTGTCGATTGCGTCTTTCATCTGGTGTACAATACCTTGAAATAATCTGTTTGACATAAATTTTTACCTCGTTTTCTCCGCAGTTATATATTGTGATTGTAAAAGAGTTCAATAAAATACAATCTGTCTCATATACATATTACACAAAAACGAGAAAAAAATCAACCTCTATTTACAATTTTTCTTGAATTTTTTTAGAGAATTTGCATAATCAGCAACAAGTTACAGTTTTGAAAGCAAAATTAAACAATTGTTACAGAATCTTATTTGTTTTTTAATATATCACAACATTGTGTTGATTTTGTGACAAAATACGAAAAATATCTATTCATCACTGTTAATCAATTATAAAATTTAAACGCAAATGGGTTTTGAAAGTTATTGCGCTTACGGCAACAATCGTTTTCTTTCTGCAAACGCAAAGACGGCGGAGCGTAACGCTCCGCCGTAAAAACCAAATTAAATTATAATCAGTTTGTGATTGTTTTCTCAGTATCCTTATCAAAGATGTGAATCTTGCTGAGGTCGAAAGCAATCTCAATGTCGTCGCCCGGCTTAGCTGTTGAAGTAGGTTCAACACGAGCTGTGATAGGTGTACCGTTGATATTTACATAGAGATAAATTTCAGCGCCCATAAGCTCGGTAACATCAACATTGGCTTTGAGAAGACACTCAGCCTTAGCAATTTCTTCAGGCTCATCGTGAACATGCTCAGGACGGATGCCCAAAACAACTTCCTTGCCAACATAGTTGTCGAGGTCAGCATTGACCTTTGACTCCGGAACAGGAATGTGATACTTGTCAAAATCAAGAGTATACTTGCCGCCGTTCTTAGAGAGAACAGCGTTGATGAAGTTCATCTGAGGTGAACCGATAAATCCTGCAACGAACATATTGCAAGGCAGATCATAAAGATGCTGAGGAGTATCAACCTGCTGAATGAAACCGTCTTTCATAACAACAATTCTTGTACCCATTGTCATAGCCTCTGTCTGGTCATGGGTTACATAGATAAATGTTGTGCCGAGACGCTGATAAATTTTTGAAATCTCTGTTCTCATCTGAGCACGGAGCTTAGCATCAAGGTTTGAAAGCGGTTCGTCAAGAAGGAATACCTTCGGGTTACGAACGATAGCACGTCCGAGAGCAACACGCTGTCTCTGACCGCCTGATAAAGCCTTTGGCTTTCTGTCAAGCAAATGCTCAATACCAAGAATCTGAGCGGCTTCAATAACCTTTTTCTTAATTTCATCCTTTGGTGTTTTTCTGAGTTTCAGACCAAACGCCATATTTTCAAATACAGTCATATGCGGGTAAAGAGCGTAGTTCTGGAAAACCATAGCGATATCTCTGTCTTTTGGAACGACGTCGTTCATTAACTTATCGCCTATGTAAAGTTCACCCTCGGTGATTTCTTCAAGACCGGCTATCATTCTAAGTGTTGTAGACTTACCGCAGCCTGAAGGACCAACAAAGATTATAAATTCTTTATCTTCGATTTCAAGATTGAAATCTTTAACAGCTGTGAATCCTCCCGTATATGTTTTGTAAATTCCTCTAAGACTTAAACTTGCCATTTTTAAATGACCTCCTGATTTTATATTTGTTCTGAATCAATATGTATCACAGAATTTAACTACCTCATTATTCTAACATAATTGTGAGAATAAGAAAAGGGCGTATTTCACCAAATTTGAAATTAAGATTTTAGTGATTTTGCATAGCTATTTTTAAGACTTAAATACTTTCGGGTAAATATATACAAATTTTTGGGTTTCACTTGATATATTTTGTCTTTGATAGTATAATGCTAAACATGAAATAAAATGCTGTCGATTTGCTCACAATGCCTATCAGAAGCTGTTTTTAAAAATTTATACGGAGTTGATTTCAATGATAAAAGTCGGAATATTAGGCGCTACCGGATACGCCGGAATTGAAGTTGTCAGACTTTTGACCGCGCACCCGGAGGCGGAAATAGTGAGAGTGGTTTCGCAAAGTTTTGTGGGGCAGAAAATCTCGGATGTTTATCAAAATTTGAAGGGGATATGCGATTTATGCTGTACTGCGCTGGATGTTGACGATATAGCCGGCAGTTGTGACCTTGTCTTCACAGCTTTGCCTCACGGCGCTTCTAAGACCGTTATTCCGTCATTGTATGAAAAGGGTTTGAAAATCGTGGATTTGAGCGGCGATTTCAGATATAACGACCCGGTCGTCTATGAAAAGTGGTATGGAGAACCCCACTCGGCGCCCGAGGTTTTAAAGGAATCGGTTTATGGTCTGTGCGAAATTCATAGAGATGAAATAAAGACCCATAGACTGATAGGTAATCCGGGCTGTTACACGACTTGTTCTATTATGGGACTTGCTCCTCTTGCCGCGGCCAAGATTGTTGATACAAAAAATTTGATAATTGACGCAAAGTCAGGAGTGACAGGAGCCGGGCGAAGTGCGAGCCTGCCTAATATATTCTGTGAAGTAAATGAATCGCTTAAAGCATACAAGGTGGCCACCCACCGCCATACGTCTGAAATAGAGCAGGAGCTTTCAATATTATCAGGCGAGGATATAGTTCTTTCATTTACACCGCATCTCGTTCCGATGCAGAGGGGTATTTTTGCTACTTGTTATGCCAATCTTACTAAAAAGATGACAACGGGTGAAGTTTTGGATATATATAAAGAATTTTATAAGAGTGAAGAATTTGTCCGTATCTATGACGAGGGGAGCCTACCGGAAATAAAGCATGTAGCCGGCTCAAACTATGTTGGTATAGGAGTGGTTGTTGACCCGCGTCTGAACCGTGCGGTTGTAGTGTCATGTATAGATAATCTGATTAAAGGCGCCGCAGGGCAAGCGGTCCAGAACATGAATTTAATTTGCGGTATTGATGAGGGAACAGGACTTAGAGCAGCCGGAATGTATTTATAAAGATTGGGGGATTAGAAATTGGAAGAACTTATTAAAAAGGCCGGTATACTTGTTGAAGCCCTGCCTTACATACAAAAATTGAACGGAAAAACTGTTGTTATCAAATACGGCGGCAACGCTATGATAAGCGAAGAACTGAAAAACAAGGTTATGGAAGATATAACCTTGCTGAAATTTATAGGTTTGCACCCAGTGCTTGTACACGGCGGCGGTCCTGATATCTCGGAGACTTTGACAAGGTTTGGAATTCAAAGCGAGTTTGTAAACGGGTTAAGAGTCACCGATGACGAGACCATGCGCGTGGCTCAGATGGTGCTTATGGGAAAAACCAATAAGGAAATTGTTTCGCTGATTTCACAAAAAGGCGGCAAAGCATTGGGTCTTTCAGGAATTGACGGAGAGCTAATTGAATGCGAGAAGCAGTATGCCAATGTTGACGGCAAAATTGTTGATATCGGTTATGTTGGAAAGATAATTAAGATAAACCAAAAAGTTCTGGAGTTTTTGGCTAACGACGACTATATCCCCGTGGTTGCGCCGCTGGGAGTGGATAAGGAAGGCCGAAGCTATAATATAAACGCTGATACTGTGGCAGGCGCGATAGCCGCCGCACTAAAGGCAGAAAAACTTATGCTTTTGACAGACACCCCGGGAATAAAAAGCTCGCCGACCGCTGATGATATAATATATGAAATTAACCAAAAAGAAATATATAAGATGATTGAAGCCGGAACCATTGCCGGCGGTATGATTCCAAAGGTTAAAGGCGGACTTGAAGCATTGGCAGGAGGGGTAAATAACGTACATATAATTGACGGACGTATACCGCACTGTCTGCTGCTTGAAATATTTACCGACAGCGGTATAGGAACCATGATAACCCGATAATACAAGCCGTATATGGGAGCTGAATAGAGGGATAGTATGAAAAAGATGTTATTAGTAGCAATGTTTCAGAACGTTACAGGTATACTGAAAAAAGTGGAACCTGAATTAAAAAATAAACTGTGACATATATCCCTACTGCCAGTAAGGCTGAAAAGTTAGGTTTTTTTGTAAAAATCGGCAACTTTCCATTGTTTTTTTGAGATTATGCCTATTTTGAC
>ERZ827488.3953-NODE-3953-length-11289-cov-5.658804_pt1 | contig 11289 bp, 13 predicted proteins | sample MGYA00519771_ERZ827488 | MGnify/ENA primary metagenome ERZ827488 (study PRJEB31778, sample SAMEA3449323) | human gut metagenome | biome: human gut; feature: human-associated habitat; material: faeces | place: United Kingdom | collected 2010/2012 ...
CGCGCCGCCCGCAGCGGGCGGTGCATCAGCACCGCCCGCGTTTTGTTTCTCTTGGTGGGGTTGCGTTCGCGCCAAGAAAAATGAACAAATGCCATTATATATGGTTTTTCGTGCTCTTTCTTATCTATTCTGGAATACCGTAGCCTAAAATTTCGTAGTATCCCACCGGATATTGGCGCTGTCGGCAGCTGTCGCCGGAATTGCCCTCGATGGTGTAGACAATGCCGTTTTCGCATTTCTCCACGATGCCGACATGATCGGACTGCCCGTCCTGCGGACCGGACGAGCCCTTGTTGTCCCAATCGAAGAAAATGATCTGACCGGCAGACGGCTCAAAGCTGCCGTCCTGCCATTGTCCACGGTCCTTGAACCACTGCACCCCATTGACACAGCCTGCGAACTTCGGAATAACGCCGCTGTCGATATAGCCGCACTCATTCGCACACCAAGATACAAAGCAGGCGCACCACTCCACACGGGAGTTAAATCCATACCATGACCAATAGGGCTGACCGCCCACATTGCCGATCTGCGACAAGGCCACCGTGACGATAGCATCGTCCCCGGAGTAAATGCCGTAAAGGACGGCTGACCACATACTACGGTTTTCCTCGGCAAGCAATTCAGAGAGCTGCTGCCGCTGATCGGCGTTGAAGTTGAAACGGTCTGCCATTTCTTCGGCGGTCTTGTGGCTGACCGTAATATAAAGGTAGGTGTGTGTGACCGTTGTAATGGTTTCTACAATGTTCCCGTGGCCGTCATCGGTTTCGGTGATAATCTTTCCGGGCTTTCTCTCAATGTGAGAAGATATTTCATTCATCTGCCAGAAAATATCTTTGAGGATGGCTTTCTTGGCATCGTCCACCGTGGCGACCTCCTGCGGATCGTTGGGGTCGGTGGTGGTTTTCACCGCATACACGGCCAGCACCTCCGGCCAGACGGCACGGGAGCCGGACATCTCCAGCTCATCATAGGTGAGATTTGCCCTTGCGGTATCGATCTGCGACTGATAGTCGGCGTTAATTTCCTGTACAGCCTGCCGCATAGTTTGCCCCGTGCCGCTGCCCTCGCCGGAGAAGAAGATGCCGAAACAAGAGCCGACGATCAGCCCGATCAGGCAGACTACGATGATGACGGTGACAGAGATCCATCCACCGGCGGCGATAGCTGCGGCTAAGGCCTTCGCTTTGGCAATTACGGCTTTAACAGCGGTAGTAGCCTTGACAGCCGTCTTCCTTGTGGAACTAGCAAGCGCCTGCCTACTGCGGCTATTTGCTTTGATGGTGTTATGCACCGGCTTCTTTGGTAAATCCGCCTTTCTCAGCTGAAAGTGCTCTTTTGCCTTGGAGATGTTTTGCTTGGTGACCTTTACACCCTTGCGGTTAGCCTTGTCCACCCCGTATGCGGCTTCGTGAGCTGCCGTTTCCACCCCGGTCAAAGTGCGGTCGGCGGCGTATTCTTCGGGAGAGGATTCCGCCGCAAAAACGCCGTGCTCCGCCTCGCCCTTGGTGCGAACATAGGCATCTTTCATCCGTTCGGCGGCTACCGCTGATTTGTCTATCGCTTTTATCGTGCCTTTAACAACATCTCGTGTTTTAATATCATGCATTGCTGTCCACCTCCGTAGAGGGTACGGCGATCCGCTTTGCGACAACGACCATGCGCCCGTTTTTGCGGCTGTATTCGCAGGTGGAGAGCGTGATCAGCCTGTCGCCGTATTCCGCCGTTACGCCGGTGTCGTAAAGAGAAAGCGCCTTGCATTGAACGATATAGGCATCAAAGTCCTCCGCCGACTCCGCACGGATGAAATGGTAATACTTGAAGCCCTGCTCGGAATAGGCGACTGTCTTGAACACCGCCACGATCTCATATTCGCCAAAGCCAGATAGCGTATCAAAGCGGATGATTTTGTGCTCTCTATAAAAATCCTTGCTTTCATACTTGCAGAGATCGGCAAACATCGTCCCATTGTTCATGTGATGGCCGTAGATCACGCAGTTGTCGGACAGCGCAAGGTCGCAGTTTTCCTGCACATAGGGCACGCCGTAATCGCTGTACTGCTTGTCAAAACCCCGTTTCAGATAGAAATTCGGCTCGTCCACGGTCTGCATCACGGGATAGTCGATGTTTGTGCCGGGAACGGAGAGCCAGCCCACAAAGTCACTGTTCTGCTCCTGCACCGCCCGGTACTTCTCAAATGCCGTCAGCTCCGGCAACGGCTTGGTTTCCACCAGTGCGGCGACCTGTTCAAAGGCTTCGGTGGCCTGTTTTCCGTCCGCATACTGCCGACAGAGCATGATGCCGGAGAAAAGGAAAAGGGCGGCACATACGGCCGCCCCGATCATCAGATATTTGCTTTTCATATATGGCCTCCTTTAAGATGCGTTTCCGCTGCCGAACACACCCTCGCCGGGGCGCGTCGTCATCAAGCGGTAAAGCTCGGTATCTTTGGGAAAACGGTTGATAAACGGCACCAGCGCCGAGCCGTATTTGATCAGCCCGCAGCCTGCGTCGGCGTTGGTGACATAGCTCATTTGCTCGTCGGAGATGTTCAGGAGCTTCGAGAGCTTGGCACGGTCGGAAAACGCCTGATTGAGCATAACCACGAACTCGGAGTTGGAGAGCATGGTGCTCGCCTGCACGGAATCCAGCAGGTATTCCACATTCTGCGTGATGGCGGTGGGATAGCCGTTGCGCTTACGGAACTGCCGCCATGCAGAGTTGAAGAAAATGCCGCTCTGCTCGTTTTCAAAAACGACATGAAATTCGTCGATGAAGATGTGGGTGCGCTTGCCCTTCTTCCAGTTGAGGGTGACACGGTTGAGGACGGTGTCGGTGATCACCAGCAGTCCCGTCGGCTTCAGCTGTTCGCCAAGGCCGTGAATATCAAATACGACGATTCGCTTGTCGAGATCGACGGTGCTTTCGTGGCCGAAAATATCCAGTGAGCCGGTGGTGAACAGCTCCAGCGACAAGGCGATCTCCTTTGCCTTTTCTTCGGGCTGTTCCAACAGCTTGTTTCGCAGGTCACAGAGCGTAGCGGGCTTACCCGTCCGCTCGGCGTCCTGATACACCAGCGCCGTGCAGCGGTCGATGATGGATTTCTGCTGCGGGCCGACACCAGCCTTGTCGATCTGCTCCACAAGGGACATGATGAACTGCGATTTCTCCACGATGGGGTTGTTCTCGCCGTAGCCGTCCACCATATACATGGCGTTCAAGCGGTCTTTGCCGCCTGCCGCCATATGAATGACAGTCGCCGTTTCCTTGCCCAGAGCCGCCGCCAGCGCACCAAATTCGTTTTCCGGATCGCAGACCAGCACATCATCGGCGGTGTTGAGAATAAGAAAAGCGATCAACTCCTTGGCGCTGAACGATTTGCCCGAACCGGGCACACCCAACAGGAACGCCGACTGGTTCAGAAGATTTTCCTTGTTGCACATAATCAGGTTGTGGGAGATGGCGTTCTCTCCGAAGTAAATGCCGCCCTTGTCCTGCACCTCCTGCACCTTAAATGGCATGAACACTGCAAGGCTCTCAGTGGTGAGGGTGCGAAACGCATTGATCCTCCGTGTGCCGATGGGGAGAACAGTGTTCAGCCCGTCGAACTGCTGGAATTTCAGCACGGTGAGCTGGCACATATGCTTTCGTGCCACGGCAAGTACCGTTTCGGTGTCGCTGTCGAGCTGTTTTTTGTCGTCGGCGGTAATGACCATCGTAATGACCGCCAGCATCATCCGTTGATCCCTCGTGGTCAGGTCGTCCAGAAATTCCTTGCTCTCCTTGCGTTGGAGCTCCATATCATAGGGGACGACGGCGGAGAAATTGCTGTTGGCATTCTGCCTGCGCTGCCAATTGGTAATGTTGGTTTCGATACCGAGCAGACGGTTTTCCACCTCCCGCACGGCCTCGTCGGTGGGGATCGGCACAACATCAATCGACAGCATCATATTTCGGTTGAAATCGGTCAGCTCCGTGACCATGCTGTCTTTGATATACGAAGCGTAGTCTTTCAGAAACAAGACCCGGCAGTATTTCTCGCCCAGTTTCAGGCAGTCGCTGCTTTTCTCCATAGAGTCGGGGCAGATATAGTCCTTGAAATCGTGCCCTTTGCGCATCATATCCTGCGGGTCGAAGTGAAACGCCGCTTCTTCGCCCTGACGGTAGAAGTCGTGGAGCACCCGCAGCTTTTCGGCGGCATCCAGCTCGGTACACTTGGAGCCGATGGCAGCGAAATGGGCGATCAGGTCGGCGCCGATCCGGGCAAAGTAGGTGCGGGCTTCTTCGATGTCCTTCTTCCAGACCGACACCGTGATATATTTCTCCTGAATGATGCCGTTGGTGCCGGTAGCCTTGTCAAGCAGCATTTGATTGTATTCCCTGCGGTACACATCGCAGGCATCGCCCCGCATGGGCATCAAGATCGACTGCTCGAAATTTGCCCGGTTCAGTCTGCGGTTGTTGATGGTGATTTTCGTCGTCGCCCCGGAATCCAGACTGTTCAGCAGCTCCGAATAGGCAAGAAACATCTGCTCCTTGTCCTCACGGCTTGCCACGAGGTAGTTGATATCGGTGAACTGATAGGTCTTGGAAAAGCGGCTGCCCACCTGAAAAATGCCGTCCTTCCAGATACGGCGGACGGGGATCACATCCTGCACCTTGCGGGGCACGGTGTACCGCTCCTTGTCCTGTTTCAGCAGGTTTTTCAGCGTTTTGATCATGATTTTCCTCCCTCCAATTTGTCTTTGAGCGCTTCATAGTAGAGGTTCGATGCCTCAAAGCGAAGCTCTTTCGGCTCTAACAGCTCCGAGCGCAGCCACGCCCAGAGGAATTGCTCGGCGGTCATACCGTGGTAAGTGATAAAGCCCAGCGCCGCAAAGGGTGCGGCACCGAGAATACACATCCAACTGACGGTTTCCGTCCCGAAGTTGGGTTTTAGCAAAAAGTGCAGCCCCACGGCGACGAGGATCGCCAAGACAGAAAAAACGAACTGCCGCATGGACAGCCCGAAAAACATGGATTCCGTATAGTTGCGAATCTCCCGATTGATTTTCACTTCCAAAATTCTTCCTCCTTACAGTCCCATCATTTCACGCACAACACGGTCTGCCATTTTGACGGCACCGACAAGCACCAGCATATTGAAGATCAGCTCACCCACATACGACCACACCTGCGTAACCGCCGCAGCGTCGGGATCAACAACGGGCGGGCTGGATGCAAACAGCGAGAAGATGATGCAGGCCAGAACGATGATCGCACCCTCCAAGCAAACGGCGGCATAACTCTTGATAAAGCTCTTGCCGATGTTCTGCGACGGCTCGCCCGCAAAGGCCGAGAGCGGGACCGGCGCAATGGCCGTATAGAGATATAGTTTGAAAAATCTGCCGTACACAGTCATGATCATGATAAACGACAAGACCGTAATGAACAGCCCGCCGATCAAGGTCACTGCCCATAATGGGATGCTTTCAAAAAAGCCGCAGTCCTCCACGGCGGTCACGATTTCGGCGGGCAGCACGGTTTCCTGCGCCGCCCCAAAACCTGCGGCGTTCATGATAGTAGAGATCAGTCCCTGCACGATGTTGAACAGAGCGATCATCAGCTCCAAGCCGTATGTGACGGCAGCTTTGGCGAGGGCAAAACGGATAAACACTTTAAGGGCGTGTTCCGGTCGTTTCAGCTCCGCAAAAGAGCCGCAGGTTTTCATCACACCCACCACAAAGAACAAAACGAGCAGCGCAAGCCCGATGGCCTGCACCGCACCGTGGATGCCGACGATCACATTCCAGATCGTGCCGCCCTTGAACTGCTCCGGCGACTGCGTAATGAGCTGCCATATCTCCGCCAGCTTTTCATTCCAAGTTTCAAGTGCATTCTCCAAATTCTGCACGATCCAGTTATCCGACATTCGGCTCACCTCCCGTCAGCGCGATATCGCAGGCGACCTCGTTGCCCCAAGCATCCCAGCCGTCCGCTTTCTGACGGGCAAACAGCTCAATGCGGGGCAGATCACCCATCAGCTCGACAATGCGCCGCCTTGCTTCGTCCGGCTTTTTGCTGTGTTCCTCGATGTGGGAGAGGATGACTTGATGCACCCCGGCTGAGCGGCGTTTCGGGTGTCCTTTGGTGGCAAGCATACAGAACTCCGCATTGGCTCTCGTCCAGTGTCCCATGCCCCAAAACAGACTGTCGGACTTGCGGTTCTGCTTGATCCATACGAAAGCCACCGTCTTATACGAAAAGCCCCATGCACGCATGACCGAAAAGCAATCGTGCAGCAGCGGGATCGTTGTCCATAGAAACAATACGCAGTCGTCTGCGGCAAGTGTGCCGACCGGCAGCGCCCGTATATCTTCCAGTTCCATTGTCGGGTAGTGGGATTCGGCTGAGCGGCCAAGCCCCTTTTTAGAATAGACCTTGTACCGCCAAGGCGGGTCTGCGTAAATAATGCTGTATTTCTTCACAGCTTCCTCCTTTCCGGCAAATAGGGGCAGGCCGAAGTGACCTGCCCCGTGCACCGTATCATTTATCTGCTGTCCCGGTCGGGCGAACTGCGAATCACGCCGTACACATCGTCTACAAAGTAGCGCCCGGCAAAGGGATTGAATATGGCGTGGCACTTCACACCGTTGTATTCGGCAAGGTAGTCGTTGTCCCCGATGCGTTTGAGGATCGTCGCCTCACCAAGCACATGGGTTTCTCCCTGTTTCAGAGAGTGGATATAACACTCGCACTTTTCCATTTGCGGCCTCCTTTCAGCCCGTGATTAGGTTGAGAATTTCTTTGGCAAAGGTGATGACGATGCCGCCCGCAAGGGTGAGAAAGCCGTTGCTGCGCTGGCTGGGGTCGTGGGACTGGAACGAAAGTCCCACCTGCACGATGCCCCAGCCGAGCAGGATCAGCCCGACCGCACGGATCAGACCGAAAATGAAATCGCTCAGGTTGTTCACGACGGCAATTGGGTCATTGGCGGCAAAGGCCGGGACGGAGCAGCCGAGCACAAGAGCGACTGACAGCACAGCGGCGCAGTAGAAACGAACGCCCTTTCTGACCTTGCCGGGCACGGGCAGCTTGTTTGAGGCCTTTTTGGTGTTCTTCATAGGTTCATCCTCCTTGAATTGAATTAAAAAAGAGCCTCTATATCCTCATCGGAAAGAAGCTCATAATCGGGTATGGGTTCATTGAATTCAAACAGCGTTTCGGCGGCAGCACCTGCAAACGAGAGCGTCGCAACGGCATTTTCCGTCCCGCCGTGTTCATAGGGTGCTGCGCCGCCGTCCTCGGTCAGCGCAATGTTCGGGTGTTTCAGAATGTCGTATTTTTCGTCCATCACTGGGCGCTCACCACGGATAAACAAAAGGGCGTAACGGTTGTCCAGCATACGCACCTCGTCCGGCATCAGAAGCTCTCTGCCGCTGATCTGATAGTTCGTGCTGTAATTGCCGTTGCGCCCGGATGATTTGCCGTAGGTGTTGGTGTCGATGGTGGATTTGCCGAGATAGGATTCCGAGATCAGCTTGTGGGTCGAAGTTTCGTTGCCGCCGAGATAAAGGAACTCATCGCAGTTGCCGAGGATCGACTCCCATTCCTTTTCAAACAGCGCTTTGAGTGCCGCTACATTTTGCAGAATGATCGATACATACACATTGCGGGAACGCATGACCGCAAGGATCTTGGAGAAGTCCTCCGGCAAACTGACATTGCTGAACTCGTCCATCAAGAAGTGAACGGGAACGGGCAGACTGCCGCCGTATTTGTGGTCGGCCAGATAGAATAGCTGCTGAAAAAGCTGGGTATAAAGGATGCTGACCAAAAAGTTAAAGCTGGTGTCATTGTCGGGGATCAGGGCAAAGAGCGCCACTTTCTTTTCTCCGAGGGACGGCAGATCCAGCTCGTCCGTGGCGGTCAGCGCCGCCAGCGAGGACAGATTGAATTTCTCTAACCTCGCCACCAGCGTGATCTGAATGGATTTCAGCGTTTTGGCGCTGCCGGAATGATAGTCCTTGTAATATTTCACGGCGATATGGTCGGGCTCCCGCATTTCCAGCCGCTCAAACAGCTCGTCCAGCGGTGAGGTGTATTCGTCGCAGTCCTCCCGCACATCCGCCGCACGCAGCATCTCCATGACCATCGGGAAGTTCTGCTCGTCGGGCGGCGCTTCGTATTTCAGATAGAAGATCAGTGCCAGCAGGAGCATAGATGCGGCGGTGTCCCAAAAGGGATCGTTGGACTGGCTGCCTTTCGGCGTGGTGCTTTTGAACAGATTGGTCACGAGCCGCTGCACATCGTTGTCATCCCGCAGGTACACAAACGGGTTGTAGCAGTGGCTTTTTTCCATGTTCAGAAGATCCAGCACCCGTACCTCATAGCCCTTTTGTCGCAGCAGATGCCCCGTACTGCGCAGCAGCTCGCCTTTCGGGTCGAGAACGGTAAAGCTCGTGTTGGCCTGGCACAGATTCGGTTTGGCGTAAAATCTCGTTTTGCCTGCGCCGCTGCCGCCGACAACGACCGTATTGAGGTTGCGGCGGTGCTTTCGCCCGTCCAGTCCCATACGGACATTCTGCGTGAAGATCTTGTTTTCCTCCGGCTCGGCTGCCCGGTATTTTCGGTTGACGGTTCGAGCCGAGCCCCACTTGGCCGAACCGTGTTCCTCGCCACGGCGGTAATTGCGGCGGGACGATGGAATGACACCCACCGCAAGCCCGTAAGCGCAGAGCAGAACGAGGACAGTTTTCAGACTGTCCCCGCAAAGCTCGATGTGAAACGGGTCGTTCATCACCGCGGGAAACCGGGCGACGATCTCCGGCAGACCGCCGTGGGCGGCAGGGGCGAGCAGCAGCCCCAGCCACACCACGGGGAGAATACCGAACAGGCAGAGGACAAGAGGGTTATTCTCTCGCTTCATCGTTTCGGCACCTTACCTTCTTTGCGGGGGCATCGATCACCTTCAAAAGAACTTCGTCAACAATGTCGGTGGGGCGTTCTTCCTCCAGCAGATCATTCCGCATTTCATTGAGGGCATTGACCACACGCCGTGCTCATAGCGGTCAAGAGTCAATACCCGTTTTTCCTGTTTCCCCATATTCATCGCTCCTGTTCGCTTAAGCGGGGTGCTTTGCTCTGTTCCAGCGACCGCATCATCCTTGCGGAAATATCATAGGCGGTGTCCCGGATGTCGGTCAGCTCAGCACGGATCGTCTGCGGGTCATCGGTACGCAAAAAGTCGGCAGGCGTTTCAAAGGCATAGCCGCTCACCTCCACACCGAACTCTTTGCCAAGGATATAGGAAACGCACTGCGCCTTGAAACCGGTATTTTCTTCGGTGTATTCCTCGCCGGTCCGGGCAAGCTCCGCCTGCGCCAGCGCTTTGGACAGACCGCAGAAAAGGTCGTTTGCCGACAAGCCACGGCGGACAAAAACGGCGTTCTGCTCACGGTCATACACGGCATCGATGCCATTCGGCAGCTCATCCACGGACTGCACCGGCGTAGGACGCTTGTAGATCAGGGCATTCAGCAGCGCCCGTGCGTCATGGGAAACCGCCTGCGGCGTTCTCGTCCAGGCAGTGGTCTGCGAAATGTCATAGACCCGCTTGATGTTGTAGGACACGCCGATGCTGCCATCGTCACGGGTGTACTCGCCGTTGGACTCGACAATCTTGATGGGGCGGCCAAATTCCTGCCGCTTGATATACACGCCCTGATCCCGCCAGAAATCTTTGTCGCCCAGTCTGCGGGCGTCCGGCTTCGTGGCAAGGATCAGCAGGGCGTTGGTGGCAGAGTAGTTGCGGAAAGCCGCCTGCACATCCAGATAATCACGGAATTTGCTGCCGTCTGTGCAGATCGTCTCGGCGGTGGCATCAGCCAGAGCATAAACCTCGTCACGCTCCGCCTTTTTCTTCGCCGCCCACGCCTCCTTGTCAAATTCGTCGGTCTGCGGGACAGATTCAAAAATATCGTCAAAATTGCTCATCGGTCATCGCTCCTTTGATTTCTTCGTTTCCTTTCGGGAGGGCTGTTTGTGGGTGGTGGTCGGCTGCTTTTTCGGATCTTTCGCCGGGGTGGGTTCGGAAATGCTCGGCCCTGCCGCCTCTTTCTGCCTGCTCTCCCGGATTTCCCGCAATTCCTCACGGACAGAGGGGCGTTCTTCGGAAAATTTAGCAGTACCCTCGGCGGTTCTGCTTTGCTTCTCGGAGGTAGGCGCGGACGGACGGGATTTCTCCGTCTTTGCCGCCGCAGGGTTTGGGGATGCGTGCTCCTCCTTTTGGACGGGTGCGCCCAGCAGGTCATCCAGCAGGCGGTCATCTGCCGCCTTGTCGGGCTTCTCCTGCTCAGGGGCGGACGGGCCGGTTTTGTCCGCCTTGGCCTGCTCGATGTCCCGCTTGATGGAAACGGTATCGACCGTCGCCAGCTTGAACCGCTCCACGATGCGGTTGATCTTGGGCGCATCTTCGGCACGCACCATAATGTCTACCATGCCGTCAGCGGAGCGCTCTTTGCCCCGCAGGGCGCAGTAAACAACGCCGTACCGCTTGGCCTCGGTCGCAAACTGTTTCAGATGCTCCTCGCTGACGGTGAACACTTTCAGCTCCTTGCCACTTTTGAGCATGGCTGAGAGCCGCTGGTGGCCTTTGGTTTTGTTCTTATCTCGGTTTTTCCAGACAGCGTAGAGCATGGCGGCGATATTCTTTGCCGCCGAGCCGGTCAGCTTCAAGGCAACTTCCGTACCCTCCAAGCTGATCCGCACGACTTGCTCCGCTGCGTCACCGGAATTGTACATGGTCGGTTTTCTCCTTTCTTTCGGGTTGCTCGTCCTCACGGACGGCTTTGATTTTCTCTTGGATTACGCCGGAACGCTCAGCAATGCTGTTACATAGAACCACCTCCTTCCGCAGTGCGGCAAGTTCTTTGGAAAGTGCGGTGATCTGCGCTTTGACCTCCGCCGTCTTTTCAGGGTCAGACTTCACCGCTGCCGTCCGCTGTGCTTTATAAAGCTGTTTGCGCTTCTCGGTCAGAGCGGTGATTTTTTCGCTTACCTTATCCCGGTAGCAAAAAAGCTGCTCGGCGGTATCGATCCGATGTCCTATAAGCAGCCTTGTTTCGGCGGTGATGTCGTCCAGCTTTCGCAAATCCTCACGCAAGAGAAAATGAAGTCGCCGCCTATTTTGTTTCGGTTTGTTTTTCGGGAAGATCCCCAGCAGGTAGCAGTAGTGAAAATACAGCGCCCGAAACCCCGAAACGAGTTGTCAAGGACTTTTTAATCAAATTCACAAAAAGGCCACAAAAA
>ERZ827488.3955-NODE-3955-length-11269-cov-2.701266_pt1 | contig 11269 bp, 6 predicted proteins | sample MGYA00519771_ERZ827488 | MGnify/ENA primary metagenome ERZ827488 (study PRJEB31778, sample SAMEA3449323) | human gut metagenome | biome: human gut; feature: human-associated habitat; material: faeces | place: United Kingdom | collected 2010/2012 ...
GTGGAGGAGCTGGAATTGCTGGAGCCCGTTGGAACAGGAAATTCGAAGCCGGTATTTGCACAAAAAGATCTGAAGTTTGTTTCGGCTCGTGCACTCGGCAAAGCAGGAAATGTGCTTCGTTTTACGGTGGAGGACAGCGAGCAAAAACGCTGGGAGATGATGTATTTTGGCGGAAAGGACAATTTCGAAGCCTATGCGGCGGAAAAATACGGACAGACTGCGCTGGACGGACTGTACAGCGGAAAAGGCAGTCCTCTGTATTTTGACGTCGTGTATTATCCGGGCGTCAATACCTGGCAGGGAAATACGAAGCTGCAGCTTGTGATGCAGCAGTACCGGTAACAGAGCCGCGCGATGGTGGCGAAAAGCTGATATTTTTTGACAGCGCGAAATGGATTTTAGACGCAGTTTATAACTTTTAAGAAGCTTTTTAGAAACTGTACACAAAATGCTCACAATTTTCGGGTATCATAGATTTCAGATAGTAGAACAACTCACTATCTCCCCCCTCATAAGAAAGTGAAAGCTCTGCATGAAAAATGCAGAGCTTTTCACTTTCTTTTTTTTATGCTACACTAAAACAAAAGTCTGTTTTATGACATATGGGATATTTGTATGGCAGGCAGGAGAAAAATCAGAAAGCAGGGAGATGCAAGATGCGCTCTGAATGGATAAAAAAGGCGGCTGCAGCATTGCTGGCAGCCCTTTTATTGGAACTGATACCGTGTCAGTTCTCGTTCTGGACGACGGTGACAAAAAAAACAGAGGATCTGACTGCGCGGACGGAAATTCTCGCGGGTTATACGGCGATCGAGGAGCTGGATCAGGACGTGGCGAGCGGCGCTGCGGCAACGCCAGGCGATCAGACAACGGAAGGCGGCAGTGCACTGTACCTGCTTGACGATAGCTACCTGGATGACGCGGGCTATCTGCATGTCCCGGACGCCAGCCTGACGCTGCGGGTAAAAAATTATAAAGGCTCGCTGCAACGGATTTTTTTGAATCTGGATTTTTTGTACAATCAGCCTGTTCTGGCAGAGCTTCTGGAAGAGATCAGGCGTACCTTTCCGGATAAATCCATCTGGTGTTACAGTGGATATCTTTTTGACAAAGATATGGTTCCCGGAGGTAAGATCTACACTCCTTTTACAGACCGGATGCTTTCCTGCATCGACGTTCTGGTAGACGGAGAGTTTATTCAGGAATTGAAAAACCTCTCCCTTCAGTTCAGAGGGAGCAGCAATCAGCGAATTCTGCATTTAAAAGATGGTAAGCTTATTAAAGAAGGCCTGTGATACGGGTCTTCTTTTCTTATATCTGCATTCAAATAGTTGCATAAGTTTTTACATCTGGGTAACCAAAAATCCCCCTCCTGTCTAACAGGAGGGGGATTTTATTACACTTTATTTATTTTGCTTTCGCATATTTTGGTGTGCTGTAAGAAGAATAGATTGGAACACCTGCTTCGTTGTTTCCAACGGCGCGTACTTTGTAATAATACTTGGTTCCAGCTTTCTTGGAGCTCTTGTCAACATATTTCACTTTGGAGCCTTTTGTAATAGTTCCTACCAGTTTGTATCCGGAACCTTTCTTAGTGGAACGGTATACCTGATATCCGGTAGCTCCTGTTACTTTCTTCCAGCTGACAGTAATCTTGCCCTTTGTTGCTTTCGCTTTTGGACTGGTTGGCTTCGCGATCTTTGCTGTGGAAACTATAGCACTTGCAGATTTGCTTGCACCACTTGTATATGTTTCATCAGCAGAATCTTTGTACTCATAGGACTTACCATTCTTGTAAGCAATTACATAATAGTAATATTTTACTCCTGCTTTCGGTCCTTTGTACTCTGTGCTTGTTGCACCATTATAGGTGTACTTGATCTCGCGATCTGTAATAGTCGTTTCCTTCAGTTCACTAACGAATTTGTATCCGCTGACTGTTGTGGAATCAGCAACATAATTCGGGACAGTTGCACTGGAACCGTAACTATAGCTGTAAGAATTGCTGTCTTTGTTATATCTGTTCCAGGAAGAGGTGGTTCTGTATACACGATAGTAATCAGCACCTGCTACCGGATTCCATGTTACCGTAATGCTTCCATCTGCTTTGTTTGCAACCGCTTTTACATTGCCAGGAGTTGCTAAAACAGGATTAACTGTTGCTCTGATTTCATTGCTGTATTCCTGTCCTCTGTATGCACGTACACGATAGGTTGTTTCCGTATCTGCTGCCGGGAATGTAATGGAAGATGTGGAAGCTTTCAGTGTCTTATAGGTTTCCCATGCACCAGTCTCTTCATTTCTCTTCTCAACCAGATAACCCTTTCCTGCATATACCGGCTGCCAGCTTAACTTCATCTTACCGTTTGCATAAGAAATTCTGTTAACGGTAGTCATCTCGAAGCTAAGATTTGCATATACACCCTCATCAATGTAATACTTGCTGTTTCCTACAGTCTTGTATGCTCTTACAAGATAGTAATAATCCATACCGCTCTGAAGCTTCTTGTCTGTATAACTGGAAGCCTTTGCACTTGTAGTCTTGATCAGTTTATACTTAGCAAAATTGTTGGACATGCCAGCTGCTACAGTATCTCCAATAGAAGATCCTTCACATCTGTAAATCTCATATCCCTTAGCACCTTTGATCTTGGTCCAGGACAGTTTTACAGAAGTTGTGCTCTTAGGTGTTGCTTTCAGCTTCAGCGCACCGCCCCAGGTAGTAACCTTATTATAAGCCCATGCTCCATAAGTGGTCTTGCCTGTTTCGGAATCATAATAATATGGTCTTACTCTGTAAGTATAGGTAGTATCTGCTTTCAGTTTGGTGTTCTTATAAACGCTGTCTGTAGTTTTGGCAATTGTTTTATATTTCTTGCCATTCTTTCTCTGGATCTGATAGCCGGTAAGCCAGCTTTCTGATCCGCTTTCAGCGCTCATCTTTAAGGTAACGGTCTTAGCTGTGATAACATTTGTTACAGATATATTCGGCATACCAGCGTTAAATGATGCTGTATTTGTGTATGCACTGTATTTCTGTGCAAGTGTAGCTGCCTTATCATTTTTTACACGGGCACGCACATAATAGGTCTTGCCTGGTGTAAGTGATTCAAAGTAAAGTGTTGCCTTATTATTCTCACCAGAAATACAATCTGTAACCTTGTAATCATTTACAAATTCAGGTGATTCGGAATACCAGAATTCTACATCTTCTTCTTTTCTTACAGTTCCGTCATAGGAGAATACATAACCATCCGGTGTTTTCTCAACCAGCTTCAGGTTGCTGATCGCTGAAGTGGCTTTGGAGACATTGACAGCTACTACATTGGAAGGAGTACCGTATTTCTTGTTTCCGCTCTTGTCTTTTACATAAGCGACAACTCTTACATAGGTTGCTCCTTCTTTTAATAAGGATTTTCTCAATGTAAGTGCATCATCATCCTCATAGTACTCATCTTCATCTTCATCATAGTAACCACTGGAAGAAGCTGTTACCCAGTCCTCTTCGGAAGGCTGTGCCTTATCAGTGTACTGGAGCTCATAAGAGTCGCCATCTTCCAGAACAGCATCAAAACGGAATTCGAAGCTGTTTTCAGATTCTTTATACATCTCTAAGCCAGTTACATTCTTAGGTGCCTTTTCTGCATCTGTAGTGAAGGAGACTGCTGCAGGTTTCAGTTTTGCAACCTCTTCCTCTTCCGGTCTGTCTGCACTGCTCACTGCACGAACATAATAGGTTTTTCCTGCTTCCAGATTACTGTTGTTTTTGCTGATCTTCAGTTTCGCGGAACCAGCTGAGCCATCATAATAGAAGCTGCTCCAGTCACTTACCATAGTTGCAGTAGTAAATTCTGTGCCTGTTGCGATCTGATACCATACGCTGTCTAAATCAACCTTTGCACTGTATGTGAAATAATAGTAATTGTCGTCAGCTTTCACATACTGAAGATCTGTGATCGGCTGAAGAGCATCTACTGTAAATGCAGCGGACGGTGCTGACCAGTCGCCTTCTACGGTCTTTGTGACTTTCTTTCCGTCTATATCAACGGTATAAGTGCGTACTGCACGTACCTGGAAAGTATAGGATTCTCCAGGAGCCATTGCCTTGATCGGATCGCCATTCTCATCTCTTACACGGTCAAATGAAACCTTAGGATCTGTTGTATATGTATACAGATCTTCATCTTTAAGCTCTGACAGGGAAACACTTGGGAAATTACCGCGTCCGACGCTGTAGTAGGTCTTATCAACAGTTCCGTCATCCTTCAGAGAAGCTGAGCTCACGTATTCACGGCCGGCAGAATCTTTTACAAGGATTTCATAGCGGTTTACATTGTCAAGTGCGTTCCAACGCAAGGTTGGCTCACTAGCCTCTGTGTTTACATTTACACCGGAAACAGCTGCAGGCTTCTCACTGGTACCTGCATCTGAAGCGGTTACTTTGTATGCAAATGCATTGGACCAGTCTCCGTATACTTCCTTACCATCCTCTCCGATCTTAACGGCACGAACAGAAAGATTATAGGTCTTTCCGTCTTCAAATGCATAAACAGGCTGACCGGTAGCCGGATAAATAACAGGTTCCAGAACTCCGTCTACGCTTGTATAAGTTCTATAATCAGACTCATCAAAGGAATATCTGGTGCCGCTTACTCTGGTATACCTGCCACTCTTCCGATCGGATGCCAGTGACTCAAAGTACTCACGTCCAGCTTCGTCTGTAATCTTAATCTCATAGCTGTCTGCATTCTTATCCGGATTCCAGCTGAGAACATAAGAAGATGCTGTTACACCGGAGATTTTCTTCAGGCTTGTATCTACAGCTTTATAAGTTACTGTATAAGCGTCAGACCATTCACCTTCCTGCTTCTTGTTTGCACCATTCTCATATCTGTAATTAATTCCGCGGACACGGATGGTATAGGTTTTACCTCTTTCAAATTTGAACTCTCCGTAGGTTCTTCCTAAATAGAAGTTTGGATAGGAATAATTGGAATCTGTTGTAAAGGCAACTTTTCCATCTACTTCAACTTCGTACTGGGATACATATGTATTCTGGATACGGTTCCAGCTTACATATTCATATTCATCGTTGTATTTGAAATTACCGGTCTTCTCTGGTACAAGACTGCCGCTGTCGTCTGCTTCTACAACCAGTTCATTGGACCAGTCGCCTACCTTCTTCTCATCGCCGGAGCCTGTATATGCACGGACTTTAACGGTATATTTCTTGCCTTTCTGGAAAGCACCGATATATTTTCCGTCTGCATCAGAAGCGACTTCATAAAGACCTGTGGTGTCGTTCTTTTTAAGCAGATAACCGTAATTCTCATAGAAATTGAGCCAGTTACCTGAAGTAGTTACATAGGAGGGTTCCTTTGCTCCGTATGCATAAGAATAATATTCATTTCCAGCTTCATCCTTAATGGAAACCTCGAGGTTCTGGTTCTCGCCGGATACCTGAATCTGATTCTTTCTTTCAGCTGCATAAATTGTCACACTCTTCGGCTCAGCGACCTTCTTTGCGTAGGTATAATCTACAGCGTCAGACCATTCACCATATGCAACAGTTCCATCTGCGCTGTTACGGTTTACGGCGCGAACGGAAACCTTGTATGTCTTGCCATTCTCAACACCTGCAATATATCCGTTTGTACCATCTGGTTTGTATACAAGGTTTCCTTCTGCGTCAACCTTGAACGGCTGCATGGTAAGATTTGTAAGACTATAGCTTAAGTTGACTGTGGACGGATAACCGGTCTCTGGCTCGCTTGCATTATAATAGTAGCGGTAAGTGTACTCTCCGTCTGTTACACGGATCTGGTATTCATCTGCCTTCTGGTCTGCATACCAGGTAAGAACATTCTTATCCTCCTCATCAAATGCAACATGTCCGATCTTGCCAGGTGCCTCTGCATCAAAAGCAGCAACCTCGTCGGTGCTTCCGCTCTCTTCTGCGTCTGCAACTGCCTCGCTGTCACCGAAGCCATCCTCTGTAACAGCTGCCACTGCGGCTTCATCTCCGAAGCCATCTGCCTCTACAGCAGCTTCCTCTGTGGTGTCCGCTTCCGCTGCCGGAGACTCAGATACGAAATCTCCTCCATCTGTAAAATCTGACGCCAGAAGTGGTGTCGGTGCGGAAGTTGCGGTCATTGCCGCTGCAATTGCAATGGCAACAGACTTATTGAGTGTTTTCAAATCTTTCTTCATACATTTCCCTCCATGAATTAAATTTATTGAAATTGATCAATAAGTAGTATGGGGAAATTATAGCGTATTACTCCGTTTTAGGCAAGTGTTTTGTGAATAATTTATGTATTTTGTGCAAATAAGCACACATTACCCACACCCATTTGTATTTTTTCTGATATTTTCTCTTTTTTCTGACAATTAAGTGTTTTCTTTATATTTTGACAATTTTAGTGTTTTTTCATATTCCGTCAAAATACTGTTCATTTCGTAGCGCTTTAACTGTCTGATCAGTTCTTCTGCATTAATATGAAGCCGCATATCTTCCAGGCTTTCTTTTATCTCAATGTCATGTTTCATAGTTGCCAGCTGTTCGCTTAAGTATACCATCTCTTTATTTGTTTTCAGTGCTTTCAGAGGGCTTCTGCCTATTCCAAGGTTTTCTTTCCAGAAAGTATTCAGTTCCTTTTCTTTCTTTGCCACGTCTTCGCAGTCCTCAATTGCTTCATAGATCGCGTCCAGGGTTTTATATTCTGCTACAAGCGGCGCTGCTGCTGAGGAAACGCCCTTACAGCCTGGAATTCCATCGCCTGGATCTCCAGTGATCGCCAGAAGCACAGGAATCTGTTCCGGATATACCCCTTCCTCAGAACAGACAATTTCCGGTGTATATTCAAATACATTAGAAGGGAGTTCCTCGTAAGCCTCTTTTCCAAACAGGCCATATGCATCCTTTAAATTCTCCAGCTTATCCTTCGTAACAACACGCCACATGCGGGTATATTCGCTTACCAGCTGAAAATAATCGTGATCCTTGGTAAGCACATAAGTCTGCAGATCCGGGCCCTGGAATTTCTCCACAAGAGATGCCGCATAATCGTCAGCCTCATAGTCCTGGCTCATAAATACCGGACAGCCGATTGCTTTCAGAAGCTCTTCCATCTGGATAAACTGTTCTTTTAATGGCTGGGCAGTCTCCTTGCGATTGGCTTTGTAAAAATCGGCGCCAAGCTGGGTGCGGCGGAAAGTATCTCTTGTCATGTCAAAGGTAAATGCCACGTATTCCGGCTTTACCTTCTTATAGACAGCCAGAAGGGTGCGAAGCATGGTGAACATGGCATTTGTGTATTTTCCATCGGAGGTGTGCAGGATTTCCGGATAGTGTCTCTCTTTTTCCTCGTCTGTCTTTGCGAAAAGGATAGATTTGGGAAGATTTCCGTAATAGGATGTGGACAGCATGGAGGAGCCGTCGATGATCAGAAATTTGGGCATAATTGTTCTCCTTCTATGATTATTTGACAGTTTCCTAACGAAGCGTTGATTTTTACACACTGTCAGGAAGTGTCTTTTCAATATCTGATATGATATCAGACCTGTAATTTTTCTCAATCTCTCTGTAAGTATACCATAAATTTATCTTATCTGAAAAATTTCCAAAAATTTTTTCAGATTTCGTGTTATTTCTTTCTCTGGTTTTCGTATATATAGTGAAGGGAGCAGAAAACAAAATTATTTCTGAATTCCCGCTCTACGTAGAATGAGGAGGTACTCAATGAAAAAAATAATTTTAACCTTATCCGGCGTTCTCTTTGTGATCGTCACCGGATGCTCGCTGCTGATCTGCATGATGAACGGAATTCCGAATTTGGATCAGCCGGCTGCTGCCTTTTACCTGGCGAAAGCAATTCTGTTATCCTTTAGCCTTCCTCTGGTAACCTTAGGTCTCTTCGTACACTGTTTGCAGCTTAGACGAAAGCTTGATAAGAAGAACCTGTTGTTCCGGAATGCGATGAAGGAGCTGATAAAAAATCGCCAGACCAGCTGCAGGGATTCTGGAGATTCTGATTTCCAGAGCTTTAAAAATTCACTTACCTGTCTGTTCTGTGCCTTTGCCGAAGATTCCGATCTCAGCGAAGAAGATCAGAAGGACTTGCTGGATTTTATTGACAAATTTTAAGTGAGGGACTTGCATGCTTTTAATCTGTATGAGCATAGCAGGAACAGTGCCACTGATCATCTGTCTCCTGCTATTGCTTCTCCAAAGGAAAAAATTTTCATACCGGCTTGGCCGGAACCTGGTGTTTCTGAGTCTGGCGGGGTATTTGATACCGTTTCAGGTGGTTAAATATCTGATGCCAACAGATGTTTTGATAAGAACAGACGCTCTTGCAAACATCTCTTATTACATCAATTTTGACGACAAAGGAGCAATTTCTTATCACGGAATTTCATTATGGATGTCCGACTGGATTCTTATGATTGGATTATGCTGGCTATTTTTAATCTCAGGCTTCAGTGTTTACGAAATCATAAAGTATCACCGGCTCACGCGAAAGCTGAAAAAGATTACTGAGAAAAGAACTTGTTTCTTACCTGGAATCGGGGATGTAGAATACCGTATTTCTCCCCTTATTGGTTCTCCCTATACTATAGGTTTCCTGAAGCCTTTCATTGTCGCGCCGGAGAGCCTTGAGGATTCCAGATTGTCAGAAATGATTATGCGGCATGAATATTCACACCTGCGCCGTCATGACTCAGCTGTAAAGCTGCTCTGCCTGTTAGCCATTTGCCTTCATTTTTATAACCCGTTAACATTGCTTACGCTTCTGCTTTACACCAGCTTTTCCGAAAACATTGCAGATCAAGCCGCCACCGAAGGTTTCACCACGGAGGAGAAAAAAGCCTACGCAATTGCTCTCGTAACTCTTTCCGCAAGAAACAGACAGGTTCCTGTAGTCTGGAAAAACAACTTATTGGGGGCCAAACATACGATGAAAAGGAGAGTGGAATTTATTATGATGAAGAATAAGAAAGCCAGTAAAATTGGTACTGCTGCTGCGATATTGGCATCTGTATTTTTGAGCGGGACTACGGTGTTTGGGTATGCGCCGATGCAGACAACGGAAGCACCAGTATTTTCTCCAATTACTGAATCCTCTATTTCTTTTGAAGAAGTGAACACTTTAGATTCTCAGTTTTCAAACTCAGATATATATTTTGAAACAGAAGATCATTTTTCAGTTCCAGTTACTTCTTCCGATTTAGAAACACGTGCCCTTATATGCACACATGATTTTAAAGAGGGATACGCGGATAGACATTATCCCAAAAGTAATGGTGGTTGTGAAGTAAAACGCTATACTGCAAAAATTTGTCAAAAATGCAATCATCTTGTCATCATGGACTACGTAAGCACAACAACTTACGCCAAATGCCCACACAAATAATCGCCTGCACTAACTTTAATGGGAGGAAGTTAGCCCAGCCGAATTATTAAATCATTCACACTTACCCAATTATGTCATTTTCCATTATTATCTTTCGTGAAGCTCAGAGGGAACGGAAGCTAAAAACGAGCCAGGGAAGCGTTTCGCTTTCCCTGGCTCTTACCCGTTTCAGAAACATATTATAACATTTCTCTTCTTTCTTTCCATCACGCCGCTTTCCCGGTACCTTTCAGCTGTCCATGCACCGTCTGTCTCACAAACACAAAGCAGATCACCTGCAGCACAATGGTAATGAACCAGGATGCCGGATAGGAAATAAACAAGGTGTACAGGCTTCTGTGCTGTGGGAATATCCAGAAGATCCACACAATTCTAGTACCAACCGTACCGATAATAGAAAGGATCATAGGCACACCGGAATGTCCCATTCCCCGGAGAGCGCCAGGAAAAAGATCCATGATTCCACATAAGAAATAAGGCACTGTGGTGATGGAAAGAATCTCCACACCGCATCGGATAACCTCCGGATCCTCTGTGTAAACCTTCAGGATCTCACCGCCACACATGTAAGAGCCGCATCCCAGCACAAGGGCAATCACAAAAGACAGGATTCCGCAGTCCAGCAGCACTCTGTCCATACGTTTATATTTCCCAACGCCATAATTCTGGCTGGTAAAGCTCATACAGGCCTGAGTGACCGCATTTACAGACGCATATAAAAATCCCAGAATATTATTCGCCGCCGTATAACCAGCCATGGCAGTGGAACCAAAGGAATTTACAGAAGACTGCAAAAGCGCATTGGAAATGTTAATAACCGTACTCTGCACTCCTGCCGGTATTCCCACCTGAAAAATCTGTACCAGATAAAATTTCTTCATACACAATCTGGAAAACCGAAGCTGATAACTGCTGTCCGTCATATACAGACATCTAAGAACCAGAATACAGGAAATCAGCTGGGAAATAATGGTCGCAATGGCAACACCTGCAACACCCAGATGAAACACGATCACCAGAATCATATTCAGCACCGCGTTGGTCACACCAGCCACAACCAGGAACAGCAGCGGACGTCTGGTATCCCCTACCGCACGCAGAATAGCTGCGCCATAGTTATAAAGCATAAAAAACGGCATTCCCAGGAAATAAATCCTCATATACAGGGTGGACTGGTCAATAACATCAGCAGGGGTTCCCATAATCTCCAGTGCCCATCTTGAAAAAACAAGTCCTACAGCAGCCATCGCCACACCACTGACCAAAGCCAGTGTAACAGACGTATGTACCGTTTCCGACATCTCCTTCGCCTTACCTGCCGCATAGAACCTGGCAGCCAGTACATTAGCTCCCAGTGAAACACCAATAAAAAGATTGGTAAATACATTGATCAAAGCGGTAGTAGAACCAACTGCTGCCAGGGCCTGACTGCCGGAAAACCGTCCCACCACAATAATATCCACAGCATTGAACATCAGCTGCAGAATTCCGGAAACCATCAGCGGAATGGCAAAAGAAACCAGCTTGTCCATAATGGTTCCGTTACACATATCAATTTCGTACTTATTCTTACTCAACTCTATCGCTCCCTCATCCATATGCCAGCACCACCGGAAGTCCCTTCCGGTCTGCCGCCAGAGTATATAAAAAGCTCTGGCAGGTACTGGCTCACATCATCCTTTCTGTCCTCGAAGCCATTTTTCAAGGACAGAATAAATCACATTCATGTCAATTGGCTTAGTCACATAATCACTCATCCCACACTCTGCAGCCCGGCTCTCATCCTCCTGGAACACATTTGCGGTCATGGCCGCAGCTATCGTCTTACCGCAGACCCGTCTCTGGTCCACATC
>ERZ827488.3956-NODE-3956-length-11267-cov-3.113093_pt1 | contig 11267 bp, 8 predicted proteins | sample MGYA00519771_ERZ827488 | MGnify/ENA primary metagenome ERZ827488 (study PRJEB31778, sample SAMEA3449323) | human gut metagenome | biome: human gut; feature: human-associated habitat; material: faeces | place: United Kingdom | collected 2010/2012 ...
CCCGTCGCCGCCGAAGCGGAATATGCCTTGGAGGCAGTCGTGGGGCCGGAGTTCGTCACGGGTTCGACGCGGATGAAGGCCGGCACGGCGCAAAAACTGATGCTCAACATGATCTCCACGGCCGTGATGATCCGGCTGGGGCGCGTCGAAGGGAACAAGATGGTCAACATGCAGCTGACGAACAACAAACTCGTCGACCGCGGCACGCGCATGATCGTGCAGGAGACGGGGATCGCCGAGGCCGAAGCCCGCGCCCTGCTGCTCGCCTGCGGTTCGGTCAAGGCCGCACTCGACAAGATCCGACGAGGCGAATAGCCGGCCTGCATCCGACGAATTACCCCTCCGTGCAACGGGCGTTGCACGGAGGGGTAATTTCATTTTACTTATTCACAAAAGGCCGTTCCAACCGCTCGCCGCGGCAGCCGGAATGCCACGGCCCGGACGAAAGCGATCCGCCGCTGCGGGGCGAAGCCTCTGCCTGCGGAGGGACGTCAGCGCCGTCCCTCCTTGGCCTCGATGCACTCGGTGGCGTGGGGCACCTTCATCAGGCGCTCCTTGGGAATGAGCTTGCCCGTGGTCTTGCAGATGCCGTAGGTCTTGTTCTCGATACGCACGAGCGCCATTTCGAGGTTGCGGATGAATTTCATCTGGTGGGCGGCCAACCGTCCGCTCTCCTCCTTGGAGAGCGTCGTGGCACCCTCTTCGAGCACCTTGAACGTCGGAGAGGTATCCTCCGTATCGTTGTCGCCCGTATGGGTGATCGTCGCGCGCAGCAATTCGTAGTCGGCGCGCGCCGTTTCAAGCTTTTTCAGAATCAGCTCCTTGAATTCGGCCAATTCCGCATCGCTATATCGGGTTTTCTCCTCTGCCATAATCTTGTCCGGTTTATTAACGTGTAACGTAAAAATAACATTTATTTCGGTAACTGCAAAATATTTTCGCAAAAATCCGTCTCCGATAACGGACGACCGCCGGCATCCCTCGGGAGCCGACGGTCGTCAATCGCTGCATGACTGCATTCAGAGCTTCGTCACGGCAATTTTCAACGGCTCCTCGTCGATCTCCGACTCCACGACGAACTCCCCTTCGGGAAGGGCCGCCGTGCGGACGTCGCGCGCCAGAGTCTGCTGACCGATATAGTCGGCATAGGCGGCGACGGCCCCGACGACCGCCTCCTTCGCCTCGATCTCGACCCGAATGCGGTCGGTCACCTCGAAACCGGAGTCCTTGCGGATATTCTGGATGCGGTTAATCAACTCACGTGCCACACCTTCGCGCCGCAGGTCGTCCGTGACGGTGATGTCGAGCGCCACGGTGAGCTTGCCCTCGGAGGTCACCAGCCAGCCCGGCATATCCTCCGACGTGATCTCGAAATCGGCCGCTGTCACCGTGATCCGTTCGCCGCCCAGGTCGAGCGTCGTCTCCGGCGCCGACTCGACGGCTGCGATCTGCTCCTGCGTGAAGGCGGCCGTGAGCGCCGCGATCTGCTTCATGTATTTGCCGTACTTCGGACCGAGGGTCTTGAAGTTGGGCTTGATGCGCTTGGTAATCAAGCCGGCCGTCTCGGCGACCAGTTCGATCCGCTTGACGTTGACCTCGTTCATGATGAGCGGCCGCACGGCCTCGATATGGCGTCCCATCGCCGGATCGAGCACCGGAATGAGAATCTTCCCGAGCGGCTGGCGTACCTTGATGTTCACCTTGCGGCGCAGGGCCAGCACCATCGACGAGACGCGCTGCGCGAGCGACATCGTCTCTTCCAGCTCCTTGTCCGCAAGCGACGGATCGGCCGCGGGGAACTGCGCCAGATGCACCGAACCTTCGTGGCGGCCGCTCACGGCGTTCAGGTCGCGGAAGATGCGCTCCGAGATGAAGGGCGCGAAGGGTGCGCTGAGCGATGCGACGGTTTCCAGACAGGTGTAGAGCGTCTGGTAGGCCGCCAGCTTGTCCTCGGTCATCCCGCCGCCCCAGAAACGTTTGCGGTTCAGACGCACGTACCAGTTGGAGAGGTTTTCGCACACGAACTCCTGGATCATGCGGGCCGCAGGGGTCGGATCGTAGCCTTCGAGCGACGCCGTGACGTCGGCCACCAGCGTATTGAGCAACGAAACGATCCAGCGGTCGATCTCCGGCCGGCGGGCGACGGGCACCTCCGCCTCGCGCCCCGTGAAGCCGTCGACATTGGCGTAGAGGGCGAAGAACGAGTAGGTGTTGTAGAGCGTGCCGAAAAACTTGCGGCGCACCTCGTCCACCCCGTCGCGGTCGAATTTGAGGTTGTCCCACGGCTGCGAGTTGGTAATCATGTACCAGCGCGTAGCATCGGCGCCGTAGCTGTCGAGCACTTCGAACGGATCGACGGCGTTGCCCAGCCGCTTCGACATCTTGTTGCCGTTCTTGTCGAGCACCAGTCCGTTGGAAATGATATTCTTGAAGGCTACCGAATCGAACAGCATCGCAGCGATCGCATGCAGCGTGAAGAACCAGCCGCGCGTCTGGTCGACGCCCTCGGCGATGAAGTCGGCGGGAAAGACCTCGCCGAAACCCTCCCGATGCTCGAACGGATAGTGCTGCTGCGCATAGGGCATGGCGCCCGAATCGAACCACACGTCGATCAGGTCGCTCTCGCGGCGCATCGGCTCGCCCTTGGACGAGACGAGCACGATCTGGTCCACATAGGGACGGTGCAGGTCGATCTTGGCATAGTTCTCCTTCGACATGTCGCCCACACGGAACTCCTTGTAGGGATTCTCCTTCATCACGCCGGCCGCGACCGCGCGCTCGATCTCGGCCGTCAGCTCCTCCATCGAACCGATGCATTTCAGCTCGGAGTAATCCTCGGTGGCCCACACCGGCAGCGGCGTGCCCCAGAAACGCGAACGCGACAGATTCCAGTCCACCAGCCCTTCGAGCCACTTGCCGAAGCGGCCCGTACCGGTCGATTCGGGCATCCAGCGGATCGTGCGGTTGAGTTCGATCATCCGCTCGCGCAGCGCCGTGGTCCGGATGAACCACGAGTCGAGCGGATAGTAGAGCACCGGTTTGTCCGTGCGCCAGCAGTGCGGATAGGAGTGGACGTGCTTCTCGATCTTGAAAGCCATGCCCGTCCCTTTGAGCGCCACGGCGATGTCCACGTCGAGCGTCGGCGCGTCGGGCGCGAGCGTATCGTCGTAGGCGTTCTTCACGTAACGGCCCGCATACTCGCCGTATTTCCCGGCGTCGACATACCGCTCCACGAAGGCCGGATCGAGCTCCTCGATGCGGAAGAACTTGCCCGTGCGGTCGACCATAGGCTGCTCCTTGCCCGCGCGGTCGATCACGAACAGGGGCGCGATGCCCGCCTGCTTGGCCACGCGGTTGTCGTCGGCACCGAACGTCGGGGCGATATGCACGATACCCGTACCGTCGGTCGTGGTCACGTAGTCGCCCACGATCACGCGGAAGGCATCGCCCATCGGCCGCACCCACGGGAGCAGCTGCTCGTAGCGGACGCCCTCGAACTCGGGTCCCTTGTAAACACGATCCTCGACCTCGAACGTTCCCTCCATCTTCTTGGTGAAGTAGGACGGCACCAGCTCGCGCGCCAGAATGACGGTCTGCGCCTCGTCGGTATAGGGGTTGCGGCACTTGACGCGCACATAGTCGATCGCGGGGCCTACGGCCAGCGCCGTATTCGACGGCAGCGTCCACGGCGTCGTCGTCCAGGCCAAGAAGTAGAGCTCGCCCTCGACGCCCTCGAAAAAGCGTTCGCTGCGTTCGTCGCGCACCACGCGGAACTGCGCCGTGCAGGTCGTGTCCTTCACGTCGCGGTAGCAGCCCGGCTGGTTCAGCTCGTGGGTCGAGAGACCCGTACCCGCCGCCGGCGAGTAGGGCTGGATGGTGTAGCCCTTGTAGAGCAGCCCCTTGTCGAAGAGCTGTTTGAGCAGCCACCACAGCGTCTCGATATACTTGTTGTCGTAGGTGATGTAGGGATCGTCCATGTTGACCCAGTAGCCCATGCGGCGCGTCAGGTTTTCCCACACTCCCGTGAACTCCATGACCGCCTCGCGGCAGGTGCGGTTGTACTCCTCGATCGAAATCTTCGTTCCGATATCCTCCTTCGTGATGCCGAGCTTCTTCTCCACGCCCAGCTCGACGGGCAGGCCGTGGGTGTCCCATCCCGCCTTGCGGTGCACCAGATAGCCCTGCTGCGTCTTGTAGCGGCAGATGATGTCCTTGATCGTGCGCGCCATGACGTGGTGGATGCCCGGCAGTCCGTTGGCCGAGGGCGGCCCCTCGTAAAAGACGAATGCCGGATGCCCCTCGCGCGTCGAAATGCTCTTGTGGAAGGTGTCTTCCGCATCCCACTGTGCCAGCACGTCGGCCGCCAGCTGCGGCAGATCGAGTCCTTTGTACTCCTTGAACTTCATATATCGAAAGATTTTACGAATCAACGGTTCAGTCGGCAAATTTAGGAAAATTATTCCGATTTCAACCGTTCCGCCGATCGAAAAACACCGCAAAGAACGGCGAAGCGGCTGAAAAGAAGACCCGAATGGCGGGAATCCGAATTTTATTTCTATCTTTGCACACGGAAAAACCATCGCGGCCCGACCGGCGAAACGATCGGCGGAACCCCCTTCGAAGGGCACGTCCGTATCGGGTCTGCGGACAAACGAAGATTTCGACCTCACATGTTCAAGATATATCTCCGCCTGCTCACGTTCGTGCGCCCCATCGGCAAATACGCCGTCCCCTATTTCATCTACTCGATCCTCCACGCGCTGTTCAATACGGTCAACTACATCATGCTCATCCCGATCATCCAGGCGATGTTCGACCCCGAGTTCCGTTTCGAGCCGCTCTACGTCCGTCCCGAATTCGCTTTCGACGAGGCGTCGCTCAGCGCATGGCTGCGCTACGCCTACACCTCGGTCTTCGGCGAGTACAACCCCATGTACGTGCTCATTCTGCTGGCCACGGTCACGGTGCTGATGAACCTGCTGTCGAACACCTTCCGCTACCTGGGGGCATGGACGGTCGAGAACATGCGCACGCGCACGCTGCAAAGGATGCGCAACGAACTGTTCGACAACGTCATCAACCTCAACGTCGGATTTTTCAGCGAGCAGCGCAAGGGCGACATCATGTCGCGCATCACGCAGGACGTGATGGTCGTGCAGTTCTGCATCACCAACACGCTGCAAGTAGCTTTCCGCGAACCGTTCCTCATCATCGGCTATCTGGTGGCGATGTTCTCCATCTCGTGGGAACTGTCGGTCTTCTCGATCCTCTTCCTGCCGCTCGTGGCACTCATCATCGGCAGCATCGTCAAGAAACTGCGCCACCCCGCCATGCAGAGCCAGCAGCGCATGGGCGACATGGTGAGCGTCCTGGACGAGTCGCTGTCGGGCGTGAAGCTCATCAAGGGCTACAACGCCACGAACTACATCCGCCAGAAATTCTACGACATCAACGCCGAGTTCTCGCGGCTGCTCCTCTCGATGGCGCGCCGCCAGCAGCTGGCATCGCCCATGAGCGAGTTTCTGGGGATCTCGGCCGTCGGCGTGATCCTCGTCTTCGGCGGTATGCTCGTCATCAACCGCTCGCTCAACGCCGGCGAGTTCGTGGCCTTCATCGCCATGTTCTCGCAGATCACGCGCCCCGTGCGTTCGTTCATCGACCAGTTCGCCAACATCAACCAGGGCGTCGCCGCCGGCGAGCGCATCCTCATGCTGCTCGACACCAAAACCGAGGTGCCCGACGCCCCCGACGCCCGCACGCTCGACGGCCTGCACGAAGGGATCGAATTCCGCAACGTGCGCTTCTCCTACGACGGCAACCGCGAGGTGATCGACGGCGTGAGCTTCACGATCCGCAAGGGCGAGACCGTGGCGCTGGTAGGACCTTCGGGCGGCGGCAAGTCGACGCTCAGCGAACTGATTCCCCGCTTCTACGACATCCAGGGCGGCGACATCCTGATCGACGGCACATCGATCCGCAACTACACGCAGGAGAGCCTGCGCGCCCACATGAGCGTCGTGGCACAGGATACGATCCTCTTCAACGATACGATCGAGGGCAACATCTCGCTGGGAAAACTCGACGCCACGCACGACGAGATCGTCGCCGCGGCCAAGGTAGCCAACGCCCACGACTTCATCATGGAGACCGACAAGGGCTACCAGACCAACATCGGCGACCGCGGCATGAAACTGTCGGGCGGCCAGCGGCAGCGGTTGTCGATCGCCCGCGCGGTGCTGAAAAATCCCGAGATCCTGATCCTCGACGAGGCGACCTCGGCACTCGACACCGAGAGCGAAAAGCTGGTGCAGGATGCGCTCAACTCGCTGTTGAAGGGGCGCACGTCGATCGTCATCGCCCACCGGCTCTCCACGGTGCACAACGCCGACAAGATCATCGTCATCGACCACGGCCGCATCGCCGAGCAGGGTACGCACGAGGAGTTGATGGCGCGCGGCGGCATCTACTCCAAGCTCATCGAGATGCAGAGCGTGGCGTAACCGCCGCGACGATCGTGCGGCCGGAAACCCTGTCGAAACCCACTACAAACCGATAAAACCATGTTCAGAAGAGTTTTCCTTGCCCGGCTGCTGCTCGCAGCACTGTTCGGAGCACTCCTCGTGCCGGCACAGGCACAGGAGAAATTCAGCGAACCCGCCCTCTCCGATCCCGATTCGTGGACCGTCGTCCTGCTTCCCGACCTGCAAGGCTACGCCAAAAAGGCATGCAACCAGCCGATCATGGAGATCATGACCAGCTGGATCGCCGCACACGCCGAAGCGCTCAACACCAAACTGGTGCTCTGCGTGGGCGATCTGGTCGAGCAGAACGACCGCATCGGCAACGGTTTTTCAGGCGACCTGACCTCGGTGCGCCAATGGCAGGGCATGGCCGATGCGTTCGACGTGCTGGACGGCCGCGTGCCCTATCTGGTCGCCACCGGCAACCACGACTACACCTATACCCGCAGCGGCGCGCGGCGCACGCACCTGAACGAATATTTCCCGATCGGCCGCAACCCGCTCAACGCGGCGGCGATCTGCCAGTTCGGACTCGATTCGGACGAGAATCCCGCCGTCGAGAACTGCGCCTTCGAACTGAAGGCCCCCGACGGCAAGGACTACCTTTTCCTGAATATGGAGTTCGCGCCCCGCGATACGGTGATGAAGTGGGCGCAGCAGGTGGCGGGGCTGGAGGAGTACGCCGATCACCGGATCGTGCTGATGACCCACGCTTACCTCGATGCCAAGGACCAGCGGCTTTCCGGCCCCTGCAAGGTGACGAGCTACGAACCGCTGGTGCGCAACGGCAGGATCGTGAAGATCAAGGGACTGCCGCTTCCCGACGCCAGCAACGGCGAGGATCTCTGGCAGAAACTGGTCCGCCCGGCTTCCAACATCGAACTGGTGGTCTGCGGCCACATTTCGGGAAGCGGGTTCCGCACCGACAGAAACAGCGCCGGAAAAGACGTACACCAGATGCTCTTCGACGCGCAGTCGATGGGCGGCGGTTACGAGGGTAACGGCGGCGACGGCTGGATACGCATTCTGGAGTTCATGCCCGACGGCGTGACGGTGAAGGCGACGACTTTCTCGCCCCTGTTCGCCATTTCGCCCACTACGCGGCAGTTCGCTTGGATGCGCGACGCGAAGAACGAATTTACGTTCCGCTTCAGCAAATAAGACCCGGGTACGGGATCGTACCCAATTTAAAATAGTTTCAGTTATGGAATTTCTGACAAACGACAAGCTCACGATCGTGGGCGCGGCCGGCATGATCGGCTCGAACATGGCCCAGACGGCGCTGATGATGCGCCTTACGCCGAACATCTGCCTGTATGACCCGTACGCTCCCGCGCTCGAAGGCGTGGCCGAGGAGCTTTATCACTGCGCGTTCGAAGGGGTGAACATCACTTGGACGAGCGATATCAAGGAGGCTCTTACGGACGCTTCGTATGTCGTTTCGTCGGGCGGCGCGGCGCGCAAGGCGGGCATGACGCGCGAAGACCTGCTGAAAGGCAATACCGAGATCGCCGCGCAGCTGGGCAAGGACATCAAGACCTACTGCCCCGGTGTGAAGCATGTGGTCGTGGTTTTCAATCCCGCCGACATCACGGGACTGGTAACGCTGATCTATGCGGGCATCCGTCCCTCGCAGCTTTCGACCCTTGCCGCGCTGGACAGCACGCGCCTGCGTTCGGAGCTGGCCAAGTATTTCAAGATTTCGCCCGACGAAATCCGCAACTGCCGCACCTACGGCGGCCACGGCGAGCAGATGGCCGTCTTCGCCTCGACGACGCTCGTCGCCGGACGTCCCCTTTCGGAGCTGATCGGCCATGAAATGCCCGAAGGCGACTGGCACGACCTGCAGCAGCGTGTGATTCAGGGCGGCAAGCATATCATCGACCTGCGCGGCCGCTCGTCGTTCCAAAGCCCGGCCTACCTGTCGATCTGCATGATCGCTGCGGCCATGGGCGGCAAGCCGTTCGGCTATCCGGCCGGCGTATTCGTGCACAACGATGAGTTCAAGCATATCCTGATGGCTATGGAGACCCAGATCACCAAGGAGGGCGTCAGCTACAAGAACGTGCAGGGCACGGCCGAGGAGAACAAGACCCTCGCCGCCAGCTACGAACACCTCTGCAAACTGCGCGACGAGGTGATTTCGATGGGTATCATCCCGCCCGTGGAGGAATGGCGCAGCCTGAATCCGCACCTGAAATAGACGCGGCGAGCCGTATGAAAAAGGGGAGGACTGTCCGAAAGTCCTCCCCTTTTTATTCCTGCCGGGACCCGAAATAGACTGGCGGCATGCGCTTTTCGTATGGCGGCTGTAAAGCCTTGCAAAGCATTCGATGTGTTTGCCGGCTCGGTGGCGGGGGAGGAGCTCTGTGTCCGTCATGCGGGGCCTCATTGTTGTCTGTCTGGATCTGTGTGAAATCTGCGCTTTTGCAGGAAGTTAAGTTTTGCGGCGGATTTTGTGGAAATTTCATCTTTTTCGGCATCTATTGATGCTGCGTAACGATAAATTCCATATATTTAATGCAAAATAGTATGAAAACGATGAAAAGGGCCAATTCCGTTACGGTTACCCTGAGTGCGACGCTGTTATTTTGTGCTGTGTCAGCTGTCGCAAGCCAACCCGAAATTATCGATCTTCCGGAGACTTTGTGCTGTTGTCCGGAGCCGCCGGCGGCTCCGGAGTGTACGATGCTTGACAATTTCTCGGAAAAGCTCGCCCGGATCGAAGCCCGGATCGGGGAACTTACGCTGGAATTGAATCGGCTGGTGTGGGAGACCTATTTCGACTATGCCGAACAGGCGCGCATCGTACCCGATATTATGACTTATCCCGGATTGGATTATTCGGCTCTCTGCGATACCGTGTCGGCGATTGCCGTACTCGATGCGCAGTACCGCAAAGCGGCGGATGTCTATACGAAAGTATTGAAGAGCGATCCCAAATACGATGCCATCCACCGCGAATACGTCGCGCTGCAGAATGTGGACGACAAGGATCGGAAGAATGCCAACCGGGAGCAATATAACCTGATGTACGACCGTCTGCGCAGGAAAAACAGCGAATATGCCCCGGCCCTGAAAGCACGGCAGGATGCCTTGCGTGCGCGGAATATTGCCGTCGCGCGTTTTTTGCTGAATCATTATCAGGCTGAGGGGCGTGTGATGCCTGTCGAGCCGTTGTTCAAGCGTTATTCGGAGACGATGCGCACACTGCAAATCCGTGACGCCCGCATCGAAGCGTATGAAAACGAACTGTCGACGCTTCAACGGCTTCGCCGCGAAGTCTTGGAGCAAGTGTTGCGCGAGCAGTATGACGTGCCGAAGAGAGACGCAGTCGGCGCTTCGGCTCTTAAACCGTAAAATCGAAAAGCGGGGAGATACGAAAGTTCTCCCCGCTTTTGCTGCGCCCGTGCTTCGTCTCAGGGCTTCGCCTGAAATACGGCCCGCAGTTCGCCGTCGCTCAGCAGGAGCAGCATCGGTCCGTCCATATCGTAGTGCGTCGTCGATTCGAGCGCCTTGGTGAACGCGTCCTCCTGCTCCATGCCGGGGCATGCCATCATCGTCGATGCCAGCGGCCCGATCTTCAGCACGCCCTTCTCGGTCGCTTCGTACCTCCCCATGATGCGGTTGCAGGCGCCGACGCCCGCGATGCGGTTCTCTTCGGCCAGAAACGTAAGCGTGAATTTGCCCTCTTCGGGTTTGACGGCCTTGCCGCCCAGCTGAATGAGCTGCCATTCGGTGCCGACGAGCGGCCTGCGGTTTTTCTTCTGGTAGGAACGGCAGCTGCAGCACCCTGCGGCGAGGGCCGCAACGGCGGCGAGGGCCGCGATTTTCAGCAAAATCTTCATAGTATATTATTATATATGTGTTGTGCAAATATAGGGAATAAATCGTACCTTTGTGTAAAATTTGAAAAATACCCGTTATGAAGAAGATTATCGCATCGCCCCATGCGCCCAAAGCCGTGGGACCCTATTCGCAGGCCGTCGAAGCCGGCGGCGCGCTCTATGTTTCGGGCCAGCTTCCGATCGACGGCGCCACCGGCAAAATGGCCGAAGGCGTCGAAGCCCAGACGCACCGGTCGCTTACGAACCTGCGCCACATCCTCGAAGAGGGCGGCTATACGCTCGGCGACGTGGTTAAGACCACCGTCCTGCTGCAGGACATCGGCGATTTCGCCGCGATGAACGCCGTTTACGCCCGGTTCTTTACCGAGCGGATGCCCGCCCGCGTGTGCTATCAGGTGGCGGCGCTTCCGATGGGCGCGCTGGTCGAGATCGACGCCGTGGCGGTGAAGTAGCTGGTGCTTTTCAGGGCCGTATCCGTGCGCCGAAACGGCGCCGCGGTTTTCCGCCGGCCGATAAATGCGTCTCACGTATGCGGGGCGCATCTTTTACACCTTTTGTAAATAACTTGTGGATAAAATTGGTGTGCGTCGCTGGTTTTTTCCATATAAAAGAATCATTTTTGTAAAACCGGACTTTGTCCGTTCCGACGCTAAAATTCTGAAATAAAGTAATATAGTCATGTCAAAAGCCGCAAAACCCGTGGCGCCGCAGAAAGTCGAATACAACGATGCGGTCGCCGAGTCGAAAAAGTATTTCGACGGGGACGACCTCGCCGCCACGGTGTGGGTCAGCAAGTACGCCCTCAAGGACTCTTTCGGCAATATTTACGAAACGTCGCCCAAGCAGATGCACGAGCGTATCGCAGCCGAGATCGAGCGCATCGAGCGCAAGTATCCCA
>ERZ827488.3962-NODE-3962-length-11240-cov-13.985248_pt1 | contig 11240 bp, 10 predicted proteins | sample MGYA00519771_ERZ827488 | MGnify/ENA primary metagenome ERZ827488 (study PRJEB31778, sample SAMEA3449323) | human gut metagenome | biome: human gut; feature: human-associated habitat; material: faeces | place: United Kingdom | collected 2010/2012 ...
GAGGAAAGCATACGACGAGACATTCCGAACTTTTAGTTTTGGAAGAAGATGAAAAGGCGGAAGACTGCGGCTCATATATTGTAGATACTCCGGGATTTAGTTCCCTTTATGTCAATGATTTTGAAAAAGAACAATTAAAATATTATTTCCCGGAATTCGGTCCGTATGAAGGATTGTGCCGTTTTTCGGGGTGCGATCATGTGCATGAGCCGGACTGTGCGGTGAAGCAGGCGGCAGAAGAAGGAAAGATACATGAGATCCGGTACAACGATTATGTTGCGATGTACCGTGAATTACAGGAAAAAAGGAGATATTGAAGATGGAAAATATTCTTGCCCCGTCGATTCTTTCGGCTGATTTTAAAATTCTGGGAGAACAGATCGAACAGACAGAAAAAGCAGGCGCAAAATATATACATTTTGATGTGATGGACGGAATTTTCGTACCGAGCATTTCGTTTGGCATGCCGGTATTGTCCGCGTTAAAAGGCGCGGTAAAACAGGCGCTTGACGTACATCTTATGGTGACTGAGCCGATCAGGTATGTGAAAGAGTTCGCAAAATGCGGAGCGGATATCATTACTGTTCACTTAGAGGCGTGTGAAGATGTAAAGGCGACAGTGGATGAAATAAAGGCAAGCGGAGTGAAAGCAGGCATCACGATCAACCCGGCAACTCCTGTGAAAGAATTGATCCCGTATCTGGAGCTTGCGGATATGTTTCTCATCATGAGCGTTGAGCCGGGATTCGGCGGACAGGCGTTCATTCCGGAATCGCTTGACAAGATAAAAGAACTTCGCACCCTGCTTGACGAGAGAGGTCTTAAGACGGATATCGAAGTTGACGGCGGAATTTATTGTGAAAATGTGGAAGCGGTATTGGATGCGGGAGCGAATATTATTGTTTCCGGTTCGGGAGTTTTCAAAGGCAATATTACAGAAAATACAAAGAGATTTATGGAGATATTGAAACGTCATGAGTAAGCAGACTGTGATCGTGAGCGGCGGGATGGTGGAAAAAGATTTTGCTCTCTCGATTTTAAAAAGCGAAGAAACTGAATTTGTTATCGGGGTAGACAGAGGTCTTGTGTTTTTGTATGACAACGAGATAAAACCCGATTATATCGTGGGAGATTTTGACAGCGTTCCGAGGAAGCTCGTTGAATATTACAGAGAAGAACCTGATGTGCCCGTGAGAGAATTTAATCCGGTAAAAGATGCATCAGACACAGAGATCGCTTTGCGCCTTTGCCTTGGTCTGAATCGCAAAAAGATCGTCATCCTGGGGGCAACCGGCAACCGGATCGATCACCTGTGGGCAAATGTGCAATGTTTACAAATTGCGCTGGAAGCAGGAGCGGACGCTTGCATTATGGACGCTCACAATAAGATACGGCTTCTCGATAAAACTGTTACATTGAAAAAAGAAGAGGCATTCGGACCGTACTTTTCATTGTTTCCATTAGAACAGCCTGTAGATGCGTTCAACATTACAGGGGCAAAATATCCGCTGACAAATCATTTCCTTAAGCCGAGCGACAGCCTGTGCGTAAGTAATGAATTTGTTGAAGATGAAGTGGAAATATCGTTCGTGTACGGTAAGGTGATCTTGATGGAGACGAGAGATTAGATTTCGATAAGTTTTTGAAAGATGGTTCACTTTGTGCCCCACTAATTCCCGGATGTTTTTCTCAAAGTCCCGGTATAGTAAATGAGAAAGCATATCAGGATTTTATGAGAAAAGAGAAAATTTTTTGTAAGGCGTTGAAAAAAGGTAACTTGCTGAGGCAGGTTACCTTTTAGTTATATTCTATGATACAGTTTAACAATACGTAGATATATGCTTTGCAGAAAATTCCGTAGAAATAAAAGCTTTTGTCTGATAGAATGATTATAATTATAGTATACTGAAAAAACACATTAGAATCTGTAAAGGAGATCGACTATGGGAGAAAATTATTTGGACATGGTTCCTGTTATAGTGATATTTTTTGCTCTCGGCATTTTATTATCAAGGCTGGGAGGAGTTGGAGGAATTGTTGTAAGAATTAAAAGAATGATTTGTAAGCTAATAGGACATAGAGATTGAGAGAAATTCAACTAGAATTTTGAGAGATGAAAACATTGAATTTTACAGATGAAAAATTTCGCTCTTATTTTCAATACATTTTAAGGGAAAGGAGAGGAGGTAATTAAAATGTCCAATAAAGCATGGCGCATTGTTGCATTGTTATTCATTGTTGTACCGATTATCATTTGTATCATAATAAGCTTTATAATTACATATTTTCCGACATCTGATGTTTCGTTGATATTAGCATCGGATTTCTTACCTATTGCAATAAAAATACAAGGGGTGGGAATTCTTATTGCAATTCTCGTTTCGATATTTAAAATCAAGAAAGATTAAGATGAAAAAGATGGACAAGTATATCGATCAATCTTAGGTTGTTAAGATAAAAAAGTTTAAGTAAAATTGTAAGTTGTGGGGTAGATATTTTGAGAACATACAAGGACAAAGAAGAATTAAAAAATGAGATAAATAAAAGTTTTGAAAAGTATATTTCTGAATTTGATGATATCCCAGAATCCTTAAAAGATACGAGTGTTGAGGAAGTCGATAGGACTCCTGCAGAAAATCTCGCTTACCAGGTCGGATGGACGACTTTAGTTCTTAAGTGGGAAGAAGATGAAAGAAAGGGACTTCAAGCAAAAACACCTTCAAATGAGTTTAAATGGAATTAGTTAGGTGATTTATATCAATGGTTCAATGATACCTACGTTCATTTGTCTCTTCGGGAGCCAAAAAGGGTATTAGTGAACAAGAAATTGAAAATAGTAACTGCCTTCTACAGCCGTAATCCTTTAATATCTTTAATGCGTGATAAGATCATATTGCAACTGCAGCTGATAATGCCAGGCAGTGTATCAATGACATTGTGCAGGAAGTATTCCATTTCATCACCTGATGAAGCAACGGCATGTACATGAAGCCTGTCTCTTCCTGTGACACGGTAAATCTGTGTGACTGTATCATTTTTGTACAATATATCTGTCACCTGCGCCAGGTACTCCGGTTTTGTTTCAATTTCAAAATAGCATGATACAGCCCCACTGATTTTTTGCGGATTAATAATTGTTGTATATTCTTCGATTACGCCTCTTTTCTCCAAAGCCTGGATACGGGCTTTTACTGCCACTCTGGAAATACCGGTTTCTTCACCGATATCAGAGTAAGAGATACGTGCGTTTTCTATAAGCAGCCGGATAATCTTCTGATCCAACTCATCTAAACCGTCCAGGTACATAAGTTCCCTCCTGTAAAATAATATAAAATAATATCCATCTGATAGCAGCTTTTTTCAATATCAAATATCATATCATTTATATTACTAAAAGTAAACAGCAGCTTGACTTATTTGCTGTAACTACATATAATTGTTGCGTAACGAAATCTTAAACTTACATTTTGAAAATACAATCGTGATTTCGGATAAAAAGCAGGAATTGATGGAGGAAAATGAGAATGTCAAAAGATGAATATTTAATCACAGATGCCCCTCTTAAAGCACTGACTGTTTTTGCAATGCCTATGATTCTGGGCAGCTTCTTTCAACAAGTATATAATATGGCTGATTCCATTATCGTAGGTCAGTTTGTGGGATCCTCTGCACTTGCGGCAGTTGGAGCCTGTGCCGCTTTGACCAATGTTTTCATCTGTGTGGCTTTGGGAGCCGGTGTAGGAGCAGGTGTACTTGTGAGCCGCTATTTTGGAGCTCAGAATTATAGCAAAATGAAAACAATTGTGTCAACATCGTTGATCAGTTTTCTGATTCTGAGTATACTTCTGGGGGTTTTTGGCTTTGTTTTTTCTCATTTTATGATGAGTTTATTACAAACACCTGCTGACATACTGGATGAAGCGGTACTGTATCTGCGTGTTTATTTTGTGGGATTTCCCTTTCTGTTTATGTACAATATCCTTTCAACGATGTTCAATTCCATCGGTGAATCGAAGATTCCGTTGGGCCTTTTGATATTTTCTTCTGTTTTGAATATTGTTATGGATCTTTGGATGGTGGCAGGTTTAGGGCTGGGTGTGTTCGGTGCCGCCCTTGCAACTCTCATTGCGCAGGGGATTTCCGCAGTGTTTTCGCTTTTGATTTTCTTTAACCGGATGCGTCGATATAAAAGCCGCTTTAACTGGTTTGACAGGCAGGAGTTACATTCCATGCTTCGTATTGCAGTACCATCGGTTCTTCAGCAATCCACAGTGTCAATTGGTATGATGATCGTACAGGCGGTTGTAAATCCCTTCGGTACACAGGCGCTGGCAGGTTATGCGGCAACCATGAGAGTAGAGAATGTTTTTTCACTGATATTTGTATCCATTGGAAATGCGGTTTCGCCCTATGTTTCCCAGAATCTTGGAGCAAAGAAAATTGAACGTATCAAAAAAGGATACCATGCTGCACTGGTGTTGGACCTGTGTTTCGCAGTCCTTGCTTTCATAGTCATTGAAACACTGCACACCCCAATTTCTTCCTTATTCCTTGGAAAAGATGGAACCGCTCTGGCATATCAGGTGTCCGGGGATTATATGAAATGGCTGGGATATTTCTTTATTTTTATGGGTATTAAGATGGCAACAGATGGAGTTCTTCGTGGACTTGGAATTATGCGGCCGTTTCTCATTGCCAATATGGTAAACCTTGCCATTCGGCTGTCAGTTGCCTTGATTTTTGCACCGCGTTATGGAATTGCATTTGTCTGGCTTGCTGTACCGGCCGGATGGCTTGCGAATTTTCTGATCTCCTATGGGGCACTTAGAAAATCATGGCCGGTTGATGAAGGAGTTTCATTCCGGTAAATTTCTCTTAAGTTTTGATGGGAAGCTGGATTTGTATGTTAAGAGGTATATTTTCGTTACTGTTCACTGGCAATATCCCGCGAAGCGTGTTGCTGTGAACAGTAACATATTTTCTTATAGACATGATATAGTATGAGTGCTATAATAAAAATAATTTTTTATGGCATTTATTGGCAAACCGGTTGAAAAGCCGGGGCGCAAAGCCAGAAGGAGCTAAAGTCAGATTGAAATCTGGCCATGCCAGCCGGTTGCATCATGCCTCAGTAATAAAAAAAGGTAAATGTTAAATGGGCATTATGGAAAAAGTTCCTGTAAAATTTTTTACAAGGAACTTTTTTTTGTCTTCAAGCGGATATTCGCAACCTCCGCAGGGGACTTACCTGATTCGGTTAAATTTGATGGAAAATAGAGAAGAACAGCAGGAATGGAGAAAAGATGAAAGGAAAAAGAGTGATTGCAGGCATTCTGCTTGTGGGAATTTTAGCAACTGCCCTGGCAGGGTGCAAAAATGCAGATGTTACTAAAAAAGAAAGAGAAAAGCCCGTTATCACCCTGGGCAGTGACAGTTATCCGCCATACAATTATCTGAATGAAGATGGAATCCCCACAGGAATTGATGTGGAACTGGCTACAGAAGCTTTCAGAAGAATGGGGTATCAGGTGGATGTTGTCCAGATCAACTGGGAGAAGAAAAAAGAACTGGTAGAAAGCGGAGAGATCGACTGTATTATGGGCTGTTTTTCCATGGAAGGACGCCTTGACGATTACCGCTGGGCAGGACCCTACATAGCAAGCCGCCAGGTAGTTGCTGTAAATGAGAGCAGTGATATCTATAAACTAAGTGATCTGGAGGGAAAGAACCTTGCCGTCCAGTCCACAACCAAACCGGAAGGCATCTTTCTGAACCGGACGGATGAGAGAATCCCCAAACTGGGAAATCTGATCAGTCTTGGGCACAGGGAACTGATCTATACTTTTCTGGGAAAAGGATATGTGGACGCAGTTGCTGCACATGAGGAATCCATTGTCCAGTACATGAAGGATTATGATGCAAGCTTCCGTATCCTGGAAGATCCGCTGATGGTGGTCGGGATAGGTGTTGCTTTTGCAAAAGAGGATGACAGAGGAATCTGTGAGCAGATGGATCAGACGCTGGAAGAAATGCGTCAGGATGGCACATCCCTGAAAATCATTAAAAAATATCTGGATGATCCCCAGAAGTATCTGGAGGTGGATGATCTTGGATATTAGGAGAAGAATAAAAGTAAAGCGATTCTGGATATTCGGCATTCTGCTTGGAATCTGTGTGACTGCAGCTTCCCTGTATTACTTTTTTCAGGCAGAGAAAAAGGAAGCAGAGAACAGGATGGTGAAAACTGTAAACTATGTCAAAGTGCAGTGTTCCACCTACACCCATTATAATGAAGCTTCGGAATCTAAAAGTCTCCTCCGCGCCATTGAAAGTGCCAGACAGATGAGTACGAATATCGACATGGAAACAGAAAACGGCGGCCGGCTAAGCCAGGAGTTTCTGAAAGAAAATCTGCAGACCCTCTGGGTGGATGGTATCCTTGTGCTGGATGCAGAGGGAAAGACAGTCTGCAAATACAGCATGGATGAGGCTCTGACCAATGAGATCACAGATTATCTGCAAAAAGACATTATCATGGATTTTACCGGATATGAAGAAAGATCTTATTCGGAACGGATTGACCGAGAAGACGGATCACGTATCGACATTGCAGCCTGTGCCAGAAAAGATGCACCAGGTATGGTTGCAATTTATTATTATACATCTTCGGAATTTGTCAGAAATTATACCCTGACAATACAGAACCTTTTAAATGGCTATAGCACTCAGAAAGATGGAACGATTATTGTTGCAGATAAGGGAACCATCGTTGCTAGCAACGATGAAAGCCTGCTGGGACAGGATACTGCCGGCAACCAGGTTGTCCAGGCAATGAAAGAGCATACAGACAGTCAGCATATTTTTCATTTAAAAAATGAAGGAACCGGAGGTTACGGAATCATGCTGAAGCAGCGGGATTATTATATTTATGCCTATCTTCCGGATACGGAAGTATTCCGTAACCTGCCGCTAAGTGTAACAGCTGTCGTTTTTCTTTATTTACTCATATTCGGTATATTCTGCTTCTGGGGTTACAGAGCGGATCTGGCACATCGGAAACAGGAACAGGAAAAAGATGAAAAATATAAAACAGAACTTCTAAGAGCAGCAAAAAAAGCAGAAGCAGCCAATGAGGCAAAAACTGAGTTTCTGCAGAGAATGAGCCATGATATCCGGACACCGATCAATGGAATCTGCGGCATGATCAATGTGGCAGACCATTATGCAGACAATATGGAGAAACAGACGGAATGCAGGGCAAAGATCAAAAAGACATCCCATCTGCTGCTGGAACTGATAAACGAGGTTCTGGACATGAGCAAGCTGGAGTCAGATGAAGTGGTTCTGGAAGACATCCCATTTAATCTGAACAGTATTTTTGAGGAAATACTGGGTGTGATCGAACATATGGCTGCGGAGCAGAATATCCGGATCATTTGGGAAGAGAAAGAAGTTACACACTGGAATCTTATTGGAAGTCCGGTGCATGTGAAACGGATTCTGATGAATATTTTGTCTAATGCGGTGAAATATAACAAAGAAAACGGATATGTCTATATCGGCTGTCGGGAAATCCCATCGAAACAGACAGCAATGACCACATTGGAATTTGTCTGCAGAGACACCGGAATTGGAATGACAGAGGCATTCCAGAAACGCATTTTTGAACCATTTGCACAGGAACATGCAGGAAGCCGCACAAAATTCGCCGGAACAGGACTGGGAATGCCAATTACAAAAAAACTGGTGGAGAAAATGGGCGGAACCATTTCCTTTGAAAGTAAAGAAGGTACAGGGACTACATTTGTGATCCGGATTCCATTCCAGATTGATGCAGATATGAAGGACAGGACTGAAACGGAAGAAAAAACAGAAACTTCTATCCAGGGGCTCCATGTTCTTCTGACAGAGGATAATGAGCTGAATATGGAGATTGCAGAATTTGTGCTTCAGAATGAAGGCGCTGTGGTGACAAAAGCATGGAATGGACAGAAGGCTGTTGACATATTCAGAAAAAGCAGACCTGGAGAATTTGATGCTATTCTTATGGATATTATGATGCCTGTCATGAATGGATATGAAGCAGCAAAGATGATCCGCTCTCTGGACAGAGAGGATGCAAAAGTGATACCGATCATTGCCATGACAGCAAACGCGTTCACTGAGGACAAAATGAGAGCAAAGGAAGCAGGAATGGATGAACATATTGCCAAGCCTGTTGATGGGAAATTATTAGTAAAAGTGATCAATGAGTTAGTAAAACGCAATCAGAGGGAGAAGTTATAATGAAAAAGAAAAAATGGAACAAGTTAGTTTCTGTGCTTTTGGCGATGGTGACAGCCGTATCACTTCTGTCTGGCTGCGGCGGGAAAAGTGCGGAAAAAGAAGATGCAGAAACCATCACAGTGTATTTATGGAGCACAAAGCTGTATGAAAAATATGCGCCATACATCCAGGAACAGCTTCCGGATATCAACGTTGAATTTGTAGTAGGCAATAATGATCTGGATTTCTATCGTTTTCTGAATGAAAACGGCGGATTGCCGGATATTATAACCTGCTGCAGGTTTTCCCTCCATGATGCAAGCCCCCTGAAGGACAGTCTGATGGATCTTTCCACAACCAATGCTGCAGGTGCTGTCTATGATACCTACCTTAACAATTTCAAAAATCAGGATGGCAGTGTAAACTGGCTTCCTGTGTGTGCAGATGCCCATGGCTTTGTAGTGAACAAAGATCTTTTTGAAAAGTATGATATTCCTCTTCCAACGGATTATGAAAGCTTCGTTTCTGCCTGCCAGGCATTTGATGAGGTGGGTATCCGTGGGTTTACTGCAGACTATTACTATGATTATACCTGTATGGAAACACTGCAGGGTCTGTCTGCATCAGAGCTGTCTTCTGTGGATGGACGTAAGTGGCGTACCATCTACAGTGACCCGGACAATGCAAAGAGAGAAGGTCTGGACAGTATTGTCTGGCCGGAGGCTTTTGAACGTATGGAGCAGTTTATTCAGGATACAGGGCTGAGCCAGGATGATCTGGATATGAATTATGATGATGTGGTTGAGATGTACAAAAGTGGTAAGCTTGCCATGTATTTCGGCAGTTCTGCCGGTGTAAAAATGTTCCAGGATCAGGGCATTAACACAACATTCCTGCCATTCTTTCAGCAGAACGGCGAAAAGTGGCTGATGACTACACCATATTTCCAGATAGCTTTAAACCGTGACCTGACAAAGGATGAAACACGTCGGCAGAAAGCAATGAAGGTACTGAACACAATGCTTTCAGAGGATGCGCAGAACCGGATCATTTATGATGGGCAGGATCTGTTAAGCTATAGCCAGGATGTGGATTTCCGGCTTACGGAATATCTGAAGGATGTGAAACCTGTGATCGAAGAAAACCATATGTATATCCGTATTGCGTCAAATGACTTTTTTTCCATTTCCAGGGATGTGGTGTCTAAGATGATCTCAGGAGAATATAATGCAGAGCAGGCTTATCAGTCATTTAATTCCCAGCTTCTTGAAGAAAAATCCACTTCTGAGGATATTGTGCTGGATTCAAAGAAAACTTATTCCAATCGTTTCCATACCAGCGGAGGCAATGAAGCCTATTCTGTTATGGCAAACACTTTGCGCGGTATTTATGGGACGGATGTGCTGATTGCAACAGGAAACAGCTTTACAGGAAATGTACTGAAGGCCGGTTATACAGAAAAAATGGCAGGCAACATGATTATGCCAAACGAGCTTTCCGCTTACAGCAGTGAGATGAGCGGGGCAGAACTGAAGGAAACGGTCAGAAACTTCGTAGAAGGCTACCAGGGAGGCTTTATCCCCTTTAACCGCGGCTCCCTGCCTGTGTTCAGCGGTATTTCTGTAGAAATCAAGGAAACGGATAATGGTTATACATTGAGTAAAGTTTTAAAGAATGGAAAACAGATTCAGGACAAGGATACTTTTACTGTGACCTGCCTTGCAGCACCACAATATATGGAAGCTTATCCGGCAGAGGAAAATATTGTATTTGATGGAGGGGATACCTCTGTGGAAGATACCTGGACAACATATGTTTCAGATGGTAATGCCATTCTTGCAGAGCCTGAAGACTACATTACTCTGAGGTGAGAAGAATGGATGTTAAGAATCATAATACAAACAGAAAGAAACGGGTTGCGAGAAAACGATGGAATACGGCAATTTTTATTGTCCTATTCGTTGGAATCTTTTTTACTGTTTTCCAATATTTAGGGTTTGTATCGAAGACTGTTTATGAGGAAAGTGTTTCTCACCTGACAGAAATTTTTCATCAGTCTGATAATATGCTAAGTGAGCTGACAAATAAGAATCTGACTTATCTCCATATATGGGGGGAATATCTGCAGAACACTTCCGATGAAAGTGAAATTCGTGAGTATATAGAGAAAGCACAGGAAGATGCAGGCTTTTTAGATTTTTATTTCCTGTCAGCGGACGGGAACTATAAGATGGTAACAGGTGAAACCGGGTATCTGGGATTACAGGAAAATATTGAAGATGAGATCCGGCAGGGAAATGATGTGATAACCAATGCAACAGTTCCCGGAAAATCCCAGCTCCTTGTTTTTGCCACTCCCAGGCCTCATGGAAGTTATCAGGGCTTTGAATATGATGCCATTGCCATTGCCTATGAAAACTCTGATATCGTAAATGTGCTGAATATTTCTGCTTTCAATGGAAATGCCCAGAGTTATGTGGTTCATCCGGATGGCCGTGTTGTTGTGGATCATTCTTCTGAGGCATGGGGAGAGGTGTATAATTTCTTTGGGATTCTGAGAGAACATTCCAATATGTCTGAAAAAGAGATCCTTAAACTCTCAGAAGAGTTTAAGGAGGGACATACAGATGCAATGCTGATAAATCTGGATGGAGAGGATTACTATCTGGTCTATGAGAAATCCAAACCTCAGGACTGGATCTTTCTGGGACTTGTCCAGGCTGATATCGTCAATGCAAGTATGAATGTTCTGCAGCGTAGCACTGTGCTGCTTGTAAGTGCAGTAGCGGTGTGTATTGCCGGTCTTTTTATTGGAATTATTCTCCGGAAAAACAGGGTAAACCTGAAGAGAAAGGATACGGAGATCCTGTACAGGGACGAATTGTTTCAAAAGCTGTCAATGAATGTAGATGACGTTTTCCTGATGCTGGATGCAAAAACATATCAGGCAGATTACGTCAGTCCCAATGTGGAAA
>ERZ827488.3980-NODE-3980-length-11209-cov-3.498297_pt1 | contig 11209 bp, 14 predicted proteins | sample MGYA00519771_ERZ827488 | MGnify/ENA primary metagenome ERZ827488 (study PRJEB31778, sample SAMEA3449323) | human gut metagenome | biome: human gut; feature: human-associated habitat; material: faeces | place: United Kingdom | collected 2010/2012 ...
TCGTCCGGAATGACACGGATGAGCTTGTCTATGCCATGCAGATCGAACACCGCGGGGATGCGGTGCGGGCAGGACTACAAAAACGTAAGATGGCAAGAAGGAACCGCCGAAGCCGGGAGACTGGATACCGCAGGGCCAAATGGGGGAACCGGTGTCTTTCTGACGGGGATAAGAAGTCTTATAACAGCAGCCGAAAAGACGGATGGCTGCCTCCCAGTATCCGGAGTGTGGCAGATAATGTACTCACCTGGGTTCAAAGACTCAGCCGATGGGTTAACATTACGGACTGTTCACTGGAAGCTGTCCGTTTTGATACCCAGCTGCTGGAAAATCCCAATATAAAAGGGGAAGAATATCAGCACGGTACCCTGTTCGGCTATGAGATCCGGGAATACCTGTTGGAAAAATTCGGCCATACCTGCCAGTACTGTGGTGGGGAAAGCGGGGACCCGGTCCTGGAATGGGAACATATCCATCCAAAGAGCAGGGGTGGATCCAACCGGGTGAAAAATGCCTTATTGTCCTGTTCTTCCTGTAACCGGGATAAGGATAACCAGACCCCGGAAGAATGGATCGGGCAGGTCAGCTTCAGGCTCTCCCATGAAAAAGGGAAAAAGAGAGAATTAGACAGCAAACGGATCGAGCTGATCCAGAAAGTCATCGATGGGAAACCGGAGGGACAGCCCATGCGCTATGCTGCGTGGGTGTCTTCCTCCAGGCGGTATCTGGAAAACCATCTGTTCCAGATCTTCAGGGATGTGGAATGCTCCAGTGGCGGCAGGACAAAATATAACCGTACAAAACTGGGATATCCCAAGGAGCATCATTATGATGCCCTCTGTATCGGGACAGTCCCGGAAAAGGGCTATCATGACCGAACGAACGGGTACTACCTGTATGCCAAAGCCACAGGCCGTGGTACCAGGCTCCGTGGTACACTGAATAAGTGCGGGATCATCGTCACGAAATGGACCAGCCGAAAAAAGAATTTCTTCGGGTTCCAGACCGGGGATATCGTTGTGGCGGAAGTTCCTCATAAGACACCGAAACCATATAAGCATGAGGGCCGGTTTGTAGGGCGTGTCATGGTGCGTGCATCCGGATCCTTTGATATCCGGACAACAGGCGGGAGACTGGCAACTGTAAAAGCTGGCTTTTGCAGATTGCTGCAGGCGAATTCCGGATGTGCTTATTCCATGGAGCGGGCGATTTCTCTTGGTCATTGAATGACCGAGGATCCTCGCTTATATATCCTAATCCTATCATTTTTTAGATTTCAAAAAAGGCATGGCGATGCGCTGTGACTTTTCGTTTGACTTTTTTATAGCTTTTTGGCATAATATTGGCATATTACGGAGGACAAATATATGAAAATTGAAGAATTGATCGGAACACATATTTTCGACGGAGCAATAGACTATAGAATAAATGGTTACAGCTACCCAAACATATATGCGGAAGAATTGGAATATGATGAAAGTTCAGACGAATTCTGGAAAACAGGAAGAAACATCGTGTTACGCTCCAGTGAAGTTGAAAGAGATTACAAAAACGACTATGGAACAGAAATAAAAATTGTATGGTAACTCTTTTTTTATACGTTTTCAAAAAAGGCATGGCGATGCGCTGTGCCTTTTTCGTTTGACGATTTGCCGCCGCACACTCGTGACTTTAGTCGTGAGTTAGGCGGCTTTTTCTTGAAATATAACGGAGCGTATGGTATCATATAAATATGGATAAAACAGCTTATTTTTCAATACCAAAAGACGTTACGCATGGTCGGGGATATGTCTATTCCCTGCAGTACCATATCGTATGGGTCACAAAATACAGGAAGCCCATATTTACCGGCAGCATCGAGGCTGATGTAAGACAATACCTACTGGAGACGATGCAGTCCCTGGAGATGAGACCACTTGCCATGGAAGTGATGCCGGACCACATCCATCTGCTCGTAGACTGCAAGCCGCAGCTTCGGCTGTCCGATGCAGTCAAGATCCTCAAAGGCAATACTGCCCGGTGGCTCTTTTTAAAGCATCCGGAGCTTAAAAAACAACTCTGGGGCGGGCATCTGTGGAACCCATCTTACTTTGCTGCTACCGTAAGTGAACGGACACTGGAGCGGGTCACACAATACATCAACAGCCAGAAGACACACTGACCGGAGATCACAGAAAGGAGGAAGCGCATGAAGATCGTATCCACTTATGGAGTAAAGATCAAAACATACAACCATATCTTTAAAGAAACCATAGGGATCTATCGTCATGCAGTCGATTTCCTGATCGGTGTCTGCCTGGAGGAATGGAACGTTAGCAAAAAAAATAAGGAGGATCTAAATGGAACAATCGACTCAAGAAAGTAAATATCAATATTTTATGAATGGGATGTTTTTTGGTACAGATGGCAATGGCTACGACATAGATATCCCTGTGCCGTTTCTTTATGATTCCGAAGAAGAAGCCATGGAAGCAGAAGAGTTTGGCTTCAGATTCTTATGGTTGTGCGGCGAACCCAATATTGTTATTTACGAAAAGGAAAACTTTAAGGTAAACAAAGAGGAATCAGGTGAGGAATCTCTCAATGCTTGGATTGAAGGGGAACCGCTGGCAACATATACCTTTCAGGAATTTATCAAAGCTGGTGGTAAAATGCGGATGCTGAAGCCGGAGCATCAGGGAACAAGTCTGGAAGAAGAGGACTTTATCGATACGGATAATAATTTTACTGATTGCTTTCCAGAAATGAAATCTTATAAATTATATTACATAGATTCGGAAGCGTATTATATTAAAAAGATACTACAACGATGAATTACCCCTTCCATACAGTGCTGTGGCTCTTATGGATGGGGTAATTCATTCATGGAAAGTTAGATTGCTTTGCAGCATCTGAAATCCAAAATATGTTAAAAATTAGAAAACAAATATGGAGGAACGAATTATGAAAAGAAAAATTTATATGGCAGTTATGGCAGCAGCAGTGATTAGTATGGCAGGATGCGGGAAGAAAATAACCGATACATCCGCAGAAGTCACACCGGAACCGACAGCGGCACCTACAACAACGGAAGAACCAGAACAGAACGAAACACAAGCCGAAGAAGTAGCCTCTGAAACGGATGCTACGGGTGTCTACTATGGAAGTAAAGGTATAACAGAATTAAATATAGGAATAGATACTGTTAAATGTACGATAAAGGTACCTTTGAATTATATTATAAGTGGGGCGGGATATCTTCAAGATGATTCTCAACAATGGATAAGTGATCTTGGAGGAACAGTGACTGTTGAAGATGGATTGAAAAAGGGAGAACTTTCGAAAGTTGCTACGAATATATTTACTATTACTTCCTTAGATGCAAAACCAACAGGTGTTGATGCGGTGATATATGATACTGCCAATGTTGGAAGTTATGAAGAATTGAAACAGTCATTTTCAGCTGGTAAAGATGTAGGAACAGATGATAATCCTGTATGGATGTATGACGCACCAGAAAGTTCTTATGATCCGAACGCGGATTTTGTTATTCTTATGCCAGTGTCAGATGATACTGTTTTAACCGTATATTATTCTGGACCTTTAACGGATGAAATCGGAAAAGAAGCAGCAGCTAAGAAAGTAAGTAACCTGGTCACGAAAAAATAGTGAGAAAGTAGGAAAAGAGGAATTACATGAATATTACAAAACTGTACACAATGTTATCTGTACAGGCAACGGTAACTAACAGAACCACATTTATGCGGAAAATTGCAGACTGGAGTGGTACTGGATGGCAATATGGAGATAGGTATTCGATTGAGTATAAGAGTGTGTTAGGCTATTAAAATATGGAGGTTTAATAATTATGAAGAAAAAAGTTTATATGGCATTAATGATGGCAGCAGTGATCAGTATGGCAGGATGCGGTAAAAAAACAACCGATACATCCACAGATGCAACACCGGAACTGACACAGGAGGCGACGATGACAGAAGAGACAACACCGAAGGCAGAAGAACCGGCACAGGATACGCAGGACGCGGAAACTACAAGCGATGATGAAACCGGAGTTTATCCGAGTGCAACAGGTATCACAGAGGTAAACATGGGAATCACAGAAGATGTGTGTATAGTGAAAGTACCTCTGAATTATGTACTGGCTGGTGTATGCTATGACGAAAATATGCAGAAACAGACAATGGAAGGACTGAATTCTGCGACAACAACCGTAGAAGAAGCCATGGCAGCGGGCAGCTTTTCCACAGGAGAGCATATGGCAGAATTTTCCATGACTTCTCTGGATGCGGATCAGACGGTGCTTTCCGCGAAGATGTATCCGGCTGACACCACACCGTGGGATGTGTTCAAACAGCATTTTACAGATGCAAAAGAAATCGGAAGTGACAGTGTACCGGGAATGGTTTATCATACGGAGACAGGCAGCGGAACAAGCCTTGCGGTAGCCGTTAAGATCAACGATTCCGTCACACTGGAACTTACTTATGTTGGATTTCTGGAGGATGAGGTCGGAGAAGACGAGCTGGGACAGAGACTGTATGATCTGGTAACGGTAAAATGAGAAAATTGGAAAAGGAGATTGCAGAAGTTTGTAATATGGGTACGCAAAACTAATCGTAAAATTTTGCGACCGCAAAATGAGGGCAGCACAATGGCTGTCCTTTTTTGTCCAAATTTGTCATACTATATATAGAAAAGAAAAAATCAAGGAGAAGAAAATGGAAAGAAAAAATGAGAGAGTGTTTTATACACTGGAAGACAAAACAAATACAGAAACCCATAGTTATTCGGATGCAGAGATTCAACAGAACCTCAAAAAGTATGCAAAAAAGTCCCGTCCAAGGCGTTCCCTGATGCTTGCCGGATTTGTTGTAAGTATGATCGTTGCTGTAAATTGTAATACCGATCCGTATAGCTTCATTTCTTATGTTTTTGTTATACTGTTTGCAGCAGGAGAATTGCTATCGGAAACGCTATATTGGTTAAATCGAAAAAGTGCAGCCGGTCGTTGGTATGTGGAGATCGTTGTGGATCGGAAAAAAGAAATAGAGACCTATTACCAAAACTCTGCAACCACCGGCCCGGATTCCATTCATTACTATCCAGTAACAGGAAGGGATACGACTACTGGTTACAGCAGTGTCTGGTATCTGGATAAAGATACGTACCAGAATGTAAAAGCAGGGGATATTATAAAGAAAACTATGTAGGAGGAATATATGGGAAAAAAATTTTTATTATGTGCAGCTGCAGTCGTAGGCGTAATTGCAATTAGCCCGGATCTGCAAAAAGAATTGAAAGATAAAAGCCAGCAGGTATACTGGATGATCATGGAAAATATCCGGACGGAGACGAATGAGACGACTTCTAAGCTAGGCGTTTCAGAGGAGAACGATGAGATGTATTACTACCGTTCTCAATTATCCGTAAAAGACCAGGATACTTATGACCAGATCCTAGAAGGGATTCAAGGACATGATCCGTCGATCAAAGTATCAGATACCGATCCACAAAAGGTATCCGATATTACAAAAGAAGTCCTTTATGACCATCCGGAATTATTCTGGGTGGATGCACAGGAATTTGAAGTACAGACACAACGGTCCCTTATCGGATACAGTAATGTATATATGACCTATCCGTATTCTGCAAAAGAAGCGGAGGCGATGCAAACAGAGATTGATGCGGCTGCGGATGTAATTTTAGGCAAGGTAGCGCAGCAGACAGATACGTATGATAAGATCAAAGCGGCATATGATTCCATGATTGAGCTGGTGGATTATGATATCGATGCACCGGATAACCAAACAATCTACAGCGTCTTTGCAGCGAAAAAGTCTGTCTGTGCCGGTTATGCAAGATCCTTCCAGTATCTGATGCAAAAATCCGGTATTCCGTGTATGACTGTGTTTGGGGATGCCGGCGGTGATCCTCATGCATGGGATCTTGTATCATTGGATGGTACATATTATTATGTGGATCCAACCTGGGGAGATCCGGTATTTTTAAACGAAAACGGAGAAGAAGTGAAGGATGTCCATGATATTTACTACGATTATTTCTTATGTGGTTCAGAAAAAATAACGCAGACACATACGGCAGATCCGGATATGATGTTGCCAGCATGTAGCGTGGAGGACTTCGTATGAGAAAAAAAGGGATTGGAATTCTGCTTATCTTTGCAATCGGATTGAGCGGGTGCAAAACTCAGTCACAGGTTACAGACAATGCGACGGTGGAAATAGATGAAGTCGAATTGATAAAAGATGCAGGAAATTTGAGCCAGGACAGTGCACAAGGTGCAGTGGAAACCTTATATGATGTAGGATCAGAAAGAGTAGAAACAGCAGAGTTGGTATCAGAAAAACAGGGCGTTATCCTTAAAGCAACGGATATAGAGGGGACAGTGTACTATCTTGGGTTCGGTGGTTCGGGCTATCTGGAGATGATACGAAAGGATTCGCCGGACGGTGAGATTCTTTATGCGCCGATTGATTAAGTGAGAAAAGCGGAAGGAGAAAAACATGGGACGTGGAATAGCAAAATGTATCGTTTATGCAGTAACAATCTGTATTTTATATATTGTGATAGGATCAATGAATAACAGGAATTCTGGTAAAAAAAGAGGTTCACAGAATGATTCACATTATATTGTACGCATTCCCTCAGCATTAAAATATGTCTATATGATTATGTTTCTTATGGGAATCTTTTTGTTCTTCGTATTTCTTCTGTTTAAAATTAAAGGAAATGCAACAGTTACAATGGGGCATCTCTGGTTTTCATTGATTTTTGCAGGAATAGGATTACTGGTAATGATGTGGGCAACCAGATGGAGTGTTCATGTGGATGGATCGGAAATGGAAGTTTATAAAATGTTCCGTGGAAAAACAAAAGTATCCATACAGGATATTGGAAGTGTAGAAGTTGGTAAAAAAGAAGAACTTATTTTGTATGACCAGGGTGGTAAAAAATTGCTTACGATCCATGGCCTGTCAGATAATTATGACCGATTTGTAAGGAGCCTGAAAACATATGGAAAAATAACAAAGGTTTCATATTAATTTCTGAAGCCTTTTCGTATGCAATTCTCCATACTATAATTAGAAAGATATTTTTGAGGAGGTATTGTTATGCCACAAATGTTATTTTGGCTGGCCGCAACTGTCATTTTTCTACTGATTGAATGGCCGACCATGGGCCTTACCACGATCTGGTTCGCCGGAGGGTCACTCGTTGCTGGACTTCTGGCAGTCTTTAGCTGCCCATTTCCCATACAGTTCGCAGTCTTCCTTGTTGTATCCGTAGCTTTGTTACTTTTTACCAGGCCACTGGCAATCAAGTACCTGAACACGAACCGGACAAGGACGAATGTGGACAGTTTGATCGGGAAGGAAGCGGTTATAACAGAGACGATCAACAATCTGAAAAACACCGGAGCTGCGGATATTCATGGTGTGACTTGGACAGCGCGGACGGATTCAAATCTGGATACGATTGAAAAAGATTCTGTTGTTGTGATTGAACGGATTGACGGTGTGAAGCTGATCGTGAAGAAAAAAGAGTAGAATTTTTTCGATTTTGGTATATATATGTAGCAGAGTTGTCCCAGACCGACCAGATCTGGGAGACCAGGCCGGGAGGAAATCTCGGCCTTTTTATGTGCCTGAACGCCTCGTTCGAAAGTGAAGAACACGGGAGACAGTCGCTGCCAGCTCAAGATCTCATCGGAACTGGTAAAACACAAAACATCATGGCTATTAACAAAAATGAATGTTTCGATCATTGGAGGCAATTTGTATGTAAAAAAAATTATGGTACAATAAAGCAAACATACTTTTCATGGGAAGTAACTTGGAATGATTTTTGTATTTGCTATTGCTTTCGTTGTTGTGTGATGAATTTTTTTGGGTGCATAAAGGAAATTATGGACAATTCCTTTTTTTATGGTATGATGGAGGAGAATACATCGAAAAAGACGGTGTATACTGCTGGTTTCCTGCTTGCCGTCCCATCCCGGCTTTCCATCCCATACGATCTGCCGATCGAAAAGATGTAGGAGCTGGAAGTCCTTTTGGTTGAGACGGCAGAGAAAATTGGAGATCTGATTTTGGGAGTTAACACGGTTGGTGACCCAGTTCAGGTCGAAATTCTTCAGTAAGCAAAAATTTTTTAATTTTTTTTGAAAAAAGGTGACCCATTTTTCATATTTTTCTACATACTGTAAATGTCAGATGAAAAATGAAGAAGGGAGAAAAAATATAAAAAGCACATCTGAAATACAAGAATATCAGGAGGATGAGAATGAATTCTTCAGAAAAAGCAATAAAAAAACTAGAGAATCAGTACATCGAATGGATAGGAACTCACAAATGGTTCATACCGTCCGGGTGGATTCTTGGAAGTGTGGGATTGTGTGCGTTAACGGTTTTGAGTGCAACGATTACACCGCTGACAGCTGCAATTTTACTCGGTATCTGGTCAGTTGGCTATTTTGTAATAGCATATTCTTTGGTTCCTATCGTTTTACATGAAGTGGATATCGACCGGGAAATCAATACAGAATTGGTGGAAATGGGAGTCAGAAAACCTAGAGATTGGAAATTAATTTTCTCTTCGACCGGATGGCTAGTGGCATGTATCATCTTGGTTGCAATAAGGGATCTGTTTCCCGCCACACGGTTTGTAGTAAATCTCATAGTGATCGGCTGGGTATTGTACTGGGGTGTTACGATCCTTCAAGCCTTTTTTAAAGTTTTGTTTTTAAGTCGTCACAAATAGATCTTTGATGGCCTCGGATTTCCGGGGCCTTTTTGAACCCAAGCAATTTGTTTTTCTTATTTTTTACCATACTGTAAATATCAGACAAAACGTAAAAGAAAGGAGAAAAATAAAAAAGGTCTGAAATACAATTTGCAAAAGGAGAAAATTATGGCAGAAGAATATAACAAATGGATAGAAGAACATGGTGGTAATCTTGTCTTTATATGGCTTATGGGATTGTTTGTTGCTACGGTTTCCTGCTATGCTGCAGATGTCTGGTTTGAACTTGCGACCCTTGCAAGAGTGATCCTCGTACTGACCTGTATCTGGGTCTTTGGATTCTTTGGAGTTGTTACTTTCCTGGTTCCACAGATCTTATCCTGCATCGACCGGAAAAGAGAAGGAAGAAGTGGCTGTCCAGATCATTCCATATTTATCTTTTTCTGGATCCTGGGGTTCATTATTCTGGTCCCTACGTTTATCTTTTTCCATTGTCGTCTGACCAGGAATCTTCTGATCTTGTGGGGCGTGCTGTACTGGATCGTTGTGGAGATATTCTGGGCAATCTTTGGAAAAGAAGAAAAGATCGAGTGGGATGAAGAGGATGAGGATAAAAAACCTGCAGAGTTTCATGCGTCAGAAACCTGTACGATGGAATATCCCAATGTTCAGAAAGCATCGGATCCGATCCGGTCTTTACTGGGACGGTGTGACAATATTGCAGAGAGCAGACAGCTCATTAAGATTCTGGATCTGATCGATCAATATGAGATCAAGACCCCAAGCGGCTGGAAAACACAATATCTTTCCCTGTTGAAGGAATCACTGGAGACTTATCTTGGAACATCCTGGAGGGAACTTCCGGCAGACGAGTACAGAAAAATACAAGAAGACATGAAAAGGATTGTTTCTGCTACCTTAAAACAGGGGCAGGATATCATTCACACATATTATCAGGAAAAAGGAACAAATCTGGCTGTGAACCGGGACGTTTTGGAAGCCCTGGCAGCACCGGATGCTTTTACGGACAAACACAACAAAAACTGAGAAAAGGACAGTACCTCCGGGTGCTGTCTTTTTGTTTGCCGTTCTTTTTACCATTCTATCAGTATCAGACAAATTTATTACGAAAGGAGAAAAAACAAATACGTCTGAAATACATTTTTTCAAGGAGATAAACATGAATACTTATGATGAATTACAAAAAGAAATGACACTTACCTTTGATGCACCTATCAGTTTCGAAAAGAAAAAAGCACCAGAACAGGTAACAGAACTGGACGACAGCGTATTAACCTCGGAAGAACGACAGGCGGTAGATAATTTTACAAAGCAGATTGATCTTCATAATACAAATGGAATCCTACAGTATGGTCTGGGAAGTCAGAAAAAAATGGCTGCATTTTCTGAAAAAGCATTGGAAAATGTAAGTACAAAGGATCTCGGCCCTGTAGGGGAAATGTTAGAAAATGTTGTAGTAGAATTAAAAAGTTTTAATGCACTGGAAGAAAAAAAAGGATTTTTACCATTCTTTAAAAGGAAAGTGAATAAGCTTTCTAATATGAAGATCAAATACGACAAAGTAGAAAATAACGTGGAAAAGATTTGCAGTATGCTGCAGAAACATCAAGAACAACTCCTCAAGGATGCTACGATGCTGGATCAAATGTATGAGCAGAATTTAATCTACTTTAAAGAACTTTCTATGTACATTCTTGCAGGAAGAAAGAAACTGATCGAGGTAGAAAAAAATGAACTGGCACAAATAAAGGAAAGAGCACAAATGAGCGGGAAAATGGAAGACGCTCAAATGGTTAAAGATTTGGTCGGGCTATGTGAGCGATTTAAAAAAAAGATTCATGATCTGGAACTGACCAGAATGATCTCTATACAGACCGCAGCTCAGATTCGGATGATCCAGAGTAATGATACTATGATGGTGGAGAAAATCCAGACTACTGTCGTTAATACGGTTCCATTATGGAAAAGCCAGATGGTTTTGTCCTTGGGAATCGAACATGCTTCTCAGGCAGCAAAAGCACAACGAGAAGTTACAAGCATGACCAATAATCTTCTGAAAAAAAATGCAGAAGTTCTGAAAATGGCTTCTATAGAAGCTGCAAAGGAATCAGAAAGAGGCGTAGTCGATATCGAGACTTTGCAATATACTAATACAACCCTAATATCCACACTGGATGAAGTAATGCAAATTCAGGCAGATGGTAGACAGAAACGCCAGGAAGCAGAAGAAGAACTACGCAGAATGGAAATAGAGTTACGGGACAAATTACTGCAAATATAGAAAAAAATAAGTTTTTATACAAAAGCCAGGGTCTTCCCTGGTTTTTGTTTTGATCGAGATTTCTATAACACTAAGCAGAGTACCCCGTTCATAGGAGCTACAGCACCGCATGGGCGGGGGTGAATGCGTATCTTTTGAAAATTT
>ERZ827488.3987-NODE-3987-length-11203-cov-7.752691_pt1 | contig 11203 bp, 8 predicted proteins | sample MGYA00519771_ERZ827488 | MGnify/ENA primary metagenome ERZ827488 (study PRJEB31778, sample SAMEA3449323) | human gut metagenome | biome: human gut; feature: human-associated habitat; material: faeces | place: United Kingdom | collected 2010/2012 ...
ATGCAGTGTGTCCCCATTTTTATTACGGAAAAATCAGATTCAAAAAGGAGGTCCCCCATATGAACGAGAAAAAACTTTCAAGGCCGCTGATCAGTCTCATCGTCAGCATCGCGCTCATCATCGTAGGCATTGCCGGTTCTTTCATTTTACAGACGAACTCCGGCAAAACGACCATCCGGAACGTTACCATTGAATCCGAATCCGGTCATACCCTTGCGATGGATGTTTATATTCCGGAAAACGCCACCGCTGAAACGCCTGCGCCCGCTATTTTTGTACAGCATGGCGGAAACAACAACAAAGAAGAAATGCAGCATTACTGCATTGAGCTCGCCCGCCGCGGCTATGTTGCGATCGGCGTGGATATGTACGGCATGGGCGAAAGCGAACCTCTGCCGGACTCCGAATGGCTCACCCAGGGCCGCGGCCTTTATGATGCGGTACGCTACGGCGTGACTCTGCCCTACGTTGATACCGACCGAGTTTCGCTGCTGGGCTACTCCCGCGGTGGCAAGGCAGCTGGTGAAGCACTGCAGTGCGATAACGACAGTCTGAATGTTGTCAAGGCCATTTTCCTGATCCACAGCGATCCCATCGTGCGTAACAGCGAGGGCTACACCGATGTTTACGGTGCCCGAGATGTCGCAGTTCTCGCAGACAAGAACGACGAGTTCTTCTTCTCGGAAAAAGCTAATGATAACGGTACCTATTCCAACGACGCCAACAAGTATGCAGCCAACCTTTCCAGCCCGGCAGAATATGTGATCAACAACAGTGCACAGTCCTTCCTGTATTTCGGTATCGACCCCGCAACCACCAGTGAACAGCGCGTGGCAGAGACCGTTTATGAGCAGGATTACGGCGGAAAGACCGGAAGCCGCCAGATCTTTGTTTCTAACGAGACGCATATGGCTGGTTGGTGGTCCCCGCTGGTCATGAACCGTGTGTTGACCTTCTTTAACCGTGTTATGCCCACTGGCACTGCTCTGAGCGCCAGCAGCTACACCTATACCATCTGGAACATCTTCAAGATCATCGCCCTGTCCGGTCTGCTGCTGTTTGCCGGGTCTCTGATGGTCTGGCTGGTCAGCTCCGTCAAGACATTCCAGTGTGCCGACAATGGAGAGCAGGACCTTCGCCCAGTTGGCGATAAGAATGCAGTTGCATGGTTCTGGGGCATCCAGATCATCAGTGCCGTCCTGTCCATCCTCATTATTCGATTCCTGAACAAGCAGGGACTGGCATCTTACCGTGATGCACTTTTCCACTCGGCCAACCCTGCGTACCACGGCCTGATCTCTCTGCTGTGCGGCGCACTGACTCTTGTTCTGTGCACGGTGTGGTACATGGCCTACGGCAAAAAACACGGTTTCTCCTTCCGGAATACCGGCATCGCTATTTCCGGGCATGCACTCCTCAAATCCATCGGCGCGGCCCTGCTTGCAGTCTTTGCCCTGATCCTGATGGTTTTTGCCGTCGACTATTTTGTGGATGTGAACTTCCTGATCGTTTACTGGGGCTTTATGAAGTTTGGAGCCAACCGCATCCCGGGTATGCTCCTTGTTGTACCCATGTATCTCGTGTACTACATTGTCATGTCCATCAGCGTCAACAGTTTTAACTTTAGCACGGCGCTCGGCAAAAACAATCTGCTTTCTAACCTTCTGATCAGCTTTATCGCATCGGTTCCCACTCTGTTCATCCTCTGCTACGTTTACGGCATCTTCAAGGCTACCGGCTCGAACCCGATGTTCGGCGGTCTGGCTTCTGCCGCAACTGCAGTGTATGCGCTGCCCGGCTTCATCTTTGTTGCGATCCTGATTTGTCGTCTCCTGTACCAGCACACAGGCAATCCCTACCTTGGCGGCATCTTCTGCGGCGTTCTTGCAGCTGTCAGCGAGTGGGGCATCTGCGAGATTCGCGTGCACACCCCCGGAACACAGTACGCTGGCACTGCTCTGGTCTACGCACTGATCGCGATCGGCTTTGTAGTTACCATAGCATGCGCTGCACTGCTGAAGAAAAATAATGCAGCCGTGCAGGCACATAAATAATGCCTCTTTAATCCTCTTTACAAACCCCTCAATTTTTTATAAACTTGGTTTACGCATGGTGCGGCCCTTTTAGAGTTTTCTGAAAGGGCCGTATCTTCTGATTGCTCCCTATCTCTGTAAATCTGGCTCGAAAGGAGTCTTACCCAATGCATCCTCTTGCCGAAACTTTGTTGAACGAACCGGTGATCGCCGCTGTGAAAACGGACGAAGCCCTGACTGCTGCGCTGGCTTCGCCCTGCAGTGCCGTTTTTCTGCTGGCGAGCACCCTGCTCACCGTAGACGGTCTGGTGCACCGCATACATGATGCCGGAAAACTGGCCGTGGTTCACATCGACCTTGTGGACGGCCTTTCGTCGCGGGAGATCGCGGTGGACTCCCTCAACGCCCTGTGCCACCCGGACGGCATCATCTCCACCCGCCCGACCCTGATCCGCCGGGCGCGCCACCGCGGCCTGCTGACCGTCCAGCGGGCATTCATCCTGGATTCCCTCTCGCTGACCAGCCTGTCCGGCCAGCTGGAGCAGGGCAAGCCGGATTTTGTCGAGATCCTTCCCGGCATCATGCCCCGGGTCATCGCCGAGATCAGCGCCCGCACACAGGTGCCTGTCATTGCAGGCGGCCTGCTGCGGGACAAAGCCGACGTCATGGCCGCCATGCGCGCAGGTGCCGCCGCAGTTTCCACCTCTGCGCCCTCCCTGTGGGATATCTGAGCCAGAACAAGATCCCAGCTGAAGTACGAAAAGCATAATGGTATCCTGGTGTTTTATTGGATATGCCCGCCCACCGATGGAGTCGGATCTCCACGGTGAGCGGGCATTTTTTCGTTTTCATTCGATTCGAGTGAATCTATTCAGCCTGCGGATTAACTCGATAATTTAAAGCAATCCTACAAGTCGCACTCCCCTTAAAGTCTTTCTGCTTCCTGCATCTTAGCATCATACTGGATGGCAGAGATCGGCACGAAGCCCTCGATCATATCCAGTTTGCTGTTGACAAGGTCATCATACACATCTTTGATGGACAACGTAATGGAAGGCTCCAGCTGTTCATTTGCAATTACGCTTTCCACCAGTGCTTGTTTGTTTTTCAGTTTCTGCGCCATATCGGGCAGGAAGTGATAATTTTCAATCATGCGCAGAATGATGTTTGCCATAAAATTTCCGCGGATGCTGCTCAACTCGATATAAATCGCTCCGGCATCCTCCACGGAAATTTGTGCGATGCTCATCAGGTAATCAGCCAGAGTCGTTTGCGTATCGTTCAAAATTCCCTGACTTGCCATCCTGCGTTGCAGGATATTCATTTTTCGATAGTCCTGAATTATACCGGTTTTTATCAGTACATTCCACTACTTTATGCCGTCACATGGGTGGCATTCTCTTTCACCGAATTGATCGTATCCATCAGTTCACTCCCTGTTTTGCCATCAAACAGGCGGGTAAACAGGATGGGTTGGTCAAAGGGTGGTTTCATCAGCACCGCTTTGCTTTCCACATAACCGTTCTGCTCGATGTAATGAATGACCTTCTGCACGAACGCGATCTGCTTTGCATTCAGCGATTCGTCGTTGATGAACTTGGAAAATGCCTGCATGGCAGCATCGTGGTCCAGCTTTGCCACTTTACGCACCAGCAGACCAAAGGGTGTATCCCGAAACTCCCGTGCATAGTCCTCTTTGCTGCCCAGCTCACAGGTGAAGATATGTTCCAGCTCGGTATAGTCACCCCGGGAAAGCGGAATGTTCTGGGTCAGCTTGTGGATGGCCAGCGTATCGCTGCGGTGCTCCATGATGTAGCGGTTCACACGTTCCCGGTACTCGCCGAAATCATAGCCGGAATCCAGCGTTTTGCCCTCGGTCTGTTCCAGTACCGGGTCGGCAAGGGCCGTGTAGACAGGCTTTTGCCCCTCGCCGCCCTCCACCAGAAACTTGATGAGCTCCCGCAGTTCCTGCCGCATTTCCTCAAAGCGGAGCAGATCATGCGAGGTCAAAAATTCGTCTGTCTGCACCTCCCGGATGAGGGGCAGCTTTGCCTGCACCTGCGGGATGGTAGCTTTCCCTTCCAGCATTGCCGCCGTGCTGCGCAGCTGTTTCTGGGCGCGGCCCAGCCCCGGCAGACCTTCCAGTTCACAGAGCAGCAAGCCATACACAAAGTTATCGAACCGCTTGGCGGCCTCGTCCTTATCGTCCAGCGAGATGAGCGGTGCCACCTCTTTCATCAGAGTACCCTTGTCCGTTTCGGTCAGGCTGACAAAGGCTTCCGGCTTTTGATAGTGTTCCACGGCCTGTCGGTGCAGCCGCACGGATACCAGCTCCGGGTTCAGCGCTCCCACTTCGGCACGGCAGGTCTCCGTTAAGATCTTGCGCCAGTTCTGGTAGTTTTCGTCCCCATAGGCTCCATCCTGCAGCGCGGCGGCAATGCGCACCTGCTTGCAGAAAATGCTCTCGGACAGACTCTTGGTGTCCGCGCTCTCGTAGCCGTTGGGTTTCTGACGGAAAAATTCAAAGTTGCCGCAGTAGTCGAAGATCAGAAAACGCCGTTTGCCCGTATATTCGCCGTCGATGGCATCCACGCAGGCAAGGGATGGGCAGAGCCGCGTACCACGGCCGATCATCTGCCAGAACTTCGTTTTGCTGCGCACTTTTTTGAAGAACACCAGATTCACGCACTCCGGCACATCGATGCCCGTGTCCATCATATCCACCGAGACCGCAATAAACGGCGGCTTGTCCGGCTGTTTGAAGTCGTCAATGATGGACTGTGCATAGGCATCATCGCAGACCACCCGCTGGATGAATCCCGGGTACTGGGTCTCCAGCTGCGGGTAGAGCTTGCCAAAGCGTTCCCGGATAAACTCCGCATGGCGCTTGTTCTGGGCAAAGATGATGGTCTTGCCGATGCGGTCGCCGCCTGCCGTCTGGATGCCCCGTTCCATCAAGTCTTGCAGCACCGTGTCCACGGTGTTGGCGTTGAAGATGAACTTATTCAGCTTTTCGGACGGGATGAAGGTGGGCAGGGTGTCGTCCTCGGCAAAATCGTCCTCGTAGCGGGCCTTATCCTCCGGTGAAAGCTGGTCGTAGTGGATGCCCTCTTCTGTGAATTTCGTCTTGACCTCGTAGTTGTAGTAAGGCACCAGCACATGGTCGGTGTAGACCGCCGTGTCGTAATCGTAGGCGTAGGTGGGGATGCCGTGCTCCATCTCGAAAAAGTCGTAGGTGTTGCGGTCTACATCGGTTTTCGGGGTGGCGGTCAAGCCCACCAGAACCGCATCGAAATAATCAAAAATGGCGCGGTATTTCTTGAAAATGCTGCGGTGGCTCTCGTCCACGATGATAAGGTCAAAGTGGGCGGGCGAAAACAGCGGCACGCCGTCCTTGGTCTTGGCGTTGTCGATGGCGTTGAGCATGGTGGGATAGGTGGAAAACACGATGCGCGCGGCCTTATCGTCCTTGGAGGAGCACAGATTGCACAGCGATTGGTCGGGCAGATACTTCTTGAAGTCGTCCTTTGCCTGCTTGACCAGCGCGGTGCGGTCCGCCAGAAAGAGCACGTTGGTCACATGACCGCCCCGGCTCAGCACATCGGTCAGGCTGGATGCGGTGCGGGTCTTGCCTGTGCCCGTTGCCATGACCAGCAGATTGCGCCGGAAGCCCTGCGTAATATGGGCGCAGACTGCCCGGATGGCGTTTTTCTGATAGTAGCGGTCGGTGATTTTATCGTCAATTTCGATGGTGTCCAGCGGTTTTTTCTCGGTGCGGCGGTTCATCAGCTTTTGCAGATCGTCCTTGCAGAACACCCCGCTCACGGCACGCTGCGGGCCGCTCTGCTCATCCCAGAAATAGGTGGTGTAGCCGTTGGTGGTAAACAGCATCGGACGGCGGCCAAACTTCTGCTCCAGACAGTCTGCATAAAGCTGAGCCTGCTTGCGCCCGATGTTGGGGTCTTTGGTGCTGCGCTTGGCTTCAATGACCGCCAGCGGCAAGCCGTCCTTGCCCATCAGCACATAGTCTGCATAGCCCTTCTGCCCCAGCACGCCGTTCATGTTGTCCACTTCGTACTCGGTGCGCACATCGGCATCCGGCCCGGTGAATTTCCAGCCCATGGCCTTGAGGTCGATGTCGATGATCTTCCGCCGTGTTTCGGCCTCGGTCAGGTCGGCGGCGGTGAAACTGCGGCTCTGCTGGTTCTGCTGTTTGCTGGCTGTGTATGCCGCCGAAAGGCTCTCCACCTGCTTGCGCAGCGCTTCCAGCTCGGCATCCTTCTGGGTCAGCAGGCTTTCCTGCTCCCGGATCTTCTTTTCGTCCAGTGTTACCTTTTCGCCGGGGATGGCTGTTTCATCAAAGGAGCGCTCCACATAGTCCGTGCCGTAGCAGTAATCCACCCACTGGATGAAGTCGAACAGCCCCCGCAGGCTGAACACTGCATCCGCCGCCGACACACTATGCCCCGTATGTACCGCCAGATTGCCCGCCTTCACGATGCTGGGCAGCACGCTCCACACATTGCGGTCCACTGCGAACCGGAAACTCGGCTCGTGCAACAAGGATTGCAGGTTGTCCTTGTAGGGCATCGTGATGGTTTTGTCTGCCGCATACACCCACTTCACCGCCAGCTCCAACGCCTTCCGACACCCCACCGCACACATCGCCGGGGAGGTGGAGAACACTTTCTCGGCCTCGATGGCGGCAGATGCGAAGAGGGAATATTCGGGGCGGGTGGAGAGATAGGAGAAGTTGGACATAAAATCAGCTCCTTTATGTAGGATGATTATTGGCAATATTGTTGCAGCTCCGGGTATTTTTCCTTTGCATCTCGAATCAACCAACGCTTAAAAGCAGTGAATTCGGAAGTGGACTTTAACTCTAGTTTTATTAATTCTAACGTATCCAGTTTTGTCTGCCCCTTAGCCGCTTCATATTCCAGTACATAGTTTTTAAATGTGCGCATGGATTTTACAATCTTAACATAAAGTATTTTGGCTTCTGCTTGCTTTTGCGGCGTAGAGCCATGATGAATCTCTTCTAATAACTTAACTGTCATTTTCGTTTCTGCATCATCAGATAGTGCGGTGAACTCTAGATATTCTTCTGTTCCCCAATATCCATGCTTTCGAAACGCAATTTTTTGATCAACATCCACTTTACAGCAATCCAGAATCGGAGTGTATTTGTCTCTTTTTATATTATTACAATGAGGACAGGCTAAAAACAAATTGTTCCATTCAAATTCAAGATCTTTGTTGCCTTTATGTGGAATCAAATGCTCGACCTGGTAAAATCCCCGTTGTTCGCACAAATAGCATTTTCCGTGAAATATTTCATTTATTGCATCAAAAATTTCAGAGGCGTTGTAATTGCCGTTCTTTTTCTGCTTTTCTTTTTCAAGAGCCGCTATTGCAATTTTAGCGTTTTCCCCATTTGTTCGTTCAATCTTAACCATTAGAATCCTTCTTTTCTTCAATTCGATTGAATTCATCGGAAATGTCTTCTTCTAATAGTTTGTTCGCGGTCTTCAATTCAATTCTCAATTGGGCACGCTCGGCCTTTTCACTATCGGAAAGCTCTTCCTGCTTAACAAGATGCTGATACCGAAGAATTTTATCCTGCATAGTGGCAGAATAATTTGGTGCGTCAAAATAGCCCTCAGCAATCTCATCTGCTGAATAGCTTGAAAAATCAGCAAACCGCACTTGCTTTTCCAAATCGTAAATACAAGCATTGCTGATAGAATTGAGAATATAAGCCGAATGTGTTGTAATAATAAATTGAATTCTCGGGAAGAACTCCGTCAGGAAAGGCAAAATTTTGCGCTGAAGCTCTACATGCAGATGCGTTTCCAGCTCATCAATCAGCACAATGCCTTCCACATCGTACTGGCTCAGTTCGCCTTTCAGCAACCAGTTGCGGTCCATACGGAGGATTAGGTCTGCGACAATACCGATGATTGCAGAATAGCCATCAGAAAGTTCATCCAAACTATATGGATTTCGACCTTTCTGTTCAATTAGAAAATTATAGTTTTTATAGTCATATATCAATCGGATGCTGTCATCGCTCAACAATACTTTTAGCGCATTTTCGAAGCGGGAAAACCATTCCGCGATTTTCTTCTCGACACTTAAATCATTTTCATTCTTTGCATATGCCTGTTGAGTTTTGAGATGAACCATATATTTCAGCAAAATATTTTCTGGTGTATCATCCAAACTGTATTGATTTTCTAGTTTTACATCTTGAACTCCCTTTGCGCGATGAATCACTGTCTTTCTGTCTGCCGGAAAGTAAGCAGTTACAAATTCTCCCTGACTATATAAACGGTCTAAGCCTACTACATTTGAAACGTCTACTTCTACTCCAGAATTATACTTTGCAAATGTTTCGGCAACAATTTTTTCAAGTTCAGAAAGCTTATCATTCGATTTATAGGATCTCCGAATACACAATTCCTGATAGACCCCATCATCGATTGCCTGCAGATAATCTTTCATCGCCTGCAATACCGAAGTTTTACCGGAGCCATTTTTACCAGTCAGGATAAGATGCTGACGCTTTTCAGGGTTCAGTTTGATTTCAATGTCTTTTAGATGTCGAACCTCATTGATGTGGACACTTGTAATAAAATGTTCCATAATATCACCTCTGACCGTTGCATAATTGCTTAAATGTCTGCCACATTGCAGCATACGCTTCTGCTCCAACCAGTTCTTTTAGCAGTTGCTCCCGAAGCTCAGGTTTCAGCTTTTGAATCGAGTTCTTTGCCTTGATTGCATCAAACTTTGCATTATTGTAGTCTCTTTCTTCTTCAAAAGTCATCATCGTATGCTCCTTTCGTGGTAAAATGTTCTGTTTAACGTTATTATACCGCTAAACTCCACCATTGCACACCCTTTTACCCAAAATATTCCTGCATCAGCGCTTTTTTCAACAGTTCCAGCTTTTCAAGGCTCTGCTGTACGGTCTGCTTCTGCTGGTCTACACGCTCTACAAAGGCGGCAAACTGATTTTGAAGAGAAAGCGGAGGTACCTGAATTTTCATTTGTCGAATAATTCCGAGATTCAAAATCCCCATTGTTCCGCCATGCGTATTGGCATCCATCGACGCTTTTAAAGCATTCGATTCAAAATAATACTTGAAATAAATTGGGGTCACCTTATTTTTATTAAGTGTTATCTTCATCAAGCGAGGATTTATAATGCCCGCTTCGTAGTTGTCCGGCATTATCAGCGTTTTTCCATAAGTGCCAACTAAGCTGATTAAAATATCGCCTGCCTGTACTGCGCAATTTTTTAGTTCCTTATATTTTTCCTCATCAATATAATAGTCACCAAATGAAGCGTCCCCGCATATTACTTGTTCCTGACCATAAATTTTATAGCCGGATCTAACATAAAATTCTTTCTTTAACGCTGAACCAAACGGACCAGCCTTTAAAGCATTTTTCTCTTGCGCTGCAATATCTTCTATTTTGGAAACAATCCACTTCATAGGATTGTTTATAGGGTCTCCAAACATCTCCGTAAATTGTGATTTTACCAGTTCATCTAGCTTAGCGAGTTGTTGCTCTCGAAATGCTATCAGTTCATCGACCTTGCTCAGCGTTTCTGCAATTTTTCTTTGTTCTTCTAAGGGCAAAACAGGAATTTCAATTTTGTTCAACTCTTTTGCAGACAAATGCTTTACTGTGACAAACGGCGTTTTTTCCTCGATTCGCTTTAGTGCGACGGGCATAAAGTAAAATAAGTAGTCTTTATCAATACTATCCTTTGGTGCTAATCGGCAAACTCGCTGATTCAAAAGTGCGGGTGTTTTTCCCCACTTTGCAATGTTGAACTCACCATCCATACCGATGAGTAAATCATTTTCGTGTACGATATATTCACTCTTATATTCTTCTGTTGTATAGGTTTCAGAATATCCCCTTACCACATCGCGGATTCTGATAAGCGGCATTCCATTACTATCTGAAAATTTTGCAGAGTCAAAAGGAAATCCATACTGAATAGTACAGACTTCTGGAAGAAGTTTTTTCATCACACCATCTCCTCCAACTCTGCCAGACCTTTGGTGATCTCCATTTCCAGCTCATGCAGGTCGGCAAGGATCTCCGTAGTCGAGGGGTACTCCACCGGCACATACTCCGTCTCTTTGTACTTATTGATGGATAAATCGTACCCGTTGGCGGCAATTTCTTCTTTGGGCACAAAGAAGCTCTGCTCGGTGCGCTTGCGGTCAGTTTCGGCATCAAGGTTATGAAACCGGGCGATGATGTCCGGGATGTCGTTCTCCTTCACCTCGGTGCGCTTGTCGTCCAGCGAGAGGCCGTCGGCTTTCATATCGTAGAACCACACCTTGTCGGTGCCGCCCGCGCCGGTCTTGGTAAACACCAGCACCGCCGTGGACACGCCTGCGTAGGGCTTGAACACGCCGGAGGGCATGGAAATGACCGCCCGCAGCTGGTGGTTTTCAATCAGTTCTTTTCGGATGCTCTGGTGCGCCTTGCTGGAACCGAACAGCACGCCGTCCGGCACGATGCAGGCGCAGCGTCCGCCGGTTTTGAGCATCCGCAGGAAGAGCGCAAGGAACAGAAGTTCCGTCTTTTTGGTGTTGGTGACGGCTTTCAGGTCGTCGTTGATGCTCTCGGCATCCACAGTGCCCTTGAACGGCGGGTTTGCAAGGCAAACGGTGTACTTGCTGCAAATGGAGTTTTGCTTCGACACGCTGTCCTTGTAGTCGATCTCCGGGTTCGTGATGGAGTGGAGCATCAGGTTCATGGCCGAAATGCGCAGCATGGTGCGGTCCATGTCAAAGCCGGTGAACATCGGGCCGGCAAAATGCTGCCACTGCTCCGGAGTCATGCTGTCCTCGTAGTGGGCGCGGAGGTACTGCGCACTGGACACCAGAAAGCCCGCCGTGCCGCAGGCGGGGTCGCAGATGAAGTCGTCCGGCGTGGGCTGCACCAGCTCCACCATCATGTCACGGATGTGCTTGGGCGTGCGGAACTGGCCGTTCTGCCCTGCTGTTGCCAGCTTGCCCAGCATATACTCGTACAGGTCGCCCTGCATATCAAGGTCGGCAATGTCGTGGGTGTAGAGATCCTCCAGCCCGGTGATGATCTTTTGCAGCACCTGCGGCGTGGGGATCAGGAACATG
>ERZ827488.3989-NODE-3989-length-11186-cov-4.175725_pt1 | contig 11186 bp, 8 predicted proteins | sample MGYA00519771_ERZ827488 | MGnify/ENA primary metagenome ERZ827488 (study PRJEB31778, sample SAMEA3449323) | human gut metagenome | biome: human gut; feature: human-associated habitat; material: faeces | place: United Kingdom | collected 2010/2012 ...
GTTGTGTATGCCACGATTAGAAAATTGTCCGGAAGGAAAACCTGGATGGGAGAAAGTCAACTGTCCGGTATGCGGCGATCCATGTTGGAAGAGACCCGAGGATGCAGGAGTAATTGAAAAAAGTAAGTTAGATGGAGCGGCGTGCACGCTCTGCGCATTAAAGAAAGGAGCAGGACAGAAATGACATTAGACAAAGCGGCAGTAGGAGTTGTTACATCGGGTGGCGGCGTCTATAATATCGGTTTTAATGACGGAGACGAGACACAGTTTGACGCTCAGAACTTGAAGGACCTGCAAGAATGTTGGAAGGGGTTCTGCAAGGACGAGAAGATTCCGCAGAACTGCGTAGACTACGTGGAGAGGGTGAGTTAGTGGAAACTCTGACAAGAGAGATAGCGAATGAGTACAGAAAGAGAGCAATGCTTCTGCCAGCAAACGGATTGCAGGACATTGGCAAAAGAAGAGAATTTGTGGAGTCCCTTAATGAGATCATTAAGGAAATTCACAGAAATCTTACCGGCGGTATTGAGAATATAGAAGTGATATATGAACCAAGCGTGGAGAGTGAGGCTTTGGAAGAGAGCCTTTTCCGCAACAGAGACCGGGATCTTCGGATGAAAATGACTTCGTCCGGACCTCACAGGGATGACCTGATGGTGGCTGTGAACGGAATTGATATCCGCAAATATGGTTCGCAGGGGCAGCAGAGAACAGCAGCTCTTTCCCTGAAACTTTCGGAGATTTATCTGGTGGAGAAGATCATTCATGATAAACCAGTTCTGCTTCTGGACGATGTCCTTTCGGAGCTGGACAGCAGCCGTCAGAATTATCTTCTTGAGAGTATTCATGATATTCAGACCATGATCACCTGTACTGGTCTGGATGATTTTGTCAGTCATCAGTTTACAATCAATAAAGTGTTTCACGTTGTGGCGGGGCATGTGTATCAGCCGATGGGATGTCCTGCAGATAAATAAGCTTGCGAAGTAGTATGCGATATGCTAAACTGGCATTAACTATGGAAAGTTGGTGAAAAATTTGGACAAAGAGGAATTTCGGGTTAAACTTGAAGAGATTAACCATTTAGTAGAACAGAAGGACTATAAGGGAGCCATGAATGTTGTAGACAGCATTGACTGGCGCCGTGTGAAAAATGTTCGTACCCTTTGTGTGGTTGGTGAAATCTATGCTGCCAATAAACGCTATGAGGACAGCAAGGAAATTTTCCTGCTGGCTTATCACAGAGCCTCCATTGGTAAGAACATTCTTTATCGTCTTGTAGAAGTTTCCCTGAAGCTGGGACAGGTTTCCGAGGCAGTGGAATTTTATCAGGAGTACAGGGAAGTTGCGCCAAATGATAATACGCAGTACATCCTGAAATACAAGATCCTGAAAGTAAAAAAGGCTCCTCTTGCAGAGCAAATCAAGGTTCTGGAGGATTATAAGGAGAAAGAATTTACCGAAAAATGGTCTTATGAGCTTGCCAAACTGTACTATCAGGATGGTGACAAAGAGAAATGTCTGGAGCTTTGCAACGAGATCATTCTCTGGTTCAACGAGGGTAACTACGTGATGAAGGCTATGGACCTGAAACAGCGTATGGGTGCTCTTACCGGCGAGGAGAAAGAGCGGTATGAACAGCAGTTTGTACCGAAGCTTCTGAAACCTGAGGAAGCAGATACCATCAAGGAAGAAAAGAAAGCACCGGAAGCTGAGAACCAGGGAAGTGAATCTATTGAAAGTATTCAGATCAAGAATGAGGATCTGGATGGCGTAGAGAGTCTTCAGGATAAAATTTCCAAAGGACTTCGTGACATTTTTGGAAGCCGTAAGATGGATGAAATGGAAGACAGCATTGTTTCCACTGAGCAGACGAAAGAGGTTCAGGAAGAAATGCTTCGTGATCCGGCTTCCGAGAAAGAATATGAAAGTGTACCGGAGTTGGAGCCTGAAACTGGCAAGGTGAAAGTGGAGAATACCAAGGAGACTGTTGCTGAAGAATCTGTGAATACAGCAGATGAGACTGCAGAGAAATCAGCGGAAGCAGTTTCAGAAGAAAATACAGAAGGATTAGAGAATGCAGATCGTTCAGAGTCTGCAGAAGAGAAGAAGACATTTTCCACAGAAACAGAAACACCTGTTGAGAACCTGAAAATGCCTACACTGAATATTCCGGATTCTATGAAGAATATGGTACCGGAAGAGATTGAGATTCCCAAGGCACCTGTACAGAATAACCTTTTCAGTGATGAGGCTGATGCTGCGGAAAAAATGAAAGACGAGAAACCTGCATTTGATTTTTCAAATTTCAATCTGGAGGATACGATTCTTGCTGCTGCTTCTGCACAGGGAATTGAAATTCCGGATGAGAAGGTAGATGAAGAGAAAGTTCAGGAAGAAAATAAAGAAATTGTAGAAGTCGCCAAAGAAATATCTACGCAACCCCAGAAAGCTGTAAAAGAAGAAAAAGTAGAGAAGATTCCGGAAGAAGAGGAAGTTATCACTGAGGACGAGGAAGAAATCGAGCCAGAACCAGAGCAGAAAAAGCCGGTTGTAGAACTTGAGGAAGAGGAATTCCTTTCCGAAGAGGATCTTCAGGCTGCTGAGGATGAGTTTATGAATGGTCCGGCAGGACATAAGGAGAAAGAAGAGCCTTCTGATGATTCCATGTCTGAGGATGAATTTATTGCCAAGCTTCTCAGAGAGAGCATTGGAGAAGAAGAGGATGAGGATATGCCTCCAGCTGCAGATGATGTGGTTGAAACTGAAGATGCAGAGGAAGAACCGGAAGATTCTGAGGACGAAGACTTTGATTTTGATGAGGATGAAGAGGAAGAAGAGTCTTCTGAATCTCTTTCCGAGGAAGAAGAACTGGAACAGTTTATTGATTCTATTCAGCCAAAGGATAAGAGAAATCCATGTGACATTGTGCCAAGAGAGAAATCACTTACCGATGATGAGAAGAAGCTGTTTACATATTTTGTAAAGGTTCCGGGAATGCGGGAACAGCTGATCAGTGCACTTTGCGATGTGCAGATGGCAGCTGCTGATAAGACCTCCAAGACTGGAAACGTGATCGTCATGGGTGGTAAAGAAACTGGTAAGACAAGACTGATCGCAAGTCTGATTCCGGCAATCTGTAAAGAACTGAATCTGCCGGCTTCCAAGGTGGCTTATGTGTTTGCCGATCAGCTGAATGAGATGGATATTACGAAAGTGATCGGTAAACTTAGCGGTGGTTTCCTTGTCATTGAGAATGCTAATCAGCTGACACAGGAAACGGTGGATATTCTGGATAAGGCTATGGAGTTCCGCACAGACGGACTTACTGTGATTATTGAGGATGAGAAGATTGGAATGCGTAAGCTGATTGCAAAATTCCCGAAATTTGCCAAGAAGTTTACATCCATGATCAACATTCCGGTATTTACCAATGATGAACTTGTAAACTTTGCAAGAGTTTACACCAAGGAAAATGGTTACAAGATCGATCAGATGGGAATGCTTGCATTGTATAATCTGATCGGTGTGAACCAGAAAGAAGACCAGCCTATGAACATTGGCGCAGTTAAGGAAATGCTTGACGCAGCAATGGCGAAATCCCAGGGCGGACTTTTGAAATTTAATAAGAAAAAGAGAGTAGACCGTGATGGATTTACGGTTCTTTATGAGAAAGATTTTGCAAAATAAGTAATAGGGGAATTGCAGACAGCTGCCTAGTACATCGTTTCGTAAATAACTATACCAATCGCGTAGGATGTGGATTCGAGTGTGCAGGTATAAAAACGCAGGCGTAGCGGGCTACGCCGAGGCTTTTATACCTGTGCAATCGGATTCACAGACAAGTGAGTGGTATAGTTATTTCGAAAACGATGTACTAGATTGTGTGATTTGCAGATAATGATTAAATAATTTAAAAGAAAGAGGAAATTAATATGACCAGACCTTATTTAGGAAATCCGAAATATACCATTGAAGTTCTTCAAAAGTATAATTTTGCTTTCCAGAAAAGGTTTGGTCAGAATTTTCTTATCGATACCCATGTTCTGGAAAAAATAATCGAGGCTTCCAAGATCACCAAGGATGATTTTGTCCTGGAAATCGGACCGGGTATTGGAACCATGACCCAGTATCTGGCTGAGGCAGCCAGAGAAGTGGTGGCTGTAGAGATTGATAAGACACTGATCCCGATTCTGGAAAATGATACTTTGAAAGACTGGGATAATGTGACTGTGATCAACGAGGATATCCTGAAAGTTGATATTGCGGCGCTGGCACAGGAGAAAAATGGGGGTAAGCCTATCAAGGTGGTTGCAAATCTGCCTTATTATATTACTACACCAATCATCATGGGACTTTTTGAAAACCATGTTCCTATTTCTTCCATCACCATTATGGTACAGAAGGAAGTGGCAGACAGAATGCAGGTTGGTCCTGGAACAAAGGATTACGGTGCTTTGTCCCTGGCTGTTCAGTATTATGCCAGACCGCAGATCATTGCGAATGTTCCGCCGAACTGTTTTATGCCAAGACCGAAGGTGGGAAGTGCTGTTATCCAGCTTGTGAGATACGAAGAGCCGCCCGTGCAGGTGGAGAATGAGAAGCTGATGTTCAGGCTGATCAGGGCATCTTTTAATCAGAGAAGAAAAACATTGGTAAACGGACTGAAGAACTCCCAGGAGCTTGATTTTTCAAAAGAGGAAATTGAGAAAGCTATGGCAGAGACCGGAATTCCGGTAAATGTGCGAGGCGAAGCGCTTACGTTAGCAGAATTTGCTGATCTTGCGAACGTATTTAATAAATTGAGATAGATATCAAGAACGGGGCGTGAGCCTCGTTCTTGATATCTTAGGATTATTTTGCAGCGTAGCGTTGCGGCTTCTGCAATCCTTCATATTCGGAACTGATTTACTGCATAAATCTCATACAAATAAAAATCACCCGGTGGCTAGACGGGTGATTTTTATTTTGTCTCAAATATATTTTTTAAAAGGAAGGAGAGTCAATCACTTTTGGGTGACTGACATATGAAAAAGAAATTTTATAAAAATAATGTTGGCTGTTATTATTTTTATGCTGTTAGTATATCGGGAAAGTTTGAAAGAATCGTGTTTATCTTATGAAAAATTAGTGAACGAATTTGAAAAGATTTGTAACTCTCTGGAAAATGGGCTGTTTTTGGAGATTAGTTAAAAAAAATTATAAAGTTTTTAGATACATTTTACAAATAAAAGGAAAAGGTGTAGTATAATGGGCTGGAATCTGGAGGAAGATTTATTTCCGATATTGATTAAAATTCAGAAGAAAATTACTTGATATGAGGAAATCAGATCATAAATATGGCCAGATTCCAGCAGTTTGTGAACAGAATATTAACTATTGCTGGTCAGAATATGAACAGCAGCTATTTAATTGTTACTGGAGAGATTTTGAACAGATGACATTTAATCGTTACTGGGCAAGTCTTGAACAGTAACATTCAATCAGGAGGTAATTATCATGATAAAAATGAAAAAATCAGCAGCACTTATTCTTGCAGGAGTCCTTGCCTGTTCCATGCCGATGCCGGTTATGGCATCCAGTGATACAGAAGTGGTAGAAAGTCTTCTGGACAGTGGAATTGATTTTCTTGCTTCTGACCCTGGAAAAGCAGTAGACATTATTATGTATGCCAAGGATCTTGTAGACCAGCAGAATATCACAGATGACCAGGTACGAAGTGCTGTAACTCAGGCAGCAGACCATTTTGGTGTATCTCTTTCTGATTCAGATGTAGATTCCCTTGTTTCTGTAGTACGCAAGGTTCTGGATGCAAAAATTGACGAAGATGCTCTTAGAAGCGATGTAAATTCTGTATACAGTAAGCTGCAGGATATGGGAGTTACAAAGGATGATGCCAAAGGTCTTGTGTCGAAGTTAATCGAATTTGTAAAAGGATTATTCGAATGAGAAATGTAAAATGTACAAAATGTATAACTTTACCAAATTAAAGTAAAGATGCAAATGTGGTAAATTTATAAAAAAGGAGGAAAATGAAAGAAGAAATTGTGCAAATAAAACAAATGTTCATTATTCGTTTACAATTTGCATGTATTTTGTTCATAAGTATCTGATACTATATAATCAGTTCGAAAGAACATACACAGAAGACGTTGTAATGACACCATTACACATAAAATTTTTTCATAATAATCGCCCCGGCAGCTACTGCCGGGGCACTCCTCGTTTTAGAGCGTATTTGAAAAGCATTCCTGCAATCAGCACGCTCTGGAGCGTATTAAAAAAAGCATTCCTGCAATCTGTACGCTCTGGAACGTGTTTGAAAAAGGCTTTCTGCAAGATATGCGTCATAATTTGTGGGAGAATTTGTCTGAATATGCCGCTCTTTAAACGCCAGATCTTAAACTCTGACGCTTAAAGAGCGGTGTTTTTTCGAATGTACATTCCAAAATTTATTTGCAACGAATAAGCGGTGTGCTATAATGAAGCAAAAACAGGGGTAAAGGAGTCTAGGTCATGGCAGAGACAATGAAAGATTACGAAGCAGAACTTGAAGCTTCTTTTAAGAAAATTGAAGAAGGCGACATTCTCACAGGAACAGTTGTGAGTGTAGATGATAAAGAAATTATTGTAGATTTAAAATATTACGCAGAAGGCATTATCCCGGTAGAAGATTACAGCAGAGAGCCGGGCTTTAACGTTAAAGAAGAAGTACACCCTGGAGATGAAGTTTCCGCCACAGTTGTAAGAAAAGACGATGGAAACGGCAACATCCTTTTATCCAAAGTTGAGGCTACTGACGTCCTGGCTTGGGACAAATTAAAAGAGCTGAAAGCCTCCGGAGAGGTTCTTGATGTAGTGGTAAAAGGTGTAGTAAACGGCGGCGCAGTTGCTTATGTAGAAGGTGTGCGCGGCTTTATCCCGGCATCCAAGCTGGCTTTGAATTACGTAGAAGATGCCAACGAATATCTGAACAGACACATCCAGGTTCAGGTAATCGATGTCAATAAAGAGGATAAAAAACTGATCCTTTCTGCGAAAGAAATTTTAAGGGAAAAAGCAGAAGAGGAAAGAAAGAATAAAATTTCCAATATCCAGCCAGGCTTTGTAACAGAAGGAATCGTAGAAAGCCTTCAGCCATACGGCGCATTTGTAGATCTTGGAAACGGCGTATCCGGACTGGTACATATTTCCCAGATTTGCGAAAAGAGAATCCGTAAACCATCCGAAGTTCTTGCTGTTGGAGATAAGGTGAAAGTAAAAGTGACTGCAGTGAAAGATGGAAAACTGAGCCTGAGTATCAAAGAAGCGACTGATATGATGGCAAAAGAAGTGGAAGAAGAGGAAATAGAAATCCCACAGTCCGGAGAAGAGGCAACCACATCTCTGGGATCTTTATTTGCAAATATTAAACTGAATTAATATAAAGTGCAGATTTGGACGATTAAGACAATCGCCCAAAAAGAAAATCTTCTGTAGAGCGTGTTTGAAAAGTAGACCCGAAATAAAAGACTCTGTTTACAGATGAAAGGTGTGCAGAGGTCAGCTGAATTTTGGAAGGAAGAATGTGAATGAAGAATCAGAAAGTATTTGTAATGGGACATAAGAATCCAGATACGGATTCCATTTGTTCCGCAATTGCTTACGCAGATATCAAAAACAGAACCACCCAGACTAAGCGTTATATTCCAAGACGCGCCGGTCAGATTAATGAAGAGACCCAGTATGTACTGAATCGTTTTGGCGTACAGCCCCCGGCTTATCTGGGAAATATCGGAACGCAGGTAAAAGATATGGATATCCGTCCAAAACCGGATGCAGACCGTACCATGTCCCTGAAAAATGCCTGGGATATGATGCAGAATAAAGGCATTGTGACCCTTCCCATCTGTAACAGCGAGGATGAGCTGGAGGGAATTGTAACAATCGGCGATATTGCTGATGTTTACATGGATACCAAGGACAGCTATCTTCTTTCAAATGCCAGAACTCAGTATAACAAGATCAGGGATACTCTTGACGGTGAAATTGTAGAAGGAAATGGTCACGGCTATTTTACCAAAGGGAAAATCCTTATTGGAACTGCTGATCCGGAGGTGATGAAGAACTATATCGAAGAAAATGATATGGTTATTCTTGGAAACCGTGAGGAAGATCAGTTAAAGGCAATAGAACTGAATGTAAGCTGCATTATTGTAGGAATGAGTATTCAGGTAAGTGAGAAGGTAATAAAGAAAGCTCAGGAGAGACAGATCATCATTATCTCTTCTCCATATGATACCTACACAATTGCCCGCATGATCAACCAGAGTATTCCGGTAAATTATGTGATGAAAAAAGATAATCTGGTAACTTTCAACACTGAGGATTTCACAGATGATATCCAGGATGTTATGATCAAGCACCGCCATCGTGCATTCCCTGTTATCAATAAGCGGGGAAAATGTGTGGGAACCATTTCCAGACGAAATTTCCTTGACATGCACAAGAAACAGGTAATTTTGGTAGATCATAATGAGAAAGACCAGGCTGTTGATAACATTGAGAAGGCAGAGATTCTGGAGATCATTGATCATCATAAGCTTGGTTCTCTGGAAACTATGAAGCCGATTAATTTCCGAAATGAGCCAGTTGGATGTACTGCGACAATCCTTTATCGGATTTATGACGAGCAGCGACTGGAGATTCCGCCTAAGATCGCAGGACTTCTCTGTGCAGCCATTATTTCCGATACCTTAATGTTCCGTTCCCCAACCTGCACCCAGCAGGACAAGATCGCAGCAAGTGCGCTTGCACTGATCGCGGACATTAAGATTGAAGATTTCGCAAGAGAAATGTTCAAGGCTGGAAGCAATCTGAAGGATAAAGCACCTGAAGAAATTTTCTATCAGGATTACAAGAAATTTATTGCAGAAGGAAATGTGGCTTTTGGTGTTGGACAGATCAGTTCCATGGACGAGGAAGAACTTCAGGAGATCAAAGTTCGCCTGAAACCATTTATGGTAAGCGAGTGCGGACGCCATGGAATCACCCGTGTTTACTTTATGTTAACCAATATTATGGACGAGTCCTCAGATGTAATTTATTACGGCGAGGGCAGCGAGGAAATGGGAAAAATCGCATTTCAGCAGGAACCGGAGGATAAGTGCTTCCACCTGAAAGGCGTGGTTTCCCGTAAGAAACAGATGATCCCGGCTATGATGGAAGCCGCACAGATCATGGCAAATGACTTTAACTGATAATAAAGATTTTCCCGGCAAAGAGGCTGTTAAAAGCTACTGCTCACAAAGTGAAAAGTAACGCAGAAGGTTCTTTGCACGGGAAATTTTCACATAAAAGAGGAGCAAAAATATGGCAAAACAGACCTGGAAACCAGGCAATATGCTTTACCCGCTTCCTGCTGTAATGGTCAGCGTTACAGACGGCGAGGGTAATGATAATATAATAACAGTAGCGTGGGCTGGCACCGTGTGTACCAACCCGCCAATGGTAAGCATCTCCGTCCGTCCCACCAGATTTTCTTACGATATGATCTGCAAGACAAAGGAATTCGTTCTGAACCTTACCACAGAAGAGCTTGCATACGCCACCGATTATTGTGGCGTGCGGTCCGGCAGAGAGGTTGATAAATTCCAGGAGCTTCATCTTACCAAAGAAAAGGCGGATCATGTGAAAGCACCAATGATCGGTGAATCTCCTGTAAATATTGAATGTAAAGTTAAGAAAATTGAGAAGCTTGGTTCTCATCACATGTTCCTTGCGGAAGTAGTTGCAGTGCATGCGGACGAAGCCTATATGGATAAAAATAATAAATTTCAGCTGAATCAGTCAAAACTGATGGTATATTCCCATGGAGAATATCTGGGACTTGGAAAGAAACTGGGCACCTTTGGATATAGCGTAAAAAAAGGAAAAAAGCATAATCAGAAACTTAAAAATCACCCATTAAAAAAACGAACCCAGTAACAATTTTTTTACGAACTCAGTAACAATTTTTTAATGTGATGTCAGTAACAATTTTTTTATGTGATTGCAATAATGGCTCTTATGTGTTATTATTTAAAGGAGTATCGAATGAAAATGAATAATATAACATTAATTGGAATGCCCGGTGCAGGTAAAAGCACACTGGGCGTTGTTCTTGCGAAAATACTTGGATATGAATTTTTAGATTCAGACCTTTTAATACAAAAAGAAGAAAAAAGACGTCTTTATCAGATCATTGATGAAGAAGGAGAAGATGGTTTCAAGGCCATTGAGAATCGCGTAAATGCGTCGATTGATACAGAGAATACTGTAATTGCTACTGGGGGAAGTGTGGTATATTGCAGTGAAGCCATGGAACACTTGAAATCAATTGGGAAGGTAGTTTACCTCAGCCTTTCTCTGGAGTCTCTTGAGAAACGGCTTGGAAATCTTAAGAAGCGGGGAGTTCTTCTGAAAGAAGGACAGACCTTGAAGAGTTTATATGAGGAGCGAGTTCCCTTATACGAGAAATATGCAGACATTGTGGTAGATGAAGAAGGGAAAGATTTGGAAGCAAGTCTGCAGGCACTTTTGGAAACACTACAGACAGGGGTTATTAAGTAACTGTAGATCGTTACTATTCGCGGAATGAGTTACGATGAACGAAGTGAACAGTAACTGTGAATCAGAGGAGGGCTGTCAGGTTATTGGAGAGAAATTGACAATAGCCTTTTTGGCTCGCGGAGTAAGAATAATAGAGGTGTATTATGGAACAGTATGTGATTAAAGGTGGAAATCCGCTTGTTGGTGAAGTAGAGATAGCAGGTGCAAAGAATGCAGCGCTGGCTATTTTATCAGCAGCCATTATGACGGATGAGACAATTCTCATCGAGAATCTGCCTGACGTCAGAGACATCAACGTTTTACTGGAGGCAATAGCTGGCATCGGAGCACAGGTTGACAGAATCAATAAATCAACTGTTAAGATCAATGGTTCTACCATTGGTGATGTAAGTGTAGATTATGAGTACATTAAGAAGATCCGTGCATCTTACTATCTTCTTGGTGCATTACTTGGCAAATATAAAAGAGCGGAAGTTCCTCTTCCAGGTGGCTGCAATATCGGAAGCCGTCCGATCGATCAGCATCTGAAAGGATTCAGAGCCCTTGGTGCGAAAGTTGATATTCTTCATGGAGCCATTGTTGCGGAAGCATCAAAT
>ERZ827488.3999-NODE-3999-length-11156-cov-8.191785_pt1 | contig 11156 bp, 10 predicted proteins | sample MGYA00519771_ERZ827488 | MGnify/ENA primary metagenome ERZ827488 (study PRJEB31778, sample SAMEA3449323) | human gut metagenome | biome: human gut; feature: human-associated habitat; material: faeces | place: United Kingdom | collected 2010/2012 ...
CCTATATTTTGCTGGGGCTGGTGGCAACCAACTTTGGCGAAGCGTGGCGGCTTGCCGAGGGCAAGGAACTGGGCGATAAGATCATGTCCATGATGGGCACCGTTCCGCTGGCGTTTGCAAACCCTCTGCCCAGCCTGCATCCGCTTGATATTCTGGTGGGTTTGTGCTGCGGTGCAGGGTTACGGCTGGCGGTCTATCTGCGTGGCAAAAACGCCAAGAAGTACCGCCACGGCATGGAGTACGGCTCTGCCCGGTGGGGCAGTGCGAAAGACATTGAACCATTCATGGCTCCCAAGTTTTCCGACAACATCATTTTAACCAAGACAGAGCGGTTAATGATGAGCAATCGTCCACCTGACCCCAAGAACGCCCGGAACAAAAATGTGCTGGTGGTCGGCGGCTCCGGCTCTGGCAAAACGAGATTTTGGCTGAAACCGAACCTCCTGCAATGCCATAGTTCCTATGTCGTAACCGATCCGAAAGGCATCCTCGTGGTAGAGTTTGCCTGCCAGTGATACGATTTTGGAAGATGCTAAAACTGCCTCCCGAATGGCGTTGTCCGATGCGTGAATTTTTCCATAGAGATCTGACAGTGCAATGCCGTCCAAATCTGCGTCCAGCACGACCTTTTCAACATCCTGAATCAGCTTCTGAGAGACCGAAGAAATGACTGCGGGTGCTTGCACGGGTGTTGCAACAGGTTTAGAAGCGAGTGGCTCCTTTTTCGCAGAACCGCTTTCCGGCACAGAAAGATACTGTATGTATTTTGCCAGTGCGGCCCGCAGCCGATTGTTCTGTCTGGTGTTGGTTGCGGTATATTCCTTTGTAGCAGTCAACAGATCTTTCGTGCGTGTTGCAACGTCAAGGGATACGCCATAAAGAGCCGTGCTGTCCAAGCCGATTTGCCGAGCCAGCTGTTCACAGTTGTTGATCGCAGAGGCATAGCTCCGTGAGGAGGATTCTGCCAGATGCATCTCGTTCCGCATCCATTGATAAAAAGCGGAACTGTTTGCGTTGGGCGGTGTCTGTACAGCTGTTTTTTCAACAGGCGCAGCAACAGGCTTGGCAATCGGTTTTGCTGGCGCAGAAGAAACCACTTGGGGAATCGAAACGTCGGTCACTGTGACCGGTACATCCGATTCAGCCTTTTTGCACTGAACCGAAAGTGCAGTATGCGCAACTCCACAATGATCCAGGAGCTTATAAAGGCTTGTCATGGCTTTATCCGGGGTTTTCTCGGTTTCCAGATAAAGCCACTGCCCTGCACTGTTTTTGGTGAGGACCTTCAGCCCTTTCAGTTTATGGGCCCGATAGGCAGTTTCAATATAGACACCAGTTTTGTTGTCCGGGTCGCCGATGAGCGAAATGAACTTTTGAGGATAGCGGCTGTACAGTTCCTTAACACCTGCGACATACACATCTTTCCATGTTTTCGCCTCGATGTGTTTGCCATCAAACAGCACTTCAAGAGGATTTGCTCCTGCGCAGGAGAATTTTTCCGGAGAAGAAATTTTCTGCGAACCGGACAAAGCAGGGGCAGGCAACACGGAGGGATGAGAGGTCGAAGTTGTAGCGGGCGGCTGCACTGTTGATGCAGCTTGCGCATTTGCCAGTGCTTTCGCTGAGCTTTCCCGAAATTCTCGATACAGATCAATCGTATGCACGATTTGGTTTTGCTGTCTTGACGAAAAATAGTGCCACTGCGGTGTGCGCCGCAGCGCAGAGAGAATGTATTTGAGTTCAACAGCGCTTGTCTCTGAGAAAAGTCGCTTGGCAGATATTTGAAGCCGGTTGATGACTTTTTCCGTCATGGAAAAAGCAGCTTGCGCTTCTGAAGGCTTCTCACCTTTTTGAATCAGCCATTGCACATATTGCTGTTCGGCCGTGGTCACAGTGGGTGTTGCTTTGGGAACTTTTGGTCGGAAGATTTCAGCCAGCGATTTCCGAATCAAAGGAGAATCCGATTTATCGGTGCGCAAGGATACATTTTGTGACTGATTTGCGGAGAAATAGATTACCATTGTGTCCAATGGGTCTTTACAGATCTCCATCAGCTTTTTCAGGTGGAGCAGAATTTGTTGCACATTGAAGTCTGTTTCAGCAAAAAGCCATTTTCCATCCGGCTTCCGCATAATGCCGAGTGGATGCGAAAACTCCCGAATCTCAATTTCGCTTCCAATTTCAATCTTATCCCCTAAAATGCTTTTCCTTTCAAGGCACATTAATTCATCCGGATGCTTTGCCGCAATCAGTTTGAGCGCAATAAAATAAAGCAACTGCCAGCTCGCGGTGGATTTTTTGTCGCCGTAGTAAACTACGGAGTCTGGCTTTGCTTTGAGATAGTCAGTCAAGTTTGGAGTTTCGCTTTTTTCAGAAAAGATCATTTTTGTTTTGGCCTTTCAGGAAATCCGGGCGTAAAAAAGATGGTGTTTACAGAATGTCATCACACAAACATCTTAAATTGTGCAACATACACAAAATATAAACACTTCAACATTGTAATTATAGCATTGAGCAGGACGACACACAAGTGATTTCAACACAAATCTGAAGATTTGCAACAAAAAAGCCGCAGAATGAAATAATATCACCTGCGGCTCAAATCAATAATTTATCTTACTTTATAATATACTCGGTTTCCGGCTTTCCTTGCTGCCAGCAATCCCATCTCGTGGAACTTCATCACAAACGTCCGGATCGTGGCATAGGCAGCGTTGCGGAAGTCTTTTTCCAGCTGCTTGGTGGTGAACTCCTCCGTGCCGTAGGCAGACAGAACATATTCCCAGAGCAACCGTTCTTTTTCGGTGATTTTTCCATTGGCAAGAGCGGTCTGGTACACCTGAAGATCAGCTTGCGGCGGTATTACATCCACTTGCAGACGGTTATAAACCTCGTTGCAGAAATAGGACAGGAACGGCGTTACGTCCGTGTAGCCAGAGATGAGTGCGTTCTTTTCGACACGGTCATAGGCTTTGTAGTAGGCTGCCTTGCTCTCAGCAATATAGCGGGAAAACGGCGTGAACAGTGCCGCAGGATAGCCCTGCTGGACAAGGTACCAAAGATGGAGCAGCCGAGCTGTGCGGCCATTTCCATCAAAGTAAGGATGGTAGTACGCAAAGGCAAAGTGCAGGATGGCTGCTTTGTGCAGCTCGTTGATGCCATCCTTGGCGTTGGTGAAATCAACCAGTCGTTTCATAGCATCCGGGAGCTGTTGCGCCGGAAGTCCCTCCCGGCTCTGTTCACCACCCACAACGTAAACGTGGTCGTGCCGGTAAAAATGGTCAGGCAACAGGCGGTCTTCATCCGGCAGATAGTCGCCGGAGCTGATTTGGTAAAGCTGGTGCAAGTTTTCTTCCGTAATCGCATTCTGGCGGTCGGCAATGAAGTCCAAACCACGCTTCATGCCATAAATACGCGATTCTTCCTCATTGCGCGGGGCATAGCCATTCAGGATATGCCGGATGCTGTTGCGTGAAGAATGGATGCTTTCGATTTGGAAGGTTGCATGAATCTCCTCGGTCATAGCCTGCAAGCCAAAAGTCTGATTGCTTGCAGGGGCAGAAAGAAGCTGCTTCATGCCGTTGGTGGAGATTTGAGCCAGATTGGGCAGATAGAACAACTCGTCGCTGGAAAAATCGGCTAAAGGCAAAGGCTGAGCGAAGTTCTGCCGAAGCAGTTCTGTAAACTCTTGGACGCTAGAGACAGAATATTTATATTCCATCCGATCCAGCTCAAACAGATGCTTGTCTGAAAGCATTTTTGCAAATTTGGCTCCATCCATTCCTGTCACCTCATAACTGATACATATTGATACCAATTGGTATCAATATACTGACAACCAACAAAAAAGTCAAGCAAGTAAAGCTGATTCAGACCTTCCTCAATGCGCTTTCCCTTAAAATTGGCCGCATTTTAAGAGAAAAGCAAGGCGATTAAGGGATTCTGTTTTGAAAAAATTTGAATGTCCCCAAAGGGCAGGTATGTACGGCGGCAAACACTGACTTAAAGTGAAGGGGATGTGAGCTTTGCCCTAACGTTGTTATAAATGATACTAATTGGTATCAGCAGGCTTCTGACATTCGGTCATGATCCTTCTTGCCCTGCCGCGCGTGGTGTCCTCGAAAGTTTCATCTTCGCTAAATCGCAGCCAATAGGGGTCTTCCATCAGGCAGGCATTGGTACGCTTAACAATTTCCCACGCATTGTAGTCCGGCAGTCCCATCAATTTCAAAATCTCTTTGCAATCCATCCGATTTTTCGGGAAGATACGCTTCTTTGCCCAAACAACCACATCGACCAATGGGACTTTGCGTTTGTCACCGATGAAAAGGTTCAGTGGGAGGCTGTACTGCGGCACATCCTCATTTGCGCAAAGAGACTGCCCATCTTCGCTTAGGTGGGCAATTTCTTTTTCATCCATCATCAATTTAAGGTAGGCCATTTTATCACCCCATGGCGGCTTTCAGGTAGTGCAGACGGTATTTCAGGTATTGACGGATCGCAGATGCTCTTTTTTCGCTCAACAATGCAAGAATAGGCGAAATAGCCTGAATGATTTCTGTATACAGCGTATCCAGATCACGCACAGGCAACACTGGCTCGTCGATCAGCTTGATCTGCTGGGCGTGATGGCTGCGGAACGGCTTCGATTTATCGAACTGATAACGGAGCTTCGTGTCAGTCAATTCTTCATCCGTTGCCCACGCAAGCAGACTGCCGCCATTGTCGTAAATAGGCGGAGCATAATTTTTTCCATCCCGGACAATCACATCAAAATTGTTCTCGTGGCGGTCTTCGTTTCCGATAAAGGCATCAAATGCCAGCATTTGATAAAGCCACTTCTTGCCATATAGTTCTATCGCATACTGGAACAATGCTTCCGGTGAAGCGGCCCGACCGCTGGCAAGGAAATGGGCATCAGCCAAATCTGCAAAATGATACAGTTGTTCATCGTCCGTTGTGAATTTGGGGCAGACGCTGACCACATCGCAGGAATAGGTCTGAATGTCGGGAAAGAGTTTGGCAGACATCAGGGCGTATTCCACATGAGGCAGACCCAGCACCTGTGCAATCAGCGAGGCCATCACCTCGGAATACGGCTCATACCCAGCGGTTCCGGCCTCTGTGATGGAGTTGCCCTTGACCATGACAAGCCGGTCATCCACGCGATACCAGCCCTTTGAGAGCATTCCACGGCTCGTCCGTGTTTCACGCTTTTCGACCAACTGGATTTTTGCAGGGACTTCGATTGGGCTCATGGTATCACGCTCCTTTGCTCCATTATACCATGTTTGGATGGATAGACAAGATGAATCGTGGTTTCATTCTGCATACACGACTTCCCTCACCACCACCTCCTCCGCCTGCGCTTTCAGCCCGTTCATGTGCGCCACCCAGAGAAGCTGTGCGCGCTCTTTGTCCGGCGTGAGGTACTTGTCAATCGCAAGGGAAGTTGGTTGCACATAGATTGACACCATATTTGCGATATACAATTCGCAGTTGTTGCCAGCGAATCAAAATGCGATAGGCCGGGAGACCGGTGCTAGGGTTTGACTTCCTGATGCTCCGTCAAAAACGCCGCAGGACGATGAGTTCTGCGGCGTTTTTCATTGCATATTTTACTTTCCCGCCAGCAATACCGCCAGCACAGCCTTCTGGACATGCAGTCGATTTTCTGCCTCGGTGAAGATCTCGTCGGCGTGGGCCTCGAAGACGGCAGTAGAGATCTCCTCGCCGCGGTGAGCGGGCAGGCAGTGGAGTACCATGCAGTCCGGCTTTGCGGCTTTCAGGAGGCCGCTGGTGAGCTGGAAGCCTGCAAAGTCCCGCAGACGGCTCTCGCTCTCGGAGGTGCCGGGGGCAGCGGTATTCCAGACAGCCGTCACCACCACATCGGCGTCCTTGACGCCTTCGGCGGGGGCTTCCAGCAGGCGGAACGCACTGCCGTACTTATGGGCGAACATCAGCACATCTGCCGCCGGGCGGTAACCGTGGGGGCAGACGCAGTCCACCTTCATGCCGGAGAGCAGGCCGCCCACGATGAGGCTGTTGGCCATATTGCTGCCGTCACCGACGAAGCAGAGCTTCTGGCCCGCCAGCGCACCCCGGCGCTCCCGGATGGTCATGAGGTCGGCCAGCACCTGACAGGGGTGAGCATAGTCCGTCAGACCGTTAATGACGGGGACGCCCGCAAACTCAGCGAACTCTTCCAGATCGCTCTGGCGGTAGGTGCGCCAGACAACGCAGTCATAATAGCGGCCCAGCACCCGGGCGGTATCCTTGAGCGGCTCGCCGCGGCCGGACTGCAGCTCGGTGGCGGCATTCATGTAGTTGCCGAGGCCGCCCAGCTGGTAGACGCCCACCTCGAAGCTGGTGCGGGTACGGGTGGAGTTTTTCGAGAACATCAGCGCGACGCTCTTGCCCTTGAGCAGAGGTTCGGTGCCTCCGGCCTTCTGCTGAGCTTTCAGCTCATCGGCCACATCAAGGATGTGGGCCACCTCGTCAGGGGTGAGGTCGCTCATTTTCAGCAGATGCTTCATGCCTGCTCCTCCGTTTTGCTGGGGTCCATCTCCGCGAGGACGCTGCCCAGAATATCCAGCGCCATCTCCACATCGTGGGCGGTCAGAGTCAGCGGCGGCAGCAGGCGGAGGCGGGTCTTTGCGGTAAGCACCAGCAGGCCCTTTTCGCGGCAGGCGGCCAGCACGTCAGCGGCCTTGATGCCCTCGAGGAACTCGATGCCGACCATCAGGCCGATGCCCGAGAGGCTCCTGACGCGGGGCAGCTTTTCCAGACCGGTGCGCAGCTGGACGGCCCGCTCGTTGACGTTGGCGAGGAAGCTGGCGTCCATCCGGTCCACGACGACATTCGCACCGGCACAGACCACCGGGTTTCCGCCGAACGTGGAGCCGTGGCTGCTGGGTCCCATACCGGCAGCGACTTTCTCATTCATCAGGACAGCGCCAATCGGCAGACCACCGCCCAGACCCTTGGCCAGCGTGACGACGTCGGGCTGGAGATTGTAGTGCTCGCAGCACAGGAAGGTGCCGGTGCGGCCCACGCCGGTCTGCACCTCGTCCACGATGAGGACGAGGTCTTTTTCGTCGCAGAGGGCGCGGACAGCCTGCACATATTCGGGTTCCAGCGCCACAACACCGCCCTCGCCCTGTACCAGTTCCAGCATGACAGCGCAGGTGTGGCGGTCCACCATCTCGGTCAGGGCGTCGATGTCGCCGGCCTTGACGTACTGGAATCCCTCGTTGAAGGGGCCGAAGTAGTTGTGGAACACGCCCTGTCCGGTGGCGGTCAGGGTAGCAATGGTACGGCCATGGAAGCTGTTGACCAGCGTGATGACATTGTAGCGGTCAGCACCGTATTTGTCGAAGCTGTACTTGCGGGCGGCCTTGATGGCACCCTCATTGGCCTCTGCGCCCGAGTTGCCGAAGAACACCTTGCTCATACCGGTGCGCTTGCAGAGCTTTTTGGCCAGCTTGCCGCAGGGGGCGGTATAGTAGAGGTTAGAGGTGTGCTGCAGCTTGTGTGCCTGCTCGGAGACGGCCTCGGCCCAGGTCATATCGCAGTAGCCCAGGCTGTTGACGCCGATGCCGCTGGTGAAGTCGAGGTACTTCTGCCCCTCGGGGCCTTCGGCATAGAGGCCGTGGCCCTTCTCGATGGCGATGGGGTTGCGTGCGTAGGTATGCAGGACATACTCGTTGTCCCGCTTGATGACTTTTTCGGAATCCATAGCGTTCTTCCTCCTTTGTAGCATCCTTGCCCTCTCAGGCCGCTTCGCGTCCAGCTCTCCCAAAGGGAGAGCCTTTGCAGGAAGGTGAAGCCTCTCCCTCTGGGAGAGGTGGCATCGCGTCAGCGATGACGGAGAGGGCAAGCCCGTTTCTCTTATTATAAAATGCTTTCCGGTTTTCAGCAACCCTTATTCGTGATGGCTGCGGCGATAGAAGCGGGTACCGGAGCCACGGTCGGAGAACAGCTCCAGCAGGATGGAGTGCGGCACGCGGCCATCAATGATGACAGCCTCGTGGACGCCCTGATAGATAGCGTCGGCCATGCCGCCGATCTTGGGGATCATGCCGCCCGCAATAATGCCGGCGGACTTGTAGCCCTCGATCTCGGAGACCTCCACCTCGGGGATGAGGGTGGATTCATCTTCCTTATCCCGCAGCAGGCCCGCAATATCAGTCATGGAGACGAGTTTTTCGGCCTTGAGCGCGATAGCGATCTGTGCGGCGGCGGTGTCAGCGTTGACGTTATAAGCCTGGCCCAGGTCGTCCATGCCCACCGTTGCAATAACGGGGATATAGCCGCTGTCCAGCAGGCTGGAGATCAGCGTCGGGTCAACGTGGACGATCTCTCCCACATGGCCCAGCTGAGGGTCAAGCTCGGTGCAGCGGAGCATCTGGCCGTCCATGCCGCAGAGGCCGACGCCGCGGCCCCGCAGCTTTGCCACGAGGTCTTTGTTCACCTTACCGGCCAGCACCTGCTGGACGATCTCCATGGTGGCGTCGTCGGTGACGCGCAGACCGCCCGCAAAGTGGCTCTCGACGCCCACTTTTTTGAGCATCTCATTGATGGCAGGGCCGCCGCCGTGTACCAGAACCACCCGCACGCCCAGCAGGGTCAGGGTGACAAGGTCGTTCATGACCGCGTTTTTCAGCGTCTCGTTGATCATGGCGTTGCCGCCGTATTTGATGACCATGGTCTTGCCGTGGTACTTCTGGATATAAGGGGTCGCCTCCGAGAAAAGGAGGGCCATTTCTTCGTTTTTCATTGCTGTTCTCCTTCTCAGGTGCGGTAGTCGCCGTTGATTTTCACATAGTCATAGGTCAAATCGCAGCCCCATGCCTTGGCGCTGGCGTCACCGGTCCCCATATCCACCTTGACCAGAATATCGTGCTCGGCCAGGACCTTTGCGGCCTCGTCCTCGCTGTAGGGGTGGTAGGCGGCGTTCTCGCAGACGTAGACCTCACCGGCCTTGCTGGACAGCCAAACGCAGACCTTATCGATCGAGAAGTCACCGGGAGTGTAGCCGATGGCGCAGAGGATGCGGCCCCAGTTGGCGTCGCGGCCAAAGACAGCGGCTTTGAAGAGGTTGGAGCAGACCACGCTGCGGCTGACGGCGCGGGCCGTCTTGAGGTCGGGGGCGTGGGTAACTTCGCAGGTGATGAGGTGGGTCGCGCCCTCGCCGTCACCGGCGTGCTCAGCACACATATGCTCGGCGATGGCGGTCAGTGCGGCCACAAAGGCGTCGTAGTCGGCGTTTTCCTCGGTGATCTCCGGGTTGCCCGCAAGGCCGGAGGCCATGATGATCAGGGTATCGTTGGTGGAAGTGTCCAAATCGACGCTCATCTGGTTGTAGGTCCCGGGGACGACGGTCTTGAGGGCCTTTTCCAGCAGGGCGGGGGAGACGGCGGCGTCGGTGGTGTAGAATGCCAGCATGGTGGCCATGTTGGGGGCGATCATGCCGCTGCCCTTGCCGATAGCGCCCACCGTGCAGGTCTTGCCGCCCAGCTCAAACTGGATGGCATATTCCTTCTTGTGAGTATCGGTGGTCATGATGGCCGTCGCCGCGTCGGTGCTGCCCTGTGCGTCAGCCGCCAGCTTGGCGGCGGCAGCAGGGATGCCACGGGCAAACGGGTCGATGACCATCGGCTGGCCGATAACGCCGGTAGAAGAGGGCAGGACATCCTTTGCGTCGATGTTCAGCGCCTTGCCCACCAGCTCACAGCATTCCTCCGCCAGTGCCACGCCGTTGGCGGCGCAGGTGTTGGCGTTGCCGCTGTTGACCACGATGGCCTGTGCATAGCCGTCCGTCAGGTGGGCACGGTCTACCTTGATGGGTGCGCCGCAGACCTTGTTGGTGGTGTAAACACCGGCGGCGGCGCAGCGGACGTCGGCCTGTATGATATCGTGGTGGCAGAGCTCAACGATGCGGGCATTCCCTTTATTGAGCTTGGCGGCGTACAGCCCAATCCTCGCTTGTCTCTGGTGAAAAAGGGCCTGGAACAGGCAAAGGCAGAGGGTGCGGACTTCTTCCTGGCTGTGGGCGGCGGCAGCGTGATCGACTGCTGCAAGGTGATTTCCGCACAAGCTCTGCTGGACGAAGACATCTGGGAGATGGAGTACGGCAAGGGACAGTTCCCTAACGCAGGAATCCCGGTAGGTGCGGTTGTCACCGCATCCGGCACAGGGGCAGAAATGAACGCGGGCGGCGTCATCACCCATGAAGAAAAGAAGTGGAAGGGCGGCATTTTCGGCATCGCTCCCGTATTCGCCGTCCTGGACCCGGCGTATACCATGTCCGTGCCGCCCATGCAGGTCCTCTCCGGTGCGTTTGACACTTTAAGCCATGCCATGGAAACATATTTCGGTAATTCCGACCAGGATAATGTTTCCGATGATGTGGCGCTGGCGGTCATGCGCAATACCGTTGTCAATATGCGCCGCTTGCTGAAAAACATCAATGACAGGCAGGCTCGGAGCAACTTGATGTGGGATTCTGCAATGGCGGAGAATGGAATTTTGAAATGCGGCCGCCTGACAGATTTCCAGACACACCAGATCGAACACCAGCTTGGCGCTTATACCGACTGCAACCACGGCCAGGGGCTGGCAGTGATTCATCCCGTTTATTACCGCCATATCGTAAAGGATGCGCCGGAGAAATTTGCCAGACTTGCAAAGGACGTATTTGGCCAGGATACCGCAGAAGCCGGTGTGGCGGCACTGGAGAGCTTCATCAAAGAGTGCGGGCTGCCCACAAAACTGAGCCGGCTTAAATCCACGGTGGAGATCACCCCGGAGGTACTGCGGCAGGTGGCCGATACCTGCAACATTATCAAGGCTGGACCCCGTGAACTCAGCAGGGACGAAATCTACGAGATTTTGATGGAGTGCCTATAAGGAGGGCCGCATGGACCGGCCGTATATAATTTGTTGCATTTTGAGCGCGCTGGATGGAAAACCACCGGTGCATTTATGAGAACAGAGGCTGCCGGAAAGGCAGGCGAAGAATATGCCCGTATCCGTACAGAATATCGGACCGACGCATGGCTTTACAGAACGGTGACCACAAAAGAGCTTACAGGAGAGCGAAAACCGGAGATTGGTCCGGCGTCAGAGATATCTCCCGGTGATTCTGTGGCGGA
>ERZ827488.4003-NODE-4003-length-11142-cov-2.748895_pt1 | contig 11142 bp, 5 predicted proteins | sample MGYA00519771_ERZ827488 | MGnify/ENA primary metagenome ERZ827488 (study PRJEB31778, sample SAMEA3449323) | human gut metagenome | biome: human gut; feature: human-associated habitat; material: faeces | place: United Kingdom | collected 2010/2012 ...
TCCTGCTTGTGATGCTTGGCATAGATGCCATAGTAGCGTAACGTTTTAAAATGCTTTTCAGGGATATGTACAATTATCTTTTGATGAAATCCAAGGCAGGAATACATTCGGTAATGGTTTGATTATCATCATGACGAGTACAATGAAATGTCACAAATTCACCATCGTATTTATCAATGCGAGAAGTTGCAATAGTAGGGCCTCCAAGATAACGACTAATGTATTTGATTGTGATATCCGGTGTACAAAGATTAGACTTTGCACGGACGTAAAATCCGTCTGCGTGTTTGGTGTACATTTCATTTTTAACTTTTCGGAACGATTTACCGATTTTATGGGGAACCTGATTTTGTGTATCACCACATGAATCAGAATATGCAAATAAAGACAGGTAAGTGCCATAGTGTGCCAACTGTACAAGAAAACGGGAAAATAGAACTTTCTGAACAATGGCAATGGACAAGCGGAGATTATTCTAAAGGAGAGTTTTTGTTGGTTGAGGTGCCGGATGCAGAAATATGGGATTTGTATAATGAGAACAGAGAGCTTCTGGGAAAAGACCATGTAAGAGGAGAGCAGCTACCGATAGATGGATATCATTTGGTGGTGCATGTATGGATTCGTAATTCAAAGGGAGAGTACCTTATTTCGCAGCGTTCTGCAAATAGGCCAACATATCCTTTGATGTGGGAATGTGTAGGTGGTTCGGTTGTGAAGGGAGAAGATAGTTTGCAGGGAGCAATTCGAGAGGCAAAGGAAGAGGTTGGCGTTGATTTAATGCCGGAAAATGGACAAGTGCTTTTTACAAAGACACGAAAAATCATTGAGGGAAAAATCTTTAATGATATTATGGATGTTTGGCTGTTTGATTACGATGGAGAGGTTGATTTAGGCAATGCCACAACAGATGAAGTGGCACAGGTTGCCTGGATGAACAGGGAACAGATAAAAGAATTGTTTGATGCAAATATGTTTGTGGAGACGTTGGAATACTTCTTTACGGAAGTGGATAAGTAGTAATTTGGAAAGTTGGTGCATATTATGAAAGAAAAAGAACATCAATCCATAGAGTGGAAGGAATCATGGCAAGATGAGTATTTAAAATGGATTTGTGGATATGCCAATGCCTACGGTGGAACAATATACATAGGTACGGATGACGATGGTAATGTTGTAGGTATTGATAATGCAAGAGATTTATTAGAGCGAATTCCTAATAAGATTACAGATACAATGGGAATCATTGCAGATGTGAATTTGTTATATAAAGGCGAACTTGAGTATCTGCAGATAATTGTTGATAAATATCCATCTTTAATAAGTTTTCGTGGGAAATATTATTATCGTTCCGGAAGTACCATGCGTGAAATTACTGGAAAGGAATTAGAAAGAGCTTTGTTGAAAACGCAGGGAAGAACATGGGATGGTGTGCCGCTGCCAAAACTGTCAGTATCTGATTTAAAGCAGGATGCAATACAGTTATTCAAAGATAAGGCAGTGAAAAGAGGAAGGCTTACGAAGGAAGAAGTCAGTGTGGAAGATGCTATCTTGATGGATAACCTGCACCTAATTGATGAAGATGGACATTTGATAAGAGCAGCAATGCTTGCGTTTTATAAAGATCCAGAGAAGTGGGTAACAGGTTCTTATATCAAAATCGGCTTTTTTGGAAAATCTGATTCAGATTTGGTGTATTAGGATGAGGTGCACGGTCCTTTGATAGAGCAGGTAGATAAGACCGTTGATTTAGTTTATACAAAATATATGAAGGCATTGATTGATTATGAGGGAGTCCAGAGAATTGAGCAGTTTATGTTCCACAAGGACGCATTTCGTGAGATTTTGTTAAATGCCGTTGTTCATAAGGATTACAGTAGTTGCAATCCAATCCAGATTAGCGTTTACGAGGACAAGATATATATTTGGAATGATGGTGAGATGCCTCCAAATCTGGATTCAACTGACAAGTTGTTTATGAAGCATTCATCAAAGCCTTATAATCCGAAATTGGCTAATATCTTTTTCAAAAGCGGTATGATTGAAGCGTGGGGAAGAGGATTTGAGAAGATTAGGGAAGCCTGTGTGTTGTATGATGGACCATTGCCGGAATACGAGATTAATGAGGCTGGAATTATGGTTCTGTGTAAGGCTTGTGATAAGTATTTGGGGTTGTTGAGGAATGATGGTCAGCATCCTGACCATTATTCGAACCAAAATGGTCAGGATTTGAACAAGCAAATCATTGATTTTTGTAAAGAACCGAAATCGGTCCAAGAAATAATGGATGAATTTTATTTTGATAGCAGGACAAGTTTTAGAAGAAAGTATTTAACTCCTATGCTGAAAAATGGTGTGTTAAAGATGACAATACCGGAAAAGCCATCAAGTAAAAATCAGAAATATTTTTCGTAAGAAAATAAGCTAACCACATCTTAACCAATGTGGTTAGGATAAGAATACAAGAATTAAGAGAGAAGGTAATTGACGAATGGATCTAATGGCGGCAATTGGATTGCTTAGCTCTATTGTTACTTTAGAAGAGGCAGGAAGAAGCTGGGTATTAATTGTAAAAGACAAGTTAAAAAGAAAAGAGATTGATATCAATAATTGGGATTCAGATGATCCTTTAGTTCAGGCTTGCCTTGATAGATTTAAAACTGATATGGGGGATAAATATAAGGATCATATTTTTTCAGAGGAAGAAATACAAGAAATCATTCGGGGCTTTTTTGAGCAGAATAGAGAGCTGCGTATAGGGAATGAGGAAAAGAAGCAAATGACTCAGATTATTGAGGATATTTTATACGCATATAATGAGCATACGAAGTCCCTTATGTCAAGCGGTGAAAGAACACTACATAACACGCTATCATCGGATTTTTCCAAGATAATGGATAAGCTGGGGGTGATAGAAGAACAACCTCATAAGGAAAACATTAAAAAGTTTTTGCGTGCGATTGAAATAAGTAAAGAAATTGAACTTGAAAATATTGAAGAACTTATTAACGGTGAATATGAAATTGACTGGTCCGAAATTATTGAAACGATACAGGCAGGACGAGAAAAATTAGTATCGATACAGGGAAATGCTGGTTCTGGTAAATCAGTTGTATGCAAAAAACTGTTAAAGGGAAAAGAATACGTATTAGTCACGCGAGCAGAGAATTTGTCCACAGGAAAGAAAGTAAACGAATTGTGGGATTGTGATGTAGAGGATGCAATCTTGTGGTTAGAAAATAAACCGCTGTATATATTTATTGATGCTATCGAATTTATTGCAGATTGTGGTGACAATGCATTTACGTTGTTGCAGGAGATATATAGGCTTGCAGATAAATACAGCAATGTATATATTATTACTTCATGTAGAACTACTGATAGTTCTGCGTTTATGAAGATTAATACAAAATATAGAATCAAAACATACGAGATTCCGGATTTGGCGAAAAATGAGATTGATAAGGTTGCTAAAAGTTATCCCATTATTTTATCCTTACAGCAGAATAAAAAATATTCGGATTTATTATGTGTGCCATTTTATCTCAATTTAATTGTATCGGGAGGATTTGTAGAAGAAAATATTAACGACGAGAATAATTTTAGAAATCTCATATGGGAAAGAATCATCTGTTTAAAAGACAAGTGCAAAAAATATGGTGTCTTACAAAGTGATGTTAGAAAAATTGTTGAGCGCATTGTTTTTGAACGTGCTAGTCGTTTTGTTGTTGGTGTTGATAGTGATATTGTAGATAGCGATATTCTAGAAGCATTGAAATCAGAAGGAATTATTGTCGAAAGCAGGAATAAGATTCGTTTGAAATATGATATTTTCGAAGATATTTGTTTTGAACGATATATAGATAAGGCGTTTGATGCATGTCATGGGTCGTATAATGTTTTTTTTGATGAAATAGAGAAAATCGGACGTTGCATATATAGGCGATACCAGATTTGGATATCTAACAAACTGTTTGTACAGGAGGCCCGCGAGAAATTTGTATATACACTGTTAACGGATAATAGTATTGAGGCAAAATGGAAAAAGCAAACAGAAATTGGGATAGTAAAATCAAAATACTGTGGATTGTTTTTCAAGGAATTTCAGGAGTTGCTCGATGAAACAGTGGTTGAAGAATTGTTAGATATAACAAACTTATATGCATTTGAGGCGAAAATTAATCATTCACCAGCATTAATAATGAATGTAACACCGATAGGAGCGGCACGTGAAAATTTAATTGGTATGGTTTTTGAAGAACGCATAAGTTTAGATAAAAATAGAACTTCTATTATTAAGCTGTGTGATGATTATGCAAATTGTTTTTATAAAACTGCGGATACTGAAGAAAAAGCATACAAAATAATAATTAGATATATTGACGAGCTAATAGAAAAGAGTAAAGAGGAAAAATCATATTATCAACATGATGAAGAGATTGTGCAGCTTTTCCTTATTGTTGCCAAAATGGCCAAGTCATCTAAGTCATGGCTGAAAGAATTTGTTGAAAATATGATAGTAGAATATTGCTCTGGAACTAGTAGAAGGGACAGTGTTGCTGAAGAGATTCTAAAGGCGGTTGTGAAAAAATGTCCACTTTTATTTGCTATGGAATTACCCGAATTGGCATGTAAATCAGCGGAAACATTATGGGGACAAAGAGTGTCAAGAAAGCATTTTAGGTATGATGGATATGACCATAATAATGTGAGAGCGTATGGTCTATCTGACAATGCAAATCACTTCGACAATAATGAAAACGGTGTGTATAATAACACTTTTTTCTGGTATGTTATGAGATGTGACTTCGTAAAAGGCCTTGAGTGGGCAATATCATTTGTTAATAATGCAGTACAGACATTTGCAGAGAATAAGCCAGATGAGATAACAAATATAGAAATTTTTTTTCCAAAGGAAAACAAGAAAAGAGTGTATTTGGGTAATGGATGGTTGTGGATGGCAGATATCATGGAACATAACCTTCCGGTGGTATTGACGGACATTGTTTTTGTAATAAAGAAGACTGTTATTAATTCTATGAGAAATTCTTCTGACAGTGCATATATTAAAGGCTTGGCAGAATATGTTAAGAGTACTATATATGAAAAGGCAAACAACGTATTGCTTTTGTCTATTATTGAGGCTATAGGGATGAATTATCAAAAAGAAATACCGGGATATGCATTGGAACTAGCATCTAGCATGGAATTAATATATTTTGATATTTATCGTAGTGGCGAATTTATTTCTAATCCGACAAAAGAATTGTTGGAAAAGCAGATTATGCTATCGATGGGAGTTCCAGAAATAACCAGAAGATATGAAAAAGACGAAAAGTGTGCGTGTAATTTGCAACAATATTTTGCTAATTTGTATCTTCGTGGAGATGAAGGAATAAAAAATAGATGTCATGTTATTTTAGATTACTTATATTCTATATACGATGAAAAAACTTATCCTAATGAGAATTTGCAGATTCAGAAAATGGATTTTCGCGATGCTGCTATGACGGCAATAGACGAAAAGACAATAATGATAGAACCGCAGATCAAGGGGGAAGCTCAAAAGATTGTAAAAAACAATGAAGATGAAAATGAACCATTATTGAAAATGAATGAAATATTAAATCGTTTGGTAAGTGATATCAATGAGAAAAAAGCCGATGCTGATCAAATTGTTTCAGTAATTGATACTCTTTGTGAAAAGATGAAGGATGATTATCGTATTGAAATGCAGTTTGAATCAATACTTGTTACGTTGATTGCTTCAGCTTTGATAATGCCAGATGTTACGGACGAACAGCGAAATAAACTAGTCGATGAATGGATTAGGCGTGTAAAGAAAATATTTTTAAATCAATCTTATGTAGCTGAAGTTAATATGGTAATTGCATTGTGGGAACAATTGAATAAAGATATAAATAACGACCTTAAACAGCAGATATTGTTAATGATATTAAAGAGTATAATTAATGACGATAATTCAGGATTAATTAGCCAGATAGCAGAATTAACAAAGTATTTTTTGGCAAAAAATAAGAATTATGCAAGTAGGATTTTTAATACAATTATTATGCTTGCAGAAGATGAGATGAATCATCAGAAGTTTAATGCTGCATTTATAAAAGAAAATCGTAATGATGCTGAGTATCAATTTATTCCCAATATGGTTCCTAAATTATGTGGAGTAGACCGTTGGATTCAAGAAAATAATGGTAATGAATATCAAAATAAGAGGTCCGAGATAATTCAAGAATATTTGTATGATGGTAAGGGGATAGATCTTTCTGAGTTTGATATCAGTAATTATGATATAGACCTTCTCTGTAATATTGCATGTTGTGGATTGGATACAGCAGATGAGAGATTTGTCATAGTTATTAATTCGATTGTGCAATGTATGATTGAAATATGGCATGAAAACTGTAAAGAAATGCGGGCTCATGAAATAATTGACACATTTCAAGAACACAAAGTATCCTCTTATTTTCAAAGAGAATTGAATATGACAGGACGAAATCCAGAAGCTGTTTATGATATTCTGTTTAAAGGAACTGACTTTTCGATATTTACCAGAGATACAGTGGATTTTTATGAAGATGTTCTTAGTGGCTTTTTGGTGTCATATGTTGATGGATTTAGGGAGAAGGGTAAGAGAGATGACATTGAGAAGAAGATTCGAATTCTTGAAACTTATGTAAATAGTATTACAGAGGACTATGTAAGAAATATTCTTGAAAAGAGATTGTTCCTTTGTAAAGGAAGATTTAGCAGATGGGATGTAAACAAAGTAAAGGCAGAATATAGTTATAAAGATAAGTGCTTTCTGAATGTACAGATTGAGAAGTATGGCTCCAATCATTTGAACGATGTTCTATATACAGTATATTTGCTCAATATTAGTGAACTCTTACCAGAAATATTGATATCTATTAGTTCGTGCTTTACAAAAGCTATTAGAAATAGCAAAGAACAGTTTGCAAAAGAGATAATAGATTCACAAGTGATAGTTGATATGATTATCTTAAAATCCTTTATATTCTATAGCGATGAAATAAAAAAGGATGAGAAGCTGATTAATGCGTACGAGGACATACTATTAGCATTGACAGAAATAAGAAATGAGAAGGCTGCTGTACTATTAGATGAATTTCGAATTCATTGATTTGAGTTTGGATGATAGACAATTTAAAGGAGAAACGCACAATAAAAACTTGGAGGATGCTATGAAACAGGCGATTGTGAATTTTTGCAAGTCAATGGATACCGGATTGTTCTTGCTAGATATGCCGACCGGCTTTGGGAAAACATATAGTGTACTGGATTTTATGGTCGACAATTATGATGCGCCTGAATTCAAGGATAAGAAGATTTTCTTTGTTACAACTCTTAAGAAAAATTTGCCAGATAAAGAGTTGCGTGAACATTTTGCAAGGCGTGGTAAAGCAGATGATTATGATAAATATTGTTTGCGAATAGAAGCGAATGCAGATATGGTTGTGCAAAAATTGGACGAGCTATATCGTGCAAGAAAAATACCGCCGACAATTACCATGAAGCAAGAATTTAAAGATTTACATGGCTCTGTAAAATTATTAAACGAATACAGAGATAAAAAGCGTGAATTAAAAGGAAACAGTAAGGACATTATAAATGTTTTATGCAAGAGCGCAGAGGATGCAATTCGCAAGCAGCAGGAAGGTGCCTTTCGTAAGGTGATAGAAAGCGAGCTGAAGCAGTTCAGGACACCAAAGGAAAAGTTAAAGAATATTGCTAATAATCCTGATTATCATTGGATAGGAGAATTGTATCCAGCAGTATATACGAGAGAAAAACGGATATTTTTTATGTCTATGGACAAGTTTTTCTTGGGGAATACTACGATTATTGAACCTACATACAGCTTTTACAATAATGATATTACAAAAAATGCAATTATTTTTATAGATGAGTTTGATGCAACAAGAGACAGGTTACTTAATCAGATCATAACAAGAGGCTTAGAAAATCATATTGATTATTTAGGTCTGTTTCATCGTGTATATGCATCTTTGAAGACTAGAGATTTTCCGGCAGAGCTTACTACTGCATCGAAGTTACAGCAAGCATATCTTGATGAACACAAAAACGCGAAAAATCCTATGGAAATTATTGAAGGATTTGGTGGTGTGTTTGATGAAACATATGACCGTTTTGCGATGCAATATAGCTTCAAAACAGAAGAAGATGGTAAGGGCGATAGAAGTCGTAATTTTATTTTTAATGACTTACAGTTTCATTCGGTATTTGAGGGAGAAAATGCTTTTATTGATATAGATACCGATATGAAGGCAAAACAGAACTGGTTGTGTTTTACAAAAAGAAGACCAGCAGAGAAAGATGGTGGCGTATTAAGTTTGCTTGCCAGTGTTAAAGGCTGCTTGACTTATTTTCAGAACGGAGCTAGAAATCTTTCGTTTAATTATAAGCATCATAAGGATGAGGATAAAAGGCCGGGTGACGATGATTATACGTTTGAAAATGCAATTGAGTCAGTGCTGACAGAGTTTCATTTATCAAGAGAACAGATAAGGTATTTGAAGCCTATCGTAATGGGAGGCCAGGTAAAGTCGAAGAAAGATAAAAAAGACAGCAATGGAAAAATGTCGTTAAAGTATTTTGACCGCTCTGTTTATAATAGGGGATTTCGCTATTATGATTTTATAGATGATCCTAATCACAGTATGCGTTCGGAGATTCAGTTATTTGATTTTCAGGATTCACCAGAGCGTATTTTGCTTCACTTATCTGAAAAGGCCCAGATTATAGGCATTTCAGCTACAGCAACACTTGATACGGTTATTGGTAATTATGATTTGGAATATCTTCAAAGGATGTTGCAGGACAAATTTTATGTGATGCCAGAAGTAGATAAGTGTAGATTGCAGGAGTCTTTCCGGACGTTTGTAGCCAATTATGATAAAGTGAATATTCATGTGGAACCGGTTTGTTATAGTACGGATGATACAGCTGAATTAGCAGAGATATTTAACGGAAACGAAGCACTTATAAAGAAGTATGCGGAAAAATTATCAATATCATTTGAGCGCGTTGAATATGCAAAGAATAACTTTATTCGTGTTGTAAAGGTAATGAAGGCATTTGTCTTAAATGATTCGGTTAAATCCTTCTTGTGTCTTAATAATAAATTGCCACAGGAGAATAAGGGGCTTTTTGATATTAAATTATTAGAGGAATTTGCAGACGCTATTATTAAGCTTTATGGTATCAAGGGATTAAAAGGTAAAGACCTGTTATATAGTATAAATAGTGAAGATTATGATGCTAAGCGTGCGGAGTTTATACAGAGATTGTCAAAGGGAGAAAAACTCTTTGTCATATCTTCCTATAATACAGTTGGTGCGGGACAAAATTTGCAATATAAAGCACCGGGGAATGCTACTATCGTGGCAGTTAATGATTACGATAGAGGAGATATGGAAAAAGACTTTGACTGCATATATCTTGAGAAGCCAACAAATCTTCTGGTGAATGTGGATAGCAAAAAGGGGATTGAAGCTGAGAATTTAATTCGTTTTGTATATCAGATGGAATTCTTGATGGAAAGAGGAGAAGTTTCTCGTAAAGATGGTATTGCGGTAATCAAAGATGCTTTTATATGTTTCAGCGGTGGCTATACTTTTTCAGGAAAAAAGGGAGAACCATATAAAACAGATTCCGTAAATAATTATGCGCTTCGAACATTAATACAGGCGGTAGGAAGAATATGTAGAACCGGTCTCAAGAATCCGGATATATATATTTATGTGGATAATACCATTCTAACAGATTACGATTTGTCTATTGTGGAACAACGAATGTTGAATCCTGAATTTGCAGAATTAGTTAAAGTGGGTAAAATATATTATAATGGTCAGGCAAATGAAAATTTGGATATTGCCGTAATGGAAAATCGTGCCGGAACATTAGCACTGAAGGCAATGCAGATTATAAATGAGCTGAAACGCAATTGGACTGATGATAGCATAGACTATTGGAAAGCATTGCGTGAGCTATGTCTTATGAGGCCTACACTAAGCAGAAAAAACGTAGAACAGAATTCGCAATATCAGCTTGTATATATGTGTGCGCCGGGAGAAATTACAGCTTATTCTTATGAGCAAGAAGGAGACTATAATAAAAATATAAATATCAAGTTTGACGGTAGTCTTCCACAAAAGATGTCAGAGGATGAGGTGCATTTGAAAGAGATTATGCAAATCCCAGGAGTGAAAGCATTGTTTGAAAAGCATGGATATGCAACGAGCTTTGTTCCTAATGAGTTTATATTGACGCCACCTATGTTTAATAATATTTATAAAGGTGCCTTAGGCGAAGTTGTTGGTAAATATATTTTAGAACAATATGCAGGAGTAACGTTGCAGGAAATGCCGCCGGAGTTTTTTGAATTGTTTGATTATACCCTAGGTAATGGCGTGTATGTTGATTTCAAGTTATGGAAAGAAACCATGCTAATATCTGCGGAAGAAGAAAAGAAAAGCGTCCTGGAAAAGCTAGATAAGTGTGGAGGAAAGAGAACGGTAATAATCAATATTATGCTTGATCACAATATGCAAATTACGTCTAGTGATAGTGGTAGAATTATTGAGATACCATATTTATATCGGTTGGATAGAAAAGAAATAGGAACTGAAATTATAGCTAAAATAAATCGGGAGGGATATTTGCAATGAGTATAAAGAAACTTTATTCGAATGAACTCCTGGCTTCGTTTGAATATTCCAACATTGACAAAGATTATGATTTTTATTATGTTACAACATCGGATAAATATATAAAAGGTGGAGCTACTTTTCTGGATATTGATGATATAAAGATATCAGCTCTGCAATTTGAAAGTGGAAAGAGTTTTTGGGCTATGCTTCCTAAAAACGCTATTTCCAGAGCTGAGTTTGTACGTTTGTTGAATGCAAAAGAGGATGGAGATAGCTTGTCTATAAAATCTATGACAAGTAGCAGTATACCGGAGTATTTGTTGACACAATTGTTTTTGAATGCGCTAACGAGTCCGGTTGATGAAATGATATCTTTTAATAATCTGTCAGGGAAATTATTATGTTTTCGACCTGCATGGCTGAATAAGGA
>ERZ827488.4005-NODE-4005-length-11137-cov-3.289749_pt1 | contig 11137 bp, 7 predicted proteins | sample MGYA00519771_ERZ827488 | MGnify/ENA primary metagenome ERZ827488 (study PRJEB31778, sample SAMEA3449323) | human gut metagenome | biome: human gut; feature: human-associated habitat; material: faeces | place: United Kingdom | collected 2010/2012 ...
GCTATGTCTCCACCCACGCACAGGCCACACGGGGCATCAAGATGGCCCTGAAAAACGGCGTAAAGTGCATCGAGCACGGCTTCTATCTGGATGAGGAGTGCATCGAGCTGATGGTGAAGAACGACTGCTATCTGGTCCCGACGCTGGCCATCATGCACGCATCGAAGCTGTATTTTCAGGGGAAGGAGGGCGTGCTGCCCTACCTGAAGGAAAAGACGGAGAGATCCTATGAGGCCCACTACCGCTCTCTGGAGATGGCACGAAAGGCCCACATCACCGTGGGCGTCGGCTGCGACTTTCTGGGAGACGCTGCCTTCGGATGCCCGTACAGCGAGGCCACGCTGGAGCTGGAGCGGCTGTGTGTGGCGGGGTATACGCCCATGGAGGTCATCACCATGGCCACCAAGGTCAACGCACGGCTGCTGCAGATGGAGGATCAGCTGGGAACGCTGGAAACCGGCAAGCTGGCGGATGTGCTGCTGGTAGAGGGAAGGCCGGACGAGGACATCCGGGTCCTGCGCCGCAGCGACCATGTCAAGCTGGTGGTTCAGGACGGACGGATCGTGAAAAACGCCATGCCGCACACGGCCAAGGCGTGAAATATAAACAAAAGAAAGGAACATGAGCGATGGACACTATCTTTTACAACGGCATCATCCACACGCTGGACAAGGCCTATCCCGAGGTAAGCGCTCTGGCCATCAAGGACGGTGTGATCCTACGTCTGGGCAGCGACGAGGAGATCCTGGCGCTGAAGGACCCCCAGACCCGCCTCATTGACCTGCAGGGCAGACTGATGCTGCCGGGCTTTGCGGATACCCATCTGCATCTGCTGTTCTACGGAACGTTCCGCCGCCGCATCGATCTGGTGAATACCACTACCTATGAAGAGGTCGTCCGGATGTGCAGGGAGGGCGCCGAGAAGGTGCGGGGTACCAACCGCTGGGTCATCGGCTGCAATTTCAACCAGATCAACTGGACGGATACCAACAAGATCCCCGACCGCAACGATCTGGACGCCATCGCCTCCGATGTGCCGATCTTTTTGCAGCGGGCCTGCGGCCATATCGTGTGCATGAACACGATGGCGCTGCAGCTGGCCGGCCTGTGGGACGAGCGGGAGGCCACCACCAAGCAGACCATGGACTTCGGCCCCGACGGTCTGCCCAACGGCTACGTCCGTGAAAATTCCGCCATGTGCGTCCAGAGCTGCTGGGAGCGCTATACGGTGGAGGAGATCAAGGACATTCTGGAATCCACCTGTCTGGAGGCTGCCTCCAAGGGGATCGTGCAGGTCCACACGGACGACTTCAACCTCATCGCCGACGACGACTTCGAGGATGTTCTGCAGGCGTATCGGGAGCTCAACGAGGAGGGGCGGCTGCCCATCCGTGTCAACGAGCAGATCCGCTTCCGCCGCACGGACCAGCTGCAGCGGTTCCTGGATCTGGGCTATCGGGCCAACGACACCATGGGTCACTTCAAGTTCGGCCCGGTGAAGTTTCTGTGCGACGGCTCTCTGGGCTCCCATTCCGCCGCCATGCGCCAGCCGTATCACAACGACCCGGACACCAAGGGCCTGCTGCTGTTCACCGACGAGGAGCTGTACGAGCTGGCCAAGCTTGCCTATACCAACGGCTACCATCTGACGGCCCACTGCATCGGTGATGCGGCACTGGAGCAGATGATCAACACCATCCAGCGGGTCTCCACGGAGTTCCCCCACGCCGACCGCCGCAACGGTATCATCCACTGCCAGATCATGGACGAGGCGTTGCAGGATCGGTTCCGGAAGCTGAATCTGGTGGCCTATGTCCAGCCTATCTTCATCAAGGCCGACTCCGCCGTGGTGGACGACTGCGTGGGCGCAGAGCTGGGACGCCAGAGCTACAACTGGCGGCGCTATGAGGATATGGGCGTTCATATGTGCGGCGGCTCCGACTGCCCGGTGGAGCCCTTCGACGTCCTGCCCAACATCTACTGTGCCGTGACCCGCAAGGGAAAGCCCGGCATGGAGGCGTGGTATCCCGAAAACGGCGTCACGTTGGAGGAGGCGGTGGAGATGTTCACCAAGGAAGCTGCCTACGCCTCTTACGACGAGGCCAAGTACGGCACCATCACCGTCGGCAAATACGCCGATCTTGTGGTGCTGGACCGCAACATCTATGACAGACCGCTGGAGGAGCTGTGTGAAGCTCAGGTGGATCTGACCATGGTAGAAGGAGAGATCGTGTTCCAGCGGTAAATGCGCCGGAACGCAAGAAAACACAAAAGGAGGCTCTATCAAATGAAGAAGAACCACATTACAAGGGACAGCATCATTGTTGGTCTGGCACTGTTTTCTACCATGTTCGGTGCAGGCAACCTGATCTTCCCGCCGCAGATCGGCCTGGCCGACGGCACCCAGTGGGGCTGGGGCGCTCTGGGCATCGTGCTCACCGGCGTGATCCTCCCCGTGCTGGCCTTTTGGGGCGTGAACAACGTCGGCACGGACGTCAAGTGCCTCATGGGCCACGTACACCCTAAGTTCTATGACATTTACTACCTCTTTGGCTGTATTCTGGTGGGCACGGGTTCCACCCTGCCCCGCAACGGCGCCACCACTCACGAGATGGGCGTGCTGGCCATCTTCCCCAATGTGCCCTCATGGGTGACGATGATCGTCTTCTTTGCACTGGTGTTCTTCTTCGGCTGTGACAAGGGCAAGGTCGTGGATAAGCTGGGCAAGTATCTGACACCGCTCCTGCTGATCCTGCTGGCCATCGTGCTGGTGAAGGGCGTGATCTCCCCCATCGGCACGCCGCAGGATACCGGCATCTCCAAGCCCCTACCCTCTGCCATGCTCACCGGTTATCTGACCGGCGACCTGACGGTGGGCCTGATGTGCGCCAACATTTTTATCGGCGGTATTCTGGACAAGGGCCACACCAATCCTCTGGAGCGTAAGCGCAGCGGCCTGATCGTGGGTCTGACCTCCATTGTGGCGCTGGGCATCATCTACATTATCCTGACCTACATCGGCGCCTGCGGCGGTGACTACTACGACCTGAGCGTGCCTCAGACCACCCTCCTCAGCGGTCTGGTGGGCCGGGTGCTGGGCGGCTTCGGTAAGGTCTGCATGGGTCTGGCGGTCAGTCTGGCCTGCCTCACCACCGCCATCGGCATCGGCTCCACCGGCGCCTCCGTCATCAACGAGGTCTCCAAGGGCCGCATTTCCTACAAGCTGTGGATGGGCATCGCCTGCGTGGTGGGCGCTGTGTTCGGCTCCTTCGGCATCCAGAACATCATCAACTACGTGACTCCCATCTTCCTCATCATGTATCCCATCTGCATCGTGCTGACCGTGCTGGGTCTGGTGGACAAGTGGATCCCCAACGACGGCGTGTATAAGTTCGGTGTAGCCGCGGCCGGTATCGTCAGTGTGGGCGACGCCATTCTGGCGGTGGCTCCCAATCTGGACGGCCTGCGCAAGGCCATGTACATGATCCCCCTGGCGGAGCAGGGCTTCTCCTGGCTGATCCCCACGGTGATCGCCATGGTCATCGGCGGCATCGTTTACCGTGGCAAGCCTCGCTACAACTACGGCGAGACGGCAGTGGCCACGGAGGAAGCTGCCAAGTAATCTATCCATCCCCTACCCCCTCATTTGAAAAGGTTCCCTGCGGCCATACCACAGGGAACCTTTTCCTGTCGGAGAGGGACATCCAACGGAGTATTACCCTATGAAAAAAATCTCGACCTCCACCCTGCAGCGCCCCATGGTCATCTGCCTGCTGGCGGCCTTTTGCTGCCTGCTGTGGGGCAGCGCCTTCCCGGCGGTGAAGATCGGCTACGGCCTGTTGTCTATTTCCTCCGCCGATTCGGCGGAACAACTGATCTTTGCGGGGCTGCGGTTTTTCTTTGCCGGTGTGGTGACGGTGCTTTTCCACAGCGCCTCCCTGCGTCGGCTGCGGCTTCCCGCACGCTCCTCCCTGTGGAAGGCCACGAAGCTGGGTCTGATCCAGACCCTCGTGCAGTATGCCCTGTTCTATATCGGCATGGCGCACACCTCCGGCGTCAAGGGCTCCGTCCTGATGGCGGTCCACGTGTTCTTCGCCATTTTGATCTCCGCCAAGCTGTTTCGCTATGAGCGGCTCAATGCCCCCAAGCTGCTGGGCTGCCTGTGCGGCTTCGGCGGCGTGCTGCTGATCAATCTGTCCGGCGGCGGGTTGGGCGGCGGCTTCACCCTGCTGGGGGACGGTGCGGTGCTGCTGGCGGCGCTGGCCAACGGCTTCTCCATCTCGCTTTTCAAGCGGTATGCTGAGGGAGAGGACACCCTGACCCTGTGCGGATATCAGTTCATCGTAGGCGGAGGGCTTTTGCTGCTGACGGGACTGTGCTGCGGCGGTACGCTGCCGCATTTCACCGGGCAGTCCCTTCTGCTGTTGGGATACATGGTGCTGCTGTCCGCCGTGGCCCAGACCATCTGGAGCGCCCTGACCCGGTACAATCCGGTGGGGCGGGTGGCGGTATACGGCTTTTTGAATCCCGTGTTCGGCGTGCTTCTGTCGGCGCTGCTCCTGCGGGAGGGACAGCAGGCCTTTACCCCGTACAGTTTAGCGGCATTGGTACTGGTATGCGTGGGAATTTTCGTGGTCAACCGCAGCGATGCCCCCGGCAGGGGAGCGCAGGCCGATCAGCAGCCATAACAGGAAAAGGGACGGTCCCTGTGGATCGTCCCTTTTCCTGTGGGAGGGCTTGCTATATTCACTTACGCATATGGGAGCTTCCGGAACAGCTGGTGCTCCTCATCGCCGCTGCCAAAGACATCCTCCGACACCTCGGTCCCCTTGGGGCGGTGAGGGATTTCAGATCCCGGCAGCTGACCAGCGCAGACCAGCCGAAGGGGCCTTTGAAGCACGGATGATGTGCTCCACATGGCGAAAGTCCTGCATCTCTCCCGCAATACCGTCGCCAAGCATATGCGCCTGCTGGAGGAACACGGGCTCATCATCACGGAATGGACGCAGATACAGATGAAAAACGGTATTAGGAAAAACGGTATTAGGAAAAACGGAAACTTGCGCTACACCATCGTTCCCATGCACGAGGTCTTGGAGCAGTGTTACCAGCGGCAAATGACCGAACTGGAGCGTCAGCGAGTGCAGCAAAAGCTGCCGGTACAGAGCACAGAGACCATATGTCCGCCCCTATGAGCCGCTGTGTGGTCTCTTTCGGAGCGGGGCAGCATTCCTGCCCCGAAGAGAGGTATCAAACCACTTTTGGGCGGCTTCCTCGGCTCTGCGGAGGACGAAAGAAGAGGCAGGGAAAAAATTTCAAAACCGGGGCGAGAGCTCAGGTTTCGGAATACAAAAATATGCCCCCGGCTGAGCCGGGGGCATACCCTGTATGGGAAAGACGATCGCTTACTTCTGATAGAGCACCTTATCGGCTGCGGCCATTTCGGCAAAGATGCCGGCGTGCTTCTTGGCGGTGACGGCCTTGATGACCAGCAGTGTGGCGACCATCAGAATGATGGCGATGATCATGCAGACCACAGCGCTCTGGACGATGCCGGCAATGATGAAGCTGACGAAGGAAACGGCAGCCACGGTGATACCGTAGGGGATCTGGGTGGCCACGTGGTTCAGGTGGAAGCAGTGGGCACCGGCAGAAGCCATGATGGTGGTATCGGAGATGGGGGACAGGTGGTCGCCGCACACGCCGCCGGCGCAGGAAGCAGCCAGACCCACGGACAGCAGAGTCATCTGGGTATCCCAGTTGAACACGGCGCAGACCAGCGGAACCATGATGCCGATGGTACCCCAAGAGGTACCGGTGGCGAAGCCGATGAAGCAGGCCACGATGAAGATCACGGCGGGCAGGAACTTAGCAAGGCTGCCGGTGTTGGCCATAACGCCCTCTACGAAGGCACCCACCTGCAGACCATTGTCACGGCACAGGCCGCACAGGGTCCAAGCGAAGCAGAGGATCAGGATGGGGGAGATCATCTGGATGAAGCCGTTGGGAATGGCTTCCATGGACTTGTTGAAGCCGATCAGGCCACGGCACCAGTAGTACACGAAGGTGAACACAATGGCGATGATGGAGCCCAGGCACAGGCCGGTACCGGCGGTGGCGTCGGAGAAGGACATGATGAAGTTGTGATAGTTCTCGCTCTCGGCGTCCCACATACCGCCGGTCCAAATCAGACCAACGACGCACAGGGCGATCAGAACGATAACGGGCAGCAGCAGATCCAGCACGGAGGAGTGCTTGGCACCCTCTTCGTAGTCGTCGGCGCCCTCAAAGGGACGCTCAGGGGTGGTGAACAGATCATCCTTGACCTGAGCATTGTATTCATGGGTCAGCATGGGACCGTAGTCAATGTTCAGGACGGAGGTGACGATGACCATCACCAGCGTCAGGATGCAGTAGTAGTTGAAGGGGATCTGGCTCAGGAACATACTGATTCGGGAGCCGGGGAAGCCGTCGGGTACGTAGGATGCAACGGCAGCGGCCCAAGAGGACACGGGAGCCAGCATGCAGACGGGAGCGGCAGTGGCATCAATGACGTAGGCCAGCTTGGCGCGGGAGATCTTGTGGCTCTCCGTCACGGGACGCATCACGGCGCCCACGGTCAGGCAGTTGAAATAGTCGTCGATGAAGATCAGCACGCCCAGCAGCATGGTCAGCAGCTGTGCGCCGGAGCGGGTCTTCACGGCCTTCTTGGCCCAGCGGCCGAAGGCAGCGGAACCGCCGGCCTTGTTCATCAGGTCCACCATGATGCCCAGGATGACCAGGAAGATCAGGATGGAGATGTCGATGGCGTTAATCATGCCGACGCCCTCACCGGCGCCGACGAAATTCACGACCATCTGCCAGGGCTGGAAGTTGGCCAGCAGCAGGGCGGCTGCCACGCAGCCCAGGAACAGGGAAGAATACACTTCCTTGCTGATGAGGGCCAGTGCGATTGCAACAACAGGGGGGAACAGGGCCCAGCCGGTAGCTACAAAGCCAGAGCCATCATTGGTGACCTTGGCAATGACCAGAGCGACTACGACCACCGCCAGCGCAACAAAATACGCTATCTTGGTGCCTTTCTTTTCCATTAGGTGATTTACCTCCTCAAATTTGGTATCCCTATCTTACTCGTCCTAACGGACTATTGTCAAGTTCTTAGCGTGCTTTTCCCTCTTTTTAACAAATTGTGAACTGGCCTTTTGGTTTTTTTCACAAGAATTATTCACGATATGGTGGATATTTTACACGCTGACTGGTAAAAAATGCAAGGATTGTATACAATGGAAAGAAAATTAAGGCCCTTAACCGGCAAAATGTTGAAATACCACACGTAGTTCTATAATGCAGAATAAACGAAACGACGATAACAGCATGGGAGAAGAACTGTCCCAAGCCCGGCGGAGCAGCCATGATACCCCGCAGGAGCAGGGATCTACCGTTTGGTCGAAGCAGCTCTTTGTTCTCCTATAAAAGACGATATAACGGAAATCTGTGCGCCCACAGTGTGCAGCAGGCAAAGGCCGCAGCTTCCACGATGACCTGCACGCTTTCAGCTCCGGCGGCATACTTTTTGTCAACAACGGTGCTTTACGCAAGGAACGTGTCTCCGACGGCCCACTTTTTGCCAACAGCAGCAAAAAGTATGAAAAAATGCCGCCAGAAACCGATGGTTTCTGGACTTCCTTTACCTTCAAGAGGCTTGCTTGTTATGGGACCGTCAAGGGAATTGACTCAGCAACAGACCCGCTCCCGCTCAGGTGAAGAAAATATTTCATTTACTGCTGGGAGTACGGACTCCCCCGGTAGAACAGTAAGCTTCTTCAACTGACCGGGTAGCGGCAGCGTGAGTAGAAGCAGATCAATTCCCTTTTTCGACGGGACTTAGACCACAGCTCTTGCAAACGAGAAGGAAGTGCAGAAACCATCGGTTTCTGCTGGCGTTCTTTGGTGACTTTCTTTCGCTATTGAAAGAAAGTTACCCGTCGGAGACAAAATAAGATTACTTCCCCAAAGGTATGCCGCCGGAGGCAATAAAATAAGCAACTGCAAAAACATCCCCCGCCGCAGGCCAAAGCAGCACAAAAACACACCGCCCCGGCGCATGACGCAGCCGGGGCGGCAAAGAGAGGGAAAGCGAGCATTTTTCAAGCGGTGCCGGGCACTCAGTCGCCCTCACGCATCCGGTAGCCCACGCCCACCTCCGTGAAGATGTACTTGGGCTGGCCGGGATTTTCCTCGATCTTGCGGCGGATGTTGGCCATATTCACCCGCAGGATCTGGTTGTCGTTTTTGGCCTTGGGGCCCCACAGCTCCTTGATGATGAAGTCGTAGGTCAGCACCTTGCCGGCGTATTTGCCCAGCAGGGACACGATCCGATACTCGTTGGCGGTGAGCCGGGCGTTTTCCCCGTGGATCAGCACCTGATGCTTGTCGTAGTCGATGACCAGATCGCCGGTGGTGAAGCGCCCGGACTGGGCGATTTCCGGGTTAGAGAGGGAGGTGCGGGTGTGGCGGATGGCGGTGCGGATGCGGGCCAGCAGTTCGGAGGTGCCGAAAGGCTTGACCAGATAGTCGTCGGCGCCGTAATCCAGGGCCTCCACCTTGTCGTGCTCGTGGTTGCGGGCAGAAACCACCACCACCGGCAGATTGGACCACTTGCGGACAGATTTCAGCACCTCCATGCCGTCCATATCGGGCAGGCCCAGGTCCAGGACGATCATGTCCGGGCAATGGGAGGCGATCATGGTCAGGGCCTCCTCGCCGGTGCGGACAATGATGGTGTCGAAGCCGTTGGCGGTGAGGATCATGGAGATAAAGTTGCTGATGGACTGCTCATCCTCCACGATCAGGACTTTGTCTTTAATCTTCATCGTTTTCTCCTTTCATGGGCAGGGTCACGGTAAATACCGCGCCGCCCTCCTGTCTGTTGTCTCCCCGTATCACACCGCCGTGGGCCAGCACAATGGTGCGGCACACGGACAGACCAATTCCCATGCTGCGCTTGCCGTCACTGCTGCGGTCGCTGCGGGCGGAGCCGTCGAACAGCCGAGGCAGCAGGTGCTGGGGAATGCCGCGGCCGTCGTCCGCCACAGTGAACACCGCGCAGTTGCCCTCGCTGGACAGGGTCACGTCGATATGGTGGGTCTCGCCGTGGATGACGGCGTTCTCCATCAGGTTCACCAGTACCTGCTCCATCAGCAGGGGATCCATGGGCACCATCATCAGCTCATCCGGCAGATGGACACGGATATCCACCTCCGGGTAGTGCTTGTGGGTCTTGGCCACGGCGGACTCGATGACCTCCTCCGCCGGCTCCGGCTCTTTCTTGACCTTAGCCTCCTCAGAGCTTATGCGTGTGATGGACAGCAAATTCTCTACAATGCGGATGAGCCACTGGGCGTCCTCGTTGGTGGATCGCAGCAGCTGCTGGCGCTGCTCCTGCGTCAGTCCGCCGTCCTGCTCCAGCAGAACGTTGGTGGCGCCCACGATACCGGTCAGCGGCGTGCGGATGTCGTGAGACACGGCGCGCAGCAGGTCGGCATACATCTTTTCGCGGTCGGCCTCCCGGCGCACCTGCTCGGTCTGCTTGGCCCGGCTGGTAACGGTAGCGGTCAGGATGGAGATGGTCATCATCACCAGGAACGTCAGCGGAAAGCCCGTCAGCGTAAAGCTGATATGCCAGAAGGGGTAGGTAAAGATGATGTCCACGCTGAACATCCCCACCACTGCCATGATGATGCCCAGCAGATAGCCGTCCGTCCAGTAGGCGGTAAGGAACACATCCAGCAGAAAGATCATGGCAACGTAGCTGGTGTCGTTGTGCATATCGAAGCTGCGCAGCAGCAGACAGCACATAACGGCTACCAGGTAGAGTCCCAGTGCTTTCAGCACATCCATGCCGGAAAAGCGCAGGCCAATGGTCCGCAGCAGCTGTCTCCGGCGGGCTTGTTTACCGGTCATAGCCGCCCTCCCCTCCTTTTGATGACGTTATTATAACATACATTGTCGCTAAGGTAACGCTAAGATATCGTTAAGGTATCACGAATATCTCATTAAGAGCAACCGAAAATAACAAATAAGAGACGGCGTTGGCCGTCTCTTTTCATCTTTGCTGCGCGGGGATCAGGCTTTGCGATCTATGTGCAGGAGGCGTTTTCTGTCGAAAAACACCCCTAAAAAAGCAAATCACCACGCTTTCGCGTGGTTTCCTCATCGGTATGCCTTACCGCTGGCTCACTTCCCAGTCGCTGTCGGCAAAGATCATGTCATCCAGGTCACCCCAGATCCAAGTTGTCGTCATGGTGATATCACGCTCCTTTCTTCCGTTTTACAGTGTTATTATATGCCGCGGCAGCCCGGATAACAAGGGCAAAATTGGATATTCTGTATAAAGCTTTTGTAAACTTTTATTGCACATTGCACAATACCTATGAGTTATTTCTGTGCAACACTCTTGCGCTGTTGTGTGCTGTATAGTATAATAAAGTGTTCAAGCAGTCTTATGTGGTGAGGTGAGCACCTGATGAGAGAGTTTCACGGCGGCGACTATGATGTGGCCGTCATCGGCGCGGGGCACGCGGGCATCGAGGCCTCCCTGGCGGCGGCCCGGATGGGCATGAAGACCGTCTGCCTGACGGTGAGCCTTGACGCAGTGGGGAATATGCCCTGCAACCCGGCCATCGGCGGCACCGGCAAGGGCCACCTGGTCCGGGAGCTGGACGCACTGGGCGGCGAGATGGCCCGGGCGGCGGACAGGGCCTGCATCCAGTACCGGATGCTGAACCGGGGCAAGGGTCCCGCCGTGTGGTCCCTGCGGGCCCAGGCGGACCGGCGGAAGTACCAGGAGATCATGAAGCACACCCTGGAAACCCAGGAAAACCTCTGGGTGAAGCAGGGAGAGGTCACCCGCCTGCTCACCGAGGCCGGCCAGGTCACCGGGGTCCAGACGGACACCGGCGCCATCTACCGGGCCCAGGCGGTGGTGATCTGCTCCGGCACCTACCTGGGGGGCAAGACCATCATCGGCCCCGTGGCCAAGTGGAGCGGCCCCGACGGCATGTTCGGGGCCAACGCCCTCACCGAGAGCCTCCGCCAGGCGGGCCTCACCCTCCGCCGGTTCAAGACGGGCACACCC
>ERZ827488.4014-NODE-4014-length-11110-cov-3.451832_pt1 | contig 11110 bp, 8 predicted proteins | sample MGYA00519771_ERZ827488 | MGnify/ENA primary metagenome ERZ827488 (study PRJEB31778, sample SAMEA3449323) | human gut metagenome | biome: human gut; feature: human-associated habitat; material: faeces | place: United Kingdom | collected 2010/2012 ...
CGATGAGAAGACGTTTCGGGTCGGTGGAAAGGGTGGTCTTACCTGTTCCGGACAGACCGAAGAAGATAGCGGTGTTCTCACCGTTCATATCGGTGTTTGCGGAGCAGTGCATGGAAGCCATACCCTTTAATGGAAGGAAGTAGTTCATCATAGAGAACATACCCTTCTTCATCTCGCCGCCGTACCAAGTATTGATGATAACCTGCTCATGGCTGGTGATGTTGAATACTACTGCAGTCTCAGAGTTAAGACCTAATTCCTTGTAGTTCTCAACCTTAGCCTTAGATGCGTTGTAAACAACGAAATCTGGCTTGAAGTTCTCCAGCTCCTCAGCTGTTGGGCGGATAAACATGTTAGTTACAAAGTGAGCCTGCCAAGCAACCTCAACGATGAAACGAACTGCCATTCTGGTGTCCTTGTTTGCACCGCAGAATGCATCTACAACGTACAGCTTCTTGTTAGAAAGCTCTTCCTGAGCGATCTTCTTTACTGCTGCCCATGCTTCTTCGCTTGCCGGATGATTATCGTTCTTATACTCGTCAGAGGTCCACCATACTGTGTCCTTAGAGTTCTCATCCATAACGATGAACTTATCTTTAGGAGAACGTCCGGTGTAGATACCAGTCATGACATTAACAGCACCCAGCTCGGTAACCTGTCCCTTCTCATAGCCTTCCAGTTCCGGCTTTGTCTCCTCTGCAAACAGATCTTCATAAGAAGGATTGTATACAACTTCTGTAGTTCCAGTAATACCATACTGGCTTAAATCCACTTTTGCCATTTTACATTAACCTCTCTTTTCTTAAATATCTGTATATAATTGGTGGCTTTGAGGCAAACCAAAAAGCATCCCAATCTATCTATATTATTCCAGAATTTTCACTAAAAGTCAATTGCTTTTTTTACCAATTGGGCACATCTTTTTGCCAGTTTTTAGGCTTTTTTGTTAAAAAATTAACATTGTGTTTAAACGCCATATACAAGCTGTCCAAGCCAGATGATAAATGGGATTGTTGCAGCAAATAAAATCGTAGACAGAAGCGTTGCCCTCGCACAAAGAGCTGGTTCCATATCGTGCTGAATCGCATATACGCTTGTCAGATTTGCTACTGGACACGCCACATAAATCAACACTGCCATTCTTAAATTCGGATCTAACGGAAGAAGTGCCATCACTACTAACATTATAAGCGGGCAAATCAAATTTCGGATTAATGAGATCACATACGCTCTTTTTTCTGTCACAATCTGAAAAAGATTTCCATCCGCAAGCATAACGCCGACGATGATCAGTGCCATAGGTGTTGTGATTCCTCCGATATTGGAGCAAACTGTCTGAAGCGGTCTTGGAAAATGCACATGAAAAATCAACATAAAAATGAGTGCAAGTGTGCTTATATTAAGCGGTGTTAAGAAAATCTTTGGATGAAATTTCTTCCTTGTAAAAAGAGAAATCTGAAGCGTGAAAAATAACAAATTAAATGCAATAATTCCTGCTGCACCATAAAGTGTTCCCCACTCTCCCATTAACGCAATACATAGAGGCATTCCAATAAAGGTGCAATTAGGATATGTGCAAAGTCCCGTGTAGGCTGCACGCTTTTTTTCCGGCACCTGTTTTATTTTTGCATATAGCATACACCCAGCTGATGTAAGTGCCATACAGGAAAAAAGAAGCGCCACAGCAATGGCAACATTTACTATATCTTGTCCACTTGCCTCCATGCTGCTTGCTGACAGCACTGTAAACGGAAGAATGAGTGATGAAACAAGTTTTGAAAGATAGCGCTGCTGCTCTTTTGTGATCAGATTCTTCTTTCCAGCCACGTAGCCGACGATTACATAGCCAAAGATTATAAGAATCTGCTCAAACACAATTTGCATTGACATAAAATAGTCCCCCTTGTTTTTTTACAAATCCATTATACCGAAAGGATTCCCACAGCGCAATAAAAAACTCCCACCATTCCTTTCGGATGATGAGAGTCTTTTTCTCTATCAATTTTAAAAAATCTTTTGCAGGCAATTATGCTGCATGTGTTCCGTTTGACGTGCCTGATGTCTTTGCGCACTCTGCTTCAAATTCACGCAGCTTTCTTGCTGCCTGTGGTGTAAGTGTCGTTGGTACCTGGATCTCGACAACCGCATACTGATCGCCGAAGACTTTGGAATCCTTCATTGATACAATACCTTTGCCTCTTAAACGGATCTTGCTACCTGACTGAGTACCTGGTTTTATCTTGCAGATAACATCACCATGAATAGTCTGAATGCGAGCCTCGCCGCCAAATACAGCTGTTGTAAATGGAATCTGCACTGTCGTGTATACATCCATTCCTTCACGACGAAATCCTAGCTTATCCTGCACAGTTACTTTAAGTAACAGATCGCCTGTACGGCCGTTTCTTCCGACATTGCCTTTTCCTTTAAGACGAATTGTCTTTCCCGTATCTATACCTGCTGGAATCTTGATTTCAAGTGTCTGAACTTTTCCATCAGAACCCTGCAGACGAACTCTCTTATTTGCACCAAAGGCTGCTTCATCAAAGCTAACCGTAACTTCTGCTTTGACATCAAGGGAATTTGCTTCTTCTGCACCAGTTCCAAAGCCTGAACAATAATCAGATCCAAAGTCTGAATAACTACTGTAGCCATCTGCGCCCTGACCAAAACCAGAACCAAAGCCACTAGACGAATAGCTTCTTCTGCCTGAACTTCCAGTACCGCCAAAACCACCCTTAAAATGACCGCCGCCGAACAAATTTTTTAATATATCATCCATGTCGGCTTCATTTCCATTAAAATGATACTCCTGATAACCGCCGTTTTGGCCGGCATTCTTAAATCCGCCAAAACCACCAAAGCCGCCTGCTCCACCGGAATAGCTACCTGAGTAACCATTTGCGCCCTGACCAAAGCCTTCCTCAAATGCGGCATGGCCATACTGGTCATAAAGCTTACGCTTCTTCTCGTCACCGAGTACATCGTAAGCCTCATTTACCTCTTTAAAATGCTCTGCCGCTGATGCATCTCCTACATTACTGTCTGGATGATACTTCTTGGCTAATTTTCTATATGCTTTCTTTATTGCAGATGCGTCTGCACTGTGGCTGACGCCTAATACTTCATAGTAATCTCTTTTCATCACAGTTCTCACTCCTTTTTTATGAAACGCTCCAAATAAAGAGCTTCGTGCTTAACTGTTTCCAAATGGCAGAACGATATTGTTGTTCTGCTCTACATGTACTATAACACTTATTATTCTATCTGTCAATAAAATTCATAATTTATTTTGTGAAAGTTTTGCGATACCTACAGTTCACGCGTCTATATTACGAAAGCCCTTCACCTTCGGGCTTTGCCTCAATATTGGCTTCTATTTGAACTGTAGCGTCAATATCAATCACTTCTTCCCCGCGATAATTCCATACATCTCTGGTCTTCTGTCGCGGAATAGTCCCCACTCGAGGCGCTTTTGTGCTAGCTCTGCCAAATCAAATTCGCTGTAAAGAATTTCTTCCTGATCGCGTGATGCTTCGCTTATAAGCTCTCCTGTTTCGTCTGCGATGAATGATGAACCATAAAAATTTAATGCAGATGTCTGGCCACCATTTCCTTCGCATGGCTCTACTGTTTCTGTTCCAATTCGGTTTGCTGCTATGACTGGCATCAGATTTGCTGCCGCATGACCCTGCATGACACGTCTCCAGTGCGGCATGCTGTCGCACTCTAGGATTGGCTCGGAGCCGATGGCTGTCGGGTAGAGCAAAATTTCTGCACCTAAAAGTGCCATGCTGCGTGCTGTCTCTGGAAACCACTGATCCCAGCAGATGCCAATTCCGATTGTTCCATAGCGTGTTTTAAATGCCTTGAAGCCTGTATCGCCCGGTGTGAAATAAAATTTTTCCTGATAATAATGATCATCCGGGATGTGCGTTTTTCGATATACGCCAAGCAGTGTTCCGTCTGCGTCTATACATGCTACGGAATTATACAGATTGTTGACATCCTTCTCATAAAAACTGATTGGAAGAACAACCTGAAGCTCTTTTGCAAGACGCTTGCCCATCTGAACGGCCTTATTTTCTTCTACTGTCTTAGCATACTGATAGAAATCGTAGCGGCGCTGCTGACAGAAATATTCGCGCTCAAACAACTCTGGCAAAAGAATGACATTGGCGCCGTTTGCTGCGGCTTCTCTAACCATTTCTTCTGCATGCGAAAGACTCTCTTTGGGATTTGTGCTGCATTTCATCTGAATTGCTGCTACTTTTATTTTACTCATGAATTTTCCTCTCTTCTCCACAAATATCGCGTACAGCGTCCGATTTCGCTATAAGGATATCATGCGCTGCTATTTCGTTTCAATCATTTTGGAATCTGCTGTGTTATGCAGTGAATATTTCCGCCTCCTGTCAAAATATCTCTCGCAAAAACAGGTATTACCTTTCGGTCTGGATTCCACTGCTGCATAAGCTGTACAGCTCGCTCATCGCTTTCCTTATTTTCACCGCCAAACACTGGCAAAATGATCGCATCATTTGAAAAATAAAAATTGACATAGGATGCTGCAAGACGCTCTCCAACTTCTCGCATATCCTCACCTTCCTCAAATGTATAGCCGTCAAGATCCTCTTTTGTGATGCATATCGGATGATCTGGAATTGGAAGCTTATGAATAACAAGCTTGCGGCCTTTTGCATCTCGCACGTTTTCAAGATACGATAAGCTTTGATGTGACAGCTCATACTGAGGATCATCTTTATTATCTGTCCATGCAAGCACTACCTCACCTGGGCGAAGAAAGGCACACACATTGTCTACATGCTCATTTGTCTCATCCTGATAAATTCCTCGCGGAAGCCATAATACCTTCTTGATTCCAAGAAAACGTGACAGCTGTTCTTCAATCTGTTCTCTCGAAAGATTTGGATTTCGTCCGGCACTTAACAGACAGCTTTCTGTCGTTAAAAGTGTACCCTCTCCATCGCTGTGAATGGAACCACCTTCTAATACAAATGGCGCAGCATCGTACCAGTCAAAGCCAAACTGATCTGCAAATACACTGGCAAATGCATTGTCTTTTTCCCAGGAAGCATACAAACCATCGACATTTCCGCCCCACGCATTAAATTCCCAATTTACGGCTCGAATAACAGAATCACTAGCATAGTTTGAACTTTGATCTGAACCTTCTTTATTTGAATTTGCAGTATTGTGTTTATTTGATTTAACAAAAGTAGGTGCCACATCTCTTGCCCATGCATCATCGGTATCTGCAAAGAAAAGCTCAATATTGTCCTGCTGCATTATGTCCGCGTTTTTATTTTCTCCAAACAGCTTTTCTTGTGCAATTGGAAGTGTTTTTTTCGTGACTGCAACGTAGACCTTTTCGCTCTGTGCTATTGCTTTGATCACTGCTGCAAATGCATTCCCTGCCGCTTTTGCCTCATATCCCCACGAACCTGGGCGCTTTGGCCATATTAGAATGCAGCCCTGATGCGGCTCAAACTCGCCAGGCATATAAAAGCCGTCCTCGCTCGGAATTTGCTTTATCAATTTCATATAAATTTCTGATTCCTTCCTCTTTCTTAGATGAATTCTATACGCGTCAATGTTTGACGAAACCATTACACCGATGTCGTTTCGTAACACCACTAAGAAAGTCTATTTTTGAAATCTTCATATCCAAAGCGCTTTACTGTCTCGATGGCGCCATCTTCATGAAGCAAGCAAATATCTGGCAGACCAATTCCATTAAATGTATTGTTTTTTACCATGGAATAAATTGCCATATCTTCAAATACAAGACGGTCTCCCACATGAATTTCATGGTCAAAGCTATAATCACCAATCACATCTCCAGCCAGACATGTCATGGATGAGAGGCGATATGTATAAGGCTTCTTACCAGCTTCATCGCCGCCTTTAAGCGGTGGGCGGTACGGCATCTCTAATACATCCGGCATATGACATGCTGCAGATGCATCCAATATCAGAATAGAAAGGTCATTGTCCACAATATCCTGAACCTCTGTTATCAGATAACCCGCGTTTAATGCAATTGCTTCACCAGGCTCCAGATATACTTCCAGATGATAGGTATCCTTTATTCGCTTTATAAGGCGAATCAGACGTTCAATATCATAGCCTGGTCTTGTGATATGATGACCGCCTCCGAGATTAAGCCATTTGATCTTATTTAAATATGGTTCAAAAGACTTTTCAAAAGCGTTGAAGGTTGCCTCCAAATCATCAGAATCCTGCTCACAGAGCGTATGCACATGGAGTCCTTCTATTTCTTTTGGAAGTGTTTCTGGAAATTTTGCGCGCACTACACCAAGACGTGAACCTGGTGCACACGGATCATATATTGCATGACCCTCCTGTGTGGAAAACTCTGGATTGACACGCATTCCGATACTTACACTATTCCCGTTTTCTCTCTGACTGTTATTATATTCAGAAATGATTTCTTTGTGCTTTTCAAACTGCGCAAATGAATTGAAAATGATATGATCACAGATCGTTACAAGCTCCTTCATATCCTCTGTCTTGTAAGCTGGTGCAAAGACATGGTTTTCTTTTTTCATCTCTTCATATCCAAGCTTTGCCTCATAAAGACCGCTGGCGGTCGTACCACTTAAGTACGACCCGATCAGCGGATATACGCGAAACATTGAAAAAGCTTTCTGTGCCAAAAGGATATGACAGCCCGTCTCTTCTTCAACACGATGCAGACATTCCAGATTTTCTCTTAGCTTTTTTTCATCAACCACATAGGCTGGTGTTTTGATTGTTTCCCACATAGCTTCATTACTCCACGATCTGCGGATTTTCATCTACTACCCACGGCAGACCATAGCGGTTTAACATATCCATATATGGATCTGGATCAAACTCTTCTACATTGAATACACCTGGCTTTTTCCATACCTTATCCATGACAAGTGCTGTTCCAATCATTGCCGGAACACCTGTTGTATAAGAGATTGCCTGGGAACCTACCTCGCGGTAGCACTCCTGATGATCACATACATTGTAGATATAGATGGTCTTCTTCTTTCCGTCCTTAGTTCCTGTATAAATACAGCCAATATTTGTCTTTCCTACTGTTCTTGGTCCTAAGGAAGCCGGATCTGGCAGCAATGCCTTTAAGAACTGAATCGGAACGATCTCTTTTCCTTCAAAGTTAATAGGTGATGTGGAAAGCATACCAACATTTTCAAGGCACTTCATATGAGTCAGATAACTCTGACCAAATGTCATAAAGAAGCGAATGCGCTTTACGCCTGGAATATTCTTTGCAAGAGATTCGATTTCCTCATGATGAAGCAGATACATATCCTTCTCACCAACCTGTGGGAAATCATATACACGCTTGATCTCCATCGGCTTTGTCTCTACCCAGTGACCATTCTCCCAGTAGGAGCCATTTGCAGAAACCTCTCTTAAGTTGATTTCCGGATTGAAGTTTGTTGCAAACGGATAGCCATGATCGCCACCGTTGCAGTCTAAGATATCAATTGTCTCGATCTCATCAAAATAGTGCTTTAATGCATATGCACTGAAAACACTTGTTACGCCTGGGTCAAAGCCAGTTCCAAGAAGTGCAGTCAGACCTGCCTTTTCAAAACGCTCCTTATATGCCCACTGCCATGAATAATCAAAGTAAGCAGTGAAACCTTCATCCTTGCAGCGCTTTTCATAAATAGCTCTCCACTCTGGATCATCTGTATCCTCTGGCTCATAGTTTGCAGTATCAATATAGTCAACACCGCATGCAAGACATGCATCCATAATGGTCAAATCCTGATAAGGAAGTGCTACATTCAAAACAGCCTGTGGCTTATAGGAATTGATTAATGCCTTTAACTCTTCTACGTTGTCTGCATCTACCTGTGCTGTTGTGATTACAGTCTTTGTGGTACCCTCAAGCTTTTCCTTTAATGCATCACACTTTGATTTTGTACGGCTTGCAATGCAGATCTCTGTAAAGGTGTCGCTGTTCTGGCAGCACTTATGAATTGCTACACTTGCTACTCCACCACATCCAATAATTAAAAGTCTTCCCATCGTTTTGTCCTCCTGTTTTGTATTAGTTTTCCTCTTCTTCCAGCATATCCTCAACATATCGAGGAAGCATAAATGCACCCTTGTGCAGATTCGTGGTGTAATACCACGTTTTTATATTGCGCTCCTTCCAGCGTTCCACATTTAAATCTGTCAACGGATGATATTTTTTTGACGTAAATCCAAACAGCCAATAACCTGATGCACATGTTGGAATATGTGCCTGATATACTCTGCTTATTGGAAAGCTGTGGCTTGCTTTTCGGTGCATTGCGCGGCATGTATCCTCATCTTCATCATAGAATGGACTTCCATGCTGATAAACCATGATGCCATCCTCTTTTAAAGCGCGATAGCAATTTCCATAAAATTCCTTCGTAAACAATCCTGCCGTATGACCTAACGGATCAATTGCATCATTTATAATCAGATCATATTGATCATTCTTTGAACGAAGAAAACGAAGACCATCTGCGTAAAAGACGCGCACACGCGGATCATCCAGACCTCTTGCATTGTCTGGGAAAAACTTCTTGCAGACATCTACAAATACCTCATCTGGCTCAACAACATCAATCTCTTCAATCTCTTTATAATAAGAAAGCTCTCTTGCTACGCCTCCATCTCCGCCTCCAATTACAAGCACATGGCGCACATTTGGATGAACTGCCATAGGCACATGAACGATCATCTCGTCATATACAAACTCATCCTTCTCGGAAAATACAATGCTTCCATCGGAGCTGATAAATCGTCCAAATTCCTTTGAATCAAACACGTCTATTCGCTGGAAATCGGTCTGCTCGCCGAACAGCTGCTTTTCCACTTTCACTGACATTTTTACCTTGTCAGTATGATAATCTGAAAACCAAAGCTCCATTTTTTATCCTTTCAGCTGCCACATTTTATTCTGCAGCCTTATAATACATTTAAATACTCTACTGCTGGATCTTCCGTTCCTTGCATAGAACAGCCCTTTTCCTTTGCATAAAGTACATATTCAATAATTTCGTCTGTAATAAGCTCGCCTGGTGCCAAAATCGGGATTCCCGGCGGATAACACATGACAAATTCGGCACAAATGCGGCCAGATGTCTCTCTAATTGGAAGGCGTGTCTTTTCTGAATAAAATGCTGTCTGCGGTGATACAAGTACCTTCGGATTAATGTACTCTGTATTTAACATACTAGCCGGGTCCTTTGAATACAAACGCTTTATATCGGCAAGTGCACCAACAAGACGCTCTATATCCTGAATGCGGTCTCCGATAGAAATATAAGCTAAAATATTTGCTATATCACCAAGCTCAATCTGAATATCATACTCATCACGAAGCAAATCATAGACTTCGATTCCCGCAAGACCAATATCTCTTGTGTAAACAGAAAGCTTTGTGACATCAAAATCATAAACGCTTCCTCCATTGATTAAATCCTTGCCGTAGGCATAATAGCCGCCAATCGCATTGATTTCATCACGGGCATACTCTGCCATTTTTGCGACCTTTGCGAAGGATTCTTTTCCGCGAAGTGCCAGATTTCTTCTGGAAATGTCAAGGCTTGACATCAACAGATATGATGCACTTGTTGTCTGTGTCAGGTTAATGATCTGACTGACATACTCCCAATTTACGTTCTTTCCTGTTAAAAGGATGGAGCTTTGCGTCAGGCTTCCGCCTGATTTGTGCATGGAGACTGAGGCCATATCTGCTCCTGCATCCATCGCACAAACTGGAAGATTTTCTCCAAAATAAAGATGCGTTCCATGTGCCTCATCTACAAGCACCTTCATGCCATGTGCATGTGCCACCTTTACAATAGAACGAAGATCCGAACAAATTCCATAGTATGTCGGATTATTGACAAGGACAGCTACTGCCTTTGGATGTTCAAGAATCGCCTTTTCTACCTCGCTTACCTGCATACCAAGCGAGATTCCCAGACGATTATCCATCTCCGGATTTACATATACTGGAATTGCACCGCAAAGCACAAGTGCATTTATTACACTCTTATGAACATTTCTCGGCAAAATGATTTCATCTCCTGCCTTGCAGACAGAAAGCACCATACCCTGAACAGAGGACGTTGTTCCTCCAACCATAAAAAATGCATGATCGGCACGAAATGCCTCTGCCGCTAACTCTTCTGCCTCCTTAATTACTGAAACCGGATGACACAGATTATCAAGCGGCTTCATGGAATTGACATCAAGACTGACGCATTTTTCACCAAGAAGCTCGACTAATTCCGGGTTTCCACGTCCTCTCTTATGTCCTGGCACATCAAACGGAACCACTCTTCGTTTCTTTAGCTTTTCAAGCGCCTCATAAACTGGCGCGCGCATTTGTCCTTTTTCCATTTGCCTACAGTCCTCTCAATTTGATGACCTGTTTCTTTTATAAAAAAAGGAACAGGCTGCATCACCTGTTCCGTAAAGTCCTATGTATCGTTTTTTCGCACGCATGCTTTTGCCCAGATGTGCATCCGATTATTATTGACCGTTTCACAAGTGACGTGCCTTTTTGCACTGATAAAATTACGCATACTGCGTATCGACTTATAAAATTTGGGCTCCTAACCCAATCAATAATGTGGTTTCCCACTTTCGGTTTCTGACCCGCCTGTCCGTCTGGGCTTAACTCAATATATTGAGTGGTCACACTTTTTAAATTAACATAGTCTTAACAAGCTGTCAAGAAAATTTTTATGATCACCTTATCATTTTCTCATTCATCATACATTTTTACATTTACATCTGGATTTTCATGGCTTATAGTAAGAAAGAATGTTGTTGTACGTCCACGATCTGGACGTATAGTAGTCTGTTACACAGGAGGAAAATATGGAATTAAATATAAAAGGAGCCAGTAAAGATGAGATCCTTAAAAAGCTCTTTCTCTCAACATTGTATCTCAGTGCCTTTACCTTTGGCGGCGGATACGTGATCGTTACTTTGATGAAAACAAAATTTGTAGACCAGTATCACTGGATCGATGAGGAAGAAATGCTGGATCTGGTGGCAATCGCACAGTCAT
>ERZ827488.4022-NODE-4022-length-11094-cov-5.898723_pt1 | contig 11094 bp, 12 predicted proteins | sample MGYA00519771_ERZ827488 | MGnify/ENA primary metagenome ERZ827488 (study PRJEB31778, sample SAMEA3449323) | human gut metagenome | biome: human gut; feature: human-associated habitat; material: faeces | place: United Kingdom | collected 2010/2012 ...
ATGATGGATATTAGACAAATGAAATATTTTAAAACTATTGTAGAAGAAGGAACGATTTCTAAAGCTGCTAAAAAGCTTCATATGGCTCAACCACCTTTATCAATGCAACTTAAACAATTAGAAGAAGAATTAAGTGTTATACTTTTAAAAAGAGGTAATAAACAAATTGAATTAACAGAGGCTGGTAATCGTTTTTATAAAAGATGTTTACAAATCTTAGATTTAACTGAAATTACTAAAAATGAATTAAAACAATCTTATCAAGATGTTTTAAGAATTGGTATTACTTCTTCTAATAGTGGTTTAATTCAACAAGAAAGTATTCAAGAATTTATTAAAAAAAATAAACATGTTCAATATGCTATCCATGAAGGGTCTACTTATGAAATTCTTGATTTATTATTATCACATAATATTGATTTAGGAATTGTTAGAACACCTTTTGATACTTCCCAAGTAAATACTTTTTATTTAGAAAAAGAACCGATGATTGCTATTGGAAAAAAAGAATATTTTATAAATACTAAAAGAAAAATAAAGGATTTTAAAGATACTCCTTTAATTATTCATCAAAGATATCTGCCTTTAATCAATGATTATTGTTTAAATAAACTAATTCAAATTCAATTAAAAGTAACTTGTGATGATAGTAGAACGTCTCTTATTTGGGCCAATAGTGGTATTGGAGTAGCAATTTGTCCAATGAGTAGTTTAGCTTTACCTTATGACCATTCTCTTGTTTATACGATTTTAGAAGATAAAAATTTATATACAGGAATCGCTTTTATTACTAGAAAAAACGAAGAAGTTTCAGCTTTATTAAATGAATTTATAGAACGTTTTAAATAGAGGAAAAACAAATGATACAATACTAAAAATTAAAGTAGCTGTGCTAGCAGAATCTTTTGCTATCTTAGCTAATGGATGTGTTTCTAAAGTCTTTAAATCAATTGTTGCCTCAATTGCTGTATTAATCATTTCGCTTCCCATGACAAGTCCTATCACTAAGATTAAAAATAACCACTCCGTCAAAGATATTCTAAAAGTTAATCCAGCAAACACTGCTAAAATCGCACATGTCACAATAATAATCATATTATGCTCATATTTTAAAGCGTAAATAAATCCATCAATTGCATGAAAAAAGCTTTTTTTATATCGAACAAGTACAGAACCTTTATCTTTATTTCGTAATACCTGTTTCATTTAAAATCAACTCCTGACGTGCAAACATTACTTTTTCTTCTTCTTTTTCCATATGATCATAACCTAGTAAATGTAGAAAACCATGAACAGCTAAAAAACATATTTCTCTTTTAAAACTATGTCCATATTCTACTGCTTGACTATGCGCTTTTTCTAAAGAAATATAAATATCTCCTAAGATTCTAACATCATATCCTGGAAAATCTTTATTATCTTCTAAGGCAAACGTAATGACATCTGTTGGTCGATCAATATGACGATAATCACGGTTTAATTCATGAATATACTCGTTATTTACTAAAATAACATTAAAGCATACAGGGCCTACATCTTCTACTTCAATAGCTTTATTTAAGACTTTTTTTATATCTTCTATTTCATTTACTGTTTCTTCTGTTTCATTAAATATTTCAAACATCATATTACCTCCAAAACTCCAATAATATAAACAATGATAATTCCAATTAAAATAGTTGTAACAATATTATAAAAAATATCATTTTTCATAATATTTGGTAATTTATTTTTAAAATGGTGAATAAATCGATAAACAAAATATCCTAATATTCCACCACATACATTTAACATGATATCATCTACATCAAATACACGTCCAATAATTAATTGAGTTATTTCTATTGTAACTGATACCAACAAACTCATAATAAATATAGTCTTTTTCTTATCTAATCTTAAAAAATAAGAAACAAAAAATCCATACGGCATAAACATAATTAAATTTCCTACCACATTTCGAAAGAATCTTTCTGAAAAAATTTGATATCGAAAAACTTCCTTAAAAGGAATGAAATTAGAAGTGGACCAACTAACATCTTGAAAAGTTACTACATAAAATAAACTCATAATATAAATAATAAAACCTAGTTTTAACATCTCTTCATAGAATTTAAATTTTTCATGATATTTTAAAAGATATGCGATACGAAGAGATGATAAAATAATTGTAATAATTAAAATCATAGGCCAAGTATTCGCTAAAATATTTTTTATTGTTAAATCAAACATAGTAACTCCTATTCTTCTATTGGTTCCATTTCTATAATTTCTTTATAATCTGTAATATTTTCACAAACAGATATAAAAACTTCTACTATTATTTTACTATTATTTTTCTCAACTTTCAATTTCTTTGCATCAATTATATATTCTTTTTCTTTTAATTGATTAATAATTTTATCTTTTGCCTTTTGAACAGCTTGATCAATAGCTTCATCATCTGTTAAATTTTGATCAATTATATTAACTTCACTTTGAGATTGTATAACTAATTCAAAAGGAAGAAATAAATGAGAAATTAATTTTTTTTCTTTTACTTTTTTATGTTTAAATTTATGAAAATTAAAAATTTCTATTTCATGATTTAAAAATTTTAAAACAATTGCCTTATTTTTTTTGCCAGTTGGTATTTCTTCATAATATTTCAAAGGATATTCAACTGTTACTTTATACCATACTTCTCCAAAGATTTCTCCTTTGGCCATAATCTGTTCTTTGATATTTTCATATAATTTAATATTGCCTGTAATAATAGTGTCACCTTTTTTTACATAGCTATTCCTAGGAACTACAATTTCTCCTTCTTCTGCCATAATTTTTGTAAGAAAAGCATCTTTGGCGGCAACAATATCCCTTTTCATATAAGAATTATCTTCTTTTGTAATAATTCTTTCTTCTACACGAACAATATATTTTGTCCCACGTTCTTCTATTTCTAACCATTCTATTTTATCTTTATATTCATTTAAAATTGATTTTTTTATTTTCTGAAGCTGCTGGTAGTTTTTTTTAGAATGAAAACGGTCAATACCATTATCTTTTAATTCTTTTAAAATGATTTCACGTAATTCAGGATTATTATGAATTACTTCTACAGAAAAGATTGTATTACATAAACATAACAAAATAATAACAGAAAATAATAAAGAAAAAATAACATATTTATTTTTAAATAAAATACTTTTTATCCGATTCATACCATGAACAGCTATGATTTCTATTTCATAAATTGTTTTCACTTCTTCTAAACGTTTATAATCCTCTTTATTAATTCGAATTAAGATTTCATTATATTTGATTTTTTGAATTTTTAATAAATCAATTTTCAAACTAACCAGTCTTTTTAGAAAACGTTCTATATTTTTTCCTCTAATTTTTACTGTAATAGTATTTTTAAAACGATTAATCCATTCATTTTTCATGTGATCACCTAAATTCTATATTTTTAAAATTACCTGTAATTAAAATTTCATCTGACACTAATTTAGTAACCACTAGATTATCTCCATTAATAATAACAGATCCTTTGACATATTTAACAATCACTTTATTAAAATCAAAATGTTCAATTGAAAAATAGTTTACAACATCAATTCTATCGTTTAAAATGGTAATTTTAAAATCTGTTTCTAATAAATAATCACGAAATTTATTTACTGGATTCATATAATCACCTATATTATTTTATTTAAACAAACCATTATTTAGAAGAAAAGTATTTTAAAATATCAATAAATTGCATAAAAAAAGACAAACGAGCTATACCCATTTGTCAATTATTATTATTCAATAACTTGTGAAACTACACCAGAACCAACTGTTCTACCACCTTCACGAATAGAGAATTTAGTTCCTTGTTCTAAGGCGATTGGAGCGATTAATTCTACAGTCATTTCAATGTTATCTCCAGGCATAACCATTTCAGTACCTTCTGGTAACTCAATGACACCAGTTACATCTGTAGTACGGAAATAGAATTGAGGTCTGTAGTTTGTGAAGAATGGAGTATGACGTCCACCTTCTTCTTTAGTAAGTACATAAACTTGACCTTTGAATTTTTTATGTGGAGTAACTGAACCTGGTTTTGCTAATACTTGACCACGTTCTACATCTTCACGAGCAATACCACGTAATAATACTCCAGCATTATCTCCTGATTCAGCGTAATCTAATTGTTTACGGAACATTTCAATTCCTGTAACAACAGTTTTTCTTGTTTCTTTTAAACCAACGATTTCAACTTCATCATTAAGTTTTAACATACCTCTTTCAACACGTCCTGTAACAACAGTTCCACGACCTGTGATAGTAAATACATCTTCGATTGGCATTAAGAAAGGTTTGTCAGTATCTCTTTCTGGAGTTTCAATCCAAGTATCAACTGCTTCCATAAGTTCATCGATTTTACCAGTCCAAGCTGGATCTCCTTCAAGAGCTTTAAGAGCTGATCCTCTAATGATTGGAGTATTGTCTCCATCAAATCCATATTCGTTTAATAATTCACGAACTTCCATTTCAACTAAATCTAATAATTCCTCATCATCAACCATGTCGCATTTGTTTAAGAAAACAACCATACGAGGTACACCAACTTGACGTGATAATAAAATATGTTCACGAGTTTGTGCCATTGGTCCATCTGTTGCAGCAATAACTAAGATAGCTCCATCCATTTGAGCAGCACCTGTAATCATGTTTTTAACATAATCAGCATGTCCTGGACAGTCTACGTGAGCGTAGTGTCTATGTTCAGTACTGTATTCAATATGTGCAGTATTAATTGTAATACCACGTTCTCTTTCTTCTGGTGCTTTATCAATGTTAGCGAAGTCAACTGCTTCGTTACCAAATTTTCCTGCTAAACATTTTGAAATTGCAGCAGTTAAAGTTGTTTTACCATGGTCTACGTGTCCAATTGTACCAATGTTAACATGTGGTTTTGAACGATCAAATTTTGCTTTTGCCATAATAATTTCCTCCTATTTTCTTTACATATTCTATTTTATATCAACCAAGGAAAAAATACAAGTATTTTTCCTTAGTTTCTACCTAATTAATTATTTCCGCCGTTTTTCTTAATAATTTCTTCGGCAATATTTCTTGGAACTTCTTCATAATGATCAAATTCCATTGTAAATTGTCCTCTACCTTGAGTATTTGATCTTAAAGAAGTTACATAACCAAACATTTCAGCTAATGGAACCATTGCATCAATTGCTAGAGCATTTCCTCTTGATTCTTGACCAAGTGGACGTCCACGACGTGATGTAATATCACCCATAACGTTTCCAAGATATTCATCTGGAACAACTACTTGAACTTTCATGATTGGTTCTAGTAAAATTGGTTTACATTTATTTTTAGCTTCTTTTAAAGCCATTGAAGCAGCGATTTTGTAAGCCATTTCTGATGAGTCTACATCATGGTATGATCCATCAAATAATGTTGCTTTGACATCAATCATTGGGAAGCCAGCTAATACACCAGTCTTCATTGCTTCTTGTAATCCTTTATCAGTTACTGGAATGTATTCTCTTGGAACGACACCACCAACAACTGCGTCAACAAACTCATATCCTTTATCTGGATTTGGTTCGAATTTAATCCATACATGTCCGTATTGTCCACGTCCACCAGATTGTTTAATATACTTACCTTCGCATTCAGCAGTTTGAGTAAGTGTTTCACGATAAGATACTTGAGGTTGACCAACGTTTGCTTCAACACCAAATTCTCTTTTCATACGATCAACGATGATATCAAGGTGAAGTTCACCCATACCAGCGATAATTGTTTGACCAGTTTCATGATTTGTAGAAGCTCTAAAAGTTGGATCTTCTTCTGATAATTTTTGTAAGGCAATTGCCATTTTATCTTGATCAGCTTTTGATTTTGGTTCTACAGTAAGTTCAATAACTGGTTCTGGGAATTCCATAGACTCTAAGATACATGGTTTCTTTTCATCACATAGAGTATCTCCAGTAGTTGTATCCTTAAATCCAACTGCAGCTGCGATATCTCCAGTAAATACTTCTGAAATTTCTGTACGATTGTTAGCATGCATTTGAAGAATACGTCCTAATCTTTCTTTTTTACCTTTTGTAGCGTTTAATACATAAGATCCACTAGAAATATGACCTGAGTAAACTCTAAAGAATGTAAGTCTACCAACGAATGGATCTGTCATTACTTTAAATGCTAAAGCACTAAATGGTTCAGAATCAGAAGGATGTCTTACGATTTCATTTCCATCTAAATCTGTTCCTTTAATAGATTCAATATCTGTTGGAGCTGGCATGTAATCAACTACAGCGTCTAGTAATAATTTTGTACCCTTATTACCTAAAGCTGTACCACACATTACTGGGAAGAATTTAACTTCAAGCACACCTTTACGAATAGCGGCTTTAATTTCTTCAACACTAATTTCTTCTCCTTCAAGATATTTTTCCATTAATGAATCATCGAATTCTGAAACAGCTTCAATTAATTCATTATGTTTTGTTTCAGCAATTTCTTTTAAATCTGCTGGGATTTCTATTTCTTCTGGGTTTTCTTCTTGCTTTCCATCATAGTGATAAGCTTTCATTGTAACTAAATCGATAACACCATTAAATTCGCTTTCAGCACCAATTGGCCATTCGATTGGAGCATAGTTTACTCCAAGTCTTTCTTTAATAGAATTTAATGACATTTCAAAGCTTGCTCCTAATTTATCCATTTTGTTACAGAAAATCATACGAGGAACTTTAAATTCGTCTGCTTGTCTCCAAACTGTTTCTGTTTGAGGTTCTACTCCGGCATTAGAGTCAAGTAATGCTACAGCACCATCTAATACACGAAGTGATCTAGAAACTTCAACTGTAAAATCTACGTGGCCTGGAGTATCAATAATATTTAAACGATATCCTTTCCAATAGGCTGTTGTAGCGGCTGAAGTGATTGTGATTCCACGTTCTTGTTCTTGCTCCATCCAGTCCATTTGAGAAGCACCATCGTGAGTTTCTCCAATTTTATGGATTTTATGAGTATGGAATAAGATACGTTCTGTCATAGTTGTTTTTCCGGCATCAATGTGAGCCATGATACCAAAATTACGAGTTTTCTCTAAACTATATTCACGAGCCATAATTTATTTCCTTTCTCTTACCATCTATAATGAGCAAATGCTTTATTAGCTTCTGCCATTCTATGAGTATCTTCACGTTTCTTAACAGCTCCACCTGTTCCTTCAGAAGCATCGATGATTTCGTTTGCTAAGTTTTCAGCCATTGAATGACCTCCTCTTAAACGTGAATAATTTACTAACCAACGAAGTGCTAAAGCTTGACTACGGTCTGCTCTTACTTCAATTGGTACTTGGTAGTTTGCTCCACCAACTCTTCTAGATTTTACTTCTAGAGCTGGTTTAATATTTTCCATTGCTGCTTCAAATACTTCCATTGGATCTTTACCAGTTTTTTCACTGATTATATTGAAAGCATCGTAAAGAATTGTTTGAGCAGTTCCTTTTTTACCATCATTCATAATTTGGTTAATTAACTTTGTAACTAATTTTGAATTATACATTGGATCTGCTAAAACGTCTCTTTTTACTGCACGTCTTTTACGCATATTATTTTCCTCCCTTCATTATTTAGGTCTTTTTGTACCATATTTACTACGGCCTTGACGTCTTTTGTCAACACCATTTGTATCAAGTGTACCACGAACTACGTGATAACGAACACCGATAAGGTCTTTTACACGACCACCACGGATTAAAACAACACTATGTTCTTGTAGATTATGTCCTTCTCCACCAATATAAGCTGTTACTTCTGTGTTATTACTTAATCTAACACGAGCATATTTACGTAAAGCTGAGTTTGGTTTTTTAGGAGTCATAGTTCCAACACGAGTACATACTCCACGTTTTTGTGGTGAATTTAATTTTGTAGATTTTTTCTTTCTACTATTATATCCAACTGCTAAAACTGGAGATTTACTTTTTCTAGTTTTCTTTGTTCTGTTCTTTCTCACTAATTGATTAATTGTAGGCATATTTGTCCTCCTCCCCATTACACACTTCCAGGTGTTTCAATTTTCTTCTAATGAAAGATTTACCGAAGTAAATCTCTAATTAAAATTCTTATATAATATACCATCTTATTGAAAAACTGTCAACTATTTATTTTTTAGAAAAGACATATTTTTTAGATTCTTTTTGTTCAATTTGTTTTAATTGGAAAAGCTTTGAAAATAATCTGCTTCTTACCTCACTCATTGCTTCTAAAATTTCCCATTTTTCTTTTTGGTCATTATTGACTAATTCTTTTTTCATTTGATCTAATAAATGAATTGAGTATCTCAATTGTTCCTCATTTAAATTATCTAAATTTTTTAGAATAAATTGAAGTTTTCTCACTACTTCTAATGGTGTTAATGATAACTCTTTTGATGTTGTTATACCTTGTTTTTCTTTTAAGTTTACATGAAGTGCTTTGTTTAAGGCTTCATCTACCATTTTTTTACCTTCTTTTGTACTTCTAAATTCCATTTTTGCTTGAGACTTTAATATTTGATCTTTTAAACTTTGTAGGAAAGTATCTTTAGAATCATAACATAAGTCTGTTTGTGGTATAATGTTATGTATTTCTATCATTTTTAAACGATTTTGTTGTAATGATTGGTACGATTTATCTAAAGCATCAAATAATTGATCACGATAAGCCTCTCGTATTTCTGTTTCTCCTATATTTTCTCTGACATTGTATTCTTTTACCATATCTTTCATGGACATCCCCCTCTTTTCAGGGAGTTATCTTAACATAAAAGAATCAGGTTGTCAATTTTTAATTAAGCCTTGTAATCTCCTAATCACCTTCTTTTCTATTCTAGAAATATAAGATTGACTAATCCCTAAAATGTCGGCTACTTCTTTTTGAGTCATTTCAGTTTTATTATCTAATCCATATCGCAATGTCATAATCTGTTTATCTCTAGCATTTAGCTTTGAAATTTCGTCCCTAAGTATTCTTTTTTCACTTTCTTTTTCGATTCCTTTTGTTACAATATCATCTTCTGTTCCTAAAATATCTTCTAATCGTAGTTCGTTTCCCTCAGCATCATAACTTAAACTATCTTCTAAGCTTACTTCTGTTTTTCTTTTTTTATTTTTTCTTAGAAACATTAATATTTCATTATCAATACATCTAGAAGCATAAGTCGCTAATTTGATATTTTTATCTAATTTATAAGTATTTACTCCTTTTATTAACCCAATAGTTCCAATACTTACTAAGTCTTCTAAATCAATTCCTGTATTTTCGTATTTTTTTGATAAAAAGACTACTAATCTTAAGTTATGTTCAATTAATTTGCTTCTAGCGTATTCATCACCTTCCATTGATTTTGTTACGTAAAAGATTTCTTCACTTTTACTTAACGGTGGTGGTAATTTATCAGTACTACCAATAAAAAACATATTATTGTCATCTTTAAACCAACGAATAATTTTAAATATTAATTGTTTAATCATGTTATTTCCTCCATTAATATAGGGTTTAAAATACAGTCAATTCCCTCCATATTTAAGTTTTTAGTAAGACCTAATAAAAATTTTTGTTGTATTATTTTTCCATCTATTTCAATAGAATCCGCTTTCAAGCAACGCATCATGCTTGGACCAGATACTGTTTGATAAGGAACCAAAATAAAATCTGTAGGAGAACGAATCATCGTATCTTGAATAACAACGACAGGTAATTTTGTGATTGGATCTACTAATTGATTTCCTGTATCTAAGAAAGCATTTAATTTTATTATTTTACCATGATATGTAATATTTACTCGATGGTGTTGTGAGTAAGTATTTTTAAGTTGAAGCGTTTGCTTAATATAAGTATATAAGATAAAAGGACTTAGTATGATTAAAACAATAACATTAATACTAAGACCATTGTGATAAAAAATTAACCCTTCATTAGAATAAGAAAATTGAATATTTAAAAGATATAATGCTCCTCCTAATACAATACTAGATAAATATAAATAGGATATATTTTTTATAGTATATCTAATATTTTTATAAGAAAAGGTCACTATAATCATTAAAATACTAATTATTAATTTTAATAAAAATAATTGAATACTATTTAATTTTATAAATAATAGAAAAATACTAATTCCCCCTACTAAAGCTCCTAATATTATTCTTTTCATAGGAATATTTCTCCTTAAGATAATGGATACTGTCAATAATAATAGAAAATCAAAAGAAAAGTTTAAGAAAAAAACGTAATCTAAGTATACTTTCATATCATCACCAAAATTATTATAAAAAAAAGACAGAGAATTTCTTGTCTTTTTTTGAGCATAGTTTGATTTTTTATTAATTAGTTGAATTAAATTTTTTCCATGCTGTCCAACTACTAGCGTTATAGTTTATATTTTGACGAACATAGAATGTTGGGAAAGTTGTATTTGGAAAATAAATTTGTTTAATCCAAGCACTAGTAGAACTCCCCCAATCATTTGTAGCATTGATTACTAACATTACTCCATATTCTGTTGTAGGCATATTTACCGTTTCTGGGCCAACTCTATATATTCCTGAATTAAGCATATAATTAGCATTACCTGAATACTCTCGATATTGCATAATACCACCTGTAGTATCATCTCTAGAATTACTCTTATCTAATTTGGCATTAATATAGTTAGTATGATTATTTACAATAGTTTGTAAACTGGATAAGTCACTGCTATTAGCTTTTGTATTTAACTTTGCATTCACTTCTGTTTCTGTATAATATCTATCATCGTGTGTATGTGAAGTGTTGGCTTTAGCATTTAATTTTGCATTTATCTCTGATTCCGTATAATATCTATCATCATGTGTATGTGAAGTGTTGGCTTTACTATCTAATTTTGAATTTAAGTTATTCATTTGACTTGTCATATTTGTTACATTACTTTGATTATTCGCTACTAACTTATTTAAGTCACTGATTAACTTATTTTGATTGATTAGTATTTTACTAATACTTCCATTGCTAATACTACTTAAATCTTCTGTTCCTACTTTATTCCATATACTTGTTACATCAC
>ERZ827488.4028-NODE-4028-length-11078-cov-2.686474_pt1 | contig 11078 bp, 9 predicted proteins | sample MGYA00519771_ERZ827488 | MGnify/ENA primary metagenome ERZ827488 (study PRJEB31778, sample SAMEA3449323) | human gut metagenome | biome: human gut; feature: human-associated habitat; material: faeces | place: United Kingdom | collected 2010/2012 ...
CGCCCGCGTAGCGTCCCGTGAGACGGCCGTCGACGATCTCCAATTCGTTGGCATAAACGTAGTCGAAGCCGAACCGCTGCCGCAGGTAGTTGCCGAAATAGGTGAAGCCGCCCGAAAGGATCGCCGTCTTGTAGCCCACGCGTTTGAGAATGGTCATCATGCGTTCGAGTCCTTCGGTAATGGGCAGCTGTTGCGCGATCTCCTCCATGACCGAGACGTCGAGCCCTTTGAGCAGCGCCACGCGCTCGGTGAAACTCTCGCGGAAGTCGATGTCGCCCCGCATCGCGCGTTCGGTGATGGCGCGCACTTGCGCGCCGACGCCCGCCCGTTCGGCCAGTTCGTCGATCACTTCGGTTTCGATGAGCGTCGAATCCATGTCGAAACAGATCAGCCTCCGGCTGCGGCGGAAGATGTCGTCGCGCTGGAACGAGATGTCCACCCCGTTGTTCGAGAAGGACATGAACTGCTCCTGAATGGCCGTCGTGGCCTCTTCGGTGAGCGATCCGCGCACCGAGAATTCGATGCATGACTTGGGCGCCCGTTCGTCTTCGTGCAGCGGAACGCGGCCCGTCATGCGCTTGATCGCGTCGATGTTGAGCCCCTGCCGCGAGATCACGCCCGCCACGTCGGCGATGTGGCGCGCCGTGAGCTGACGCCCCAGCAGCGTGATGATGTAGCGGTTCTTGCCCTGCATACCCACCCATGCCGTGTAGCGCTCCTCGCTGATGGGCGTGAAGCGGATGTTGATGCCCAGCTCCGAAGATTTGAAGAGCAGCTCCTTCATGATGGCACCCGATTTGTCGGAGGTCGTCTTGATCAGGATTCCCAGCGTAAGCGACTGATGGATATTGGCCTGGCCGATGTCGAGGATGAAGGCGTCGTAGCGCGCCAGGATGTCCGTGAGCGACGACGTGAGGCCGGGCTGGTCCTTTCCGGCTATGTTGATCTGAATGATTTCTACCTGAGATTCCATGATAGGATGTTAAATGTGCAGACAAAATTAGTGGTTTTTTCGGATATAAATAGTACTTTTGTAACTTAAACGATAAGAATTTGCTTATGCTGGGATTTTTTCTGGAAGCGGAGACGCTGATTCTGCCCGACAGCGTGCAGAAGGCGCAGTGGAAACAGATCGTCGAACGGTTCACTTCGCTCGACGCCGAGACTTTCCTGCGTGACTTTACGGGACAGGTGATCTGGGTGGCGTTGAAGATCGCCGTGGCCTTCGCGATCTATGCCGCCGGGCGGTGGATCATCAACCGGCTGGTGCACCTGATGGACGCGTCGTTCGACCGCAGGCAGGTGGACAAGTCGCTGCGCTCGTTCCTGCGCAGCCTGGTCAAAGGTGCGGCCTATACCATTCTGCTGCTGATTATCGTTCAGCTGTTGGGCTTCAATACCACGTCGCTCGTCGCGCTGCTCGCGGCGTCGGGTTTCGGTATCGGTATGGCGTTGAGCGGAACATTGCAGAACTTCGCCGGAGGCATAATGGTCATGTTCATGCATCCCTACCGCATCGGCGACTACATCGAGGCGCAGGGGCAGGCAGGTACGGTCAAGGAGATACGTCTCTTCTCGACGGTGGTCACCACGACCGACAACAAACGGATCTACATTCCCAACTCTTCGATTTCGAACGCCATCGTCAACAACTATTCGTCGGAGACGATGCGCCGTGTCGAATGGAAAGTCTCGCTCGCCTACGGCGACGACGTGGCGGTGGTCATCGCAGAAAACGAGGTGGCCGCCATGCAGGGCGTCCGGGCGCTGCAGGTGGAATACGAGGAGCTGCCCTTCGTGCTGGATGTGCAGAAGGCCATGGAGCCCGGTGCTCCCCAGCTCCACGAGGCCTACCCCAACAACATCCTCAAGCACACCGATATGAAGACGGGCGACTATCAGGCCGCCATTCGGGAGCCGGGCCTCATCAAGGTGGAGGGCTGGTACGAGACGCCCACGGTGCAGCACTGCCACATTGAGAACCACGGCTGCTTCGCCTATGAGGAGAACGGCCGCATCACGGTGGTGTCCTCCACACAGATCCCCCATATCATCCGCCGTGTGGTGGGACAGGCTCTGGGTCGCCCGTGGAGCGATATCCGGGTGGTGAAGCCCTACATCGGCGGCGGCTTCGGCAATAAGCAGGATGCCCTCTACGAGCCCCTGTGCGCCTGGTGCTCCACGCAGGTCCACGGTCGCTGCGTCCGGGTGGACTGCTCCCGTGAGGAGACCTTCGTCTCCAACCGTGTGCGCCACGCCATCCGATTCCACATCGTCTCGTGGCTCCGCAAGGACGGCACCTTCGCCGCCCGGAAGGTGGAGCTCTACTCCAATCAGGGCTCCTACGCCTCCCACGGCCACAGCATCGTGGCCAAGGCCATGGGTTCCTTCCCCCAGCACTATCCCTGCGACAACATGGAGTGCGATGCGTGGACGGTGTTCTCCAACCGCCCCGCCGCCGGAGCCATGCGTGGCTACGGAATGCCTCAGGCCTCCTTTGCCGACGAGTCCAACGTGGACGAGTGCGCCAAGGCCGTGGGCATGGATCCGTTGGCCTTCCGGATGCAGAACCTCATGCCCAAGGGCTTCGAGGACGGCTTCTCCCACAACGTCAACTATGAGGATTCCTTCCGCCAGTGTCTGGAGGTGGGAAAGAAGTACATCGACTACGACCGCAAAAAGGCGGAGTTCGCCAAGGAGACCGGCCCCATCCGCCACGGCATCGGTATGGCCACCTTCTGGTATAACACCGCCGTCTACCCCATCTCGCTGGAAACGTCCTCCAACCGGATGCTGCTGAATCTGGACGGCAGCGTCACCATGCAGTGCGGCGAGACGGAGATCGGACAGGGCGCCGATACCGCTTATGCCCAAATGACCTCCGACGTGGTGGGTCTGGGCGATTACCGCAAGGTCCATGTGGTGTCCTGTCAGGATACCGATATCACGCCTACGGGCTTGGGTGCCTACGCCTCCCGCCAGACGTATGTGGCTGGCTTCTCCATCCGCCAGACGGGCCTGATGCTGAAGGAGAAAATTCTGGACTACGCCACCAAGCTCACCCGACAGGCAGTATACAACATGGATATCGTGGACGGCAACATCGTCCGCAATACCGACGGCAAGGTACTCATGAGCCTGTCGGAGCTGGCTATGCACGCCCAGTATGACCCCGCCGACTCCCGGCATATCACCGCCGAGAGTACTTATACGATCCGCAACAACGCCTATTCCTTCGGCTGCACCTTTGCCGTGGTGGAGGTGGACATTCCCATGTGCAAGGTGACGCTTCAGGAGATCATCAACGTCCACGATTGCGGCAAGCTGGTGAACCCGGCGCTGGCAGAGGCGCAGGTCCACGGCGGTATGTCCATGGCCATCGGCTACGGCCTGTCGGAGCAGCTGCTGTTCGACGAAAAGACCGGCCGGCCTCTGAACAATAACCTGCTGGACTACAAGCTCTCCACCATCATGGACCACCCCCATCTGGAGGCGCAGTTCGTGGAGAACGCCGAGCCCACCAGTGCCTTCGGCACCAAGGCCTTGGGCGAGCCCCCGGCCTGCTCCGGTGCGCCCGCCATCCGCAACGCCATCTACAATGCCACCGGCGTGGCCATCGATCAGGATCCCATCACCCCCCACGTCCTCTTCCAGCGCTTCACGGAAGAGGGCCTGATCCGGGACTAAGGAGGAAATACCGCTATGTATGATATGTCAGCGCTCTATCAGGCGGAAAGTGTACAGGACGCCATCCGCCTGCGGCTGGAGCATCCCGAGGCCCAGATCATCGCCGGCGGCACCGACGTGCTGGTGCAGATGCGGGAGGGCAAGCGGGCCGGAAAGGCCCTCATCAGTATTCAGGGCTGTGGTGAAATGCGAGGCGTGACGCTGGATGAGGAGGAGAACCTCCGCATCGGCAGTCTCACCACCTTCAGCCACATCACCGCCGATCCTCTGATCCAACAGTATATCAACGTGCTGGGCGAGGCGGTGGATATGGTGGGCGGCCCTCAGATCCGCAACGCCGGCACCATCGGCGGCAACACCTGCAACGGCGTTACCTCCGCCGATTCCGCCTCCACCCTCCACGCATGGGAGGCCATCGTGGAGATCACCGGCAAAAACGGCGTCCGCCGGGTACCCATTAAGGACTTCTACCTGAAGGCCGGCACCGTGGATCTGCGGGTGGAGGAGGGCGAAATTCAGACCGCCATCCTGATCCCCAAGGCATCCTACGACCGCACCTTCGGCCACTACATCAAGTACGCCATGCGCAACGCCATGGATATCGCCACGCTGGGAACCTCCGTTAACGCCCGGCTCAGCGAGGATAAAAAGACCTTCGACCGGGTGCGGATCGCCTTCGGCGTGGCGGGGCCTGTCCCTATGCGTGCGCCTCACGCCGAGGAGTTTATCAACGGCAAGCCCGTGACGCTGGAGAATATCGAGGACTTCGGAAAAGCGGTGCTGGAGGACATCCATCCCCGTGACTCGTGGCGGGCCAGCAAGGCCTTCCGCTCTCACATCGCCGTGGAGAGCGCCAAGCGGTGTCTCATGGAGTCTGTGAAGCTGGCGGGAGGTGAGCTGTAATGGCAAAGAATCAGTATCAGCTGGTGACCTTCTTCCTCAACGGCAAGGAGGTGGAGCGGATGATAGACGTCCGGGCCTCTCTGACGGATATGCTCCGCAACGACTTCTCCATGACCTCCGTGAAAAAGGGCTGCGAGGTGGGGGAGTGCGGCGCCTGCAACGTCCTCATCGACGGCGAGTGCTATAACTCCTGCCTGTATCTGGCGGTGTGGGCCGAGGGCAAGCATATCACCACGCTGGAGGGGCTCATGGGTCCCAACGGCGAGCTCTCCGACATTCAGCAGGCCTTCATGGAGGAGACCAGCATCCAGTGCGGCTTCTGTATTCCCGGATTTATCATGACGGCGGTGGAGATTCTGGATCGTGGGGTATACTATACCGATGACCAGCTCCGCAAGCTGCTGTCGGGCCACCTGTGCCGCTGTACCGGATATGAGAATATTTTCAAGGCGGTGAAGAAAACCATGCTCCGCCGTCTGGGCCGTCTGGACGACCCATTCCTCAACACCTGACCGGGCGCTATCCTAAAACCGGATACCGGTGGGCTGTTCCGTCGGATACCGGCGGGATACTTGACCGATCCCGATGGGATACCAGCCGGACGATGGCCGGACACTGGCTGGATATCTGCCGGATCCGGACGGGATACCTGTGGGACGGCTGCCGGACAGTCCGGTGGACGTCCACCGGACACGAACCGGACGACTCGGTGGACGTATAGTTCCGGCAGAACGGACACGCCCTGACAGGGGAATTTGCCCCGCCGCACGGAGGCATCTGAACCGGCCACTGAAAGGGAGAAAACTTCCAAATTATGGGAAAAGCCCCGCTTCGCCATCTGGCGAAGCGGGGCTTTGCTGTGTCCAGCAGGAATGGGGGGCGTGACTTAGCGGGAAAGTGTGAACGGAGCGTAAAGGCTGCGAAAGTTCACATTTTATTCATAATGATATGGTACATTATATCCCACACTTTAGCGGATGGACGCCGTGAGGAGGGCTTGTATGAAAAAAATCCGGCTGAGGGATTACCTGCCGGTGCTGATCATGGTCCTGTGTGCGGCGATATTCGGCGTGCTGCTGGCCACAGGGGTCATGGATCTGGATACGGTGCCGCAGCTGGTGGCGGACCGGCCTGTGCTGGCGGTGCTGGTGGTGCTGGGACTATATGTACTGAAGGGCTTTTCCGGCGTGGTGGTATACAATGCGCTGGTGGTCATGGTGTCCATGGTGCTGCCGCTGCCGGCGGCGCTGGCCGTCAACGGCGTGGGGACGGCGGTGTGCTTATCCATCTCTTACGCCATGGGGCGGTTCACCAAGACGGAGAGTCTGGAGTCGGTGCTGGACCGGCATCCCAAGATCAAGCGCTATTTCAGCGCCACGCAGGAATACGGCTTTGCCATGTGCTTTGCCATCCATATGCTGGGGCTGAACATGGAGGTGCTGGGACTGCTGCTGGGGATGCTGCGGGTGGATTACCTGACGTATCTGGCGGGGTCGTGGCTGGCCATTGCGCCGGGGATGGTTTGTCTGGTCATCGCCGGAAATTCGCTGGATCTCAGTTCGCCGGTGTTTTGGGTCTTCCTGGCCATCAACACGGTACTGGTGGTGTGCAGCGTGGTGTACACCCTGCGAAAGCTCCGGGCCGCCAAGGCCAAAGGCGAGAAGCAGGACGGGTAGAGGACGATCGGCTGCGGGCGGAGCTGCTGCTGTCGTGGATGCCGGAACAGGTGGACTATCTGCACGCGCCTACTGGCGGGCGCTGCTGCTGTCGTGGATGCCGGAGCAGGTGGACTATCTGCACGATGCCGCCTACTGGCGGGCGCTGCTGGGGCGGTGTCAGGGAGTTCAGGTCCGGGAGATGGAGAGCCATGAGGAGTTCTGGGCCGACTGGCTGCGGCAGGACAACGAATACGCCATCGGCGACCGCAAGGCCATGGAGGCCGGAGGTATTTGAACTTCATCGCCATGGTGCTGCGGAAGAAGTAAAAGACAGCAAGGCCCCCGAAGCGAATGGCTTCGGGGGCCTTGCCGTTTGGGGGGAAGATGGAGTGGGAGGTCAGATGACGTAGTTGTCGCCCTGCGGAACGGCCATCAGGTCCGCCAAGGTGATGCCGGAGAAATATTTCCGGGTCAGGTCATAGTAGCCCTGCCACACCGAGAGGGTGCGGCACTCCCCGGCCCGCTGGCAGGGGGAGGCATCCGTTTGCAGGCAGGACACCGGGGCCAGCTCGCCCTCCGTCACCCGCAGGATCTCCCACAGGTCGTACTGCTCCGGGTCACGGTTCAGCCGGTAGCCGCCGCCGATGCCGTGGCTGCTGTCCAGCAGGCCGGCGTTTTTCAGGGCGGGCATCAGCTTCTCCACATATTTCAGGGAGATGCTCTGCCGGGCGGCTACGTCCTTGATGGGGGTATAGCCCACGCCCCGATGCTCGGCCAGATCCAGCAGGATCCGAATGGAATAACGTCCTTTGGTGGAAATCATGGTGTATGCCTCCTCATTTATTCAGCCTATTATACCACTAAGCTGGTAGGAAAAGCAAGCGCCGTGACAGTTGTCTTGCGAAAATTTCGGGGCAGCTTTTCCGGAAAAAGCCCACCGGGGAGCGCAGCGGCTCTCCGGTGGGGCGTTGATGATAGGAAAATTATTTGGTGTGGAAATAGAGGATGCCCAGCGTACGGGGGCCGCAGTGACTGGAGACGGTGCAGCCGGCCCGTGTGTGCAGCACCTCGTCAAAGGGCTGGCAGCTGCGGACGGCGGCCTCCACCTGCGCCAGCTCCTCCGGGGTGAAGCCGCCGGATTCGGTGATGAAAATGCGGCGGGTGTCAATGTCATCCCGGCCCTTGAGCCGCTCCCGGATGTACTGGAGCAGGCAGCTCACATAGGGGCCACGGTACTTCTTGCCCACCATCATCTGGCCGTCCTTCACCTGAATGCAGGGGCGAAGGTTCAGCATATTGGCCCCCAGCAGGGCAACGCCCGAGCAGCGGCCGCCCTTGTGCAGGAAGTCCAGCCGCTCCACCAGAAAGCTGACGTCCAGCAGCTCCCGGCGGCGCTCCATCTCGTGGGCGATCTCCTGAGCGGTGAGCTTGCCCTCACGGGTCAGCTGCGCCGCCTCCAGCACCAGCTGGCCGATGCCGGTGGAGAGGCTGCGGGAGTCCACGGGGTAGACGTTCCCCACCTCCTGAGCGGCGATACAGGCATTCTGGTAGCAGGCGGACATATCGCCGGAGATGTGGAAATGCACCATGGCGTCGCACTCCTCCAGCTGGCGGCGGAAGAACTGGGTGTAGTCGTACACCGACACCGCCGCCGTGCTGCACATTCCGCCGCCGGAATTGACGTGGGCGTAAATTTCGTCGGGGGTGATGTCCTTGCCGTCCACCAGAGACTGGCCGTCCCGGACGATGTACAGGGGGGTGATGCGGATGTCGTATTTTTCAATGAGCTCCGGGGACAGGTCACAGGTGCTGTCAGCGGATATTCTAATATTCATAATCAGCAGATACCTTTCTGTATATTATTAAATCTCGTAAATTGGCGACGGAAATATTGTATCACACGAATCCTATCATGGCAATCCCCTTTTTGCAACGGAAAATGGCGGTTTTGGTCGGTATCCTGCACAAGTGCGGCGGGGCGTTCGGGAGGATGGACAGTGGGGGCGAAAAAGAAGCGGTACATGGCTTGCCATGTACCGCTGAGGGGGATAAGGGGTCAGTCCATAGTGGGGCGCTCGTCGCCCAGGAAGAACACGGCCACCGTGCCGGGGCCGCTATGGGAGCCGATGATGGTGCGATGTCGCACAGGCGAATCTTGCCCTTCAGGTGGGGGAAGCGCTCCTCCAGCGCCGTGATGAGCAGGGCGGCGTCCTCCGGACACCGGGAGTGGCAGACGAAGCAGCGCTGGTCGTAGTCCCGGCCGCCCTGAGCGTGCTGCTCCATGGCGTCCACGGTGGTCTCCACCGCCTTCTTCTTGCCCCGGACCTTGCTGTAAGCCTTGATGGCACCCTTATCATCCAGCCGCATGATGGGGCAGATGTTCATGATGGTGGCCACCATGGCCGCTGTGCCGGAGACACGGCCGGTGCGGCGGAACTGGGTCATGTTGGAGGAGAAGAACTGGTGGTGGACCTTGTTGCGGTTTTCCAGCACCCACCGAGCCGTCTCCTCCAGCGTGGCGCCGCTGTCCCGCAGGTCCGCCGCCGCATCCACCAGCAGGCCGTAGCCGGAGGAGGAGCACAGGGAGTCGATGACCACGAGTTTCTTATCAGGGTACTTCTCCTGCAGGAGCTTGGCCGCCGCCACGGCGTTGTGGACGGAGCCGGACTGGCCGGAGGTGAAGGCGATGTGCAGCAGATCGCCCTTTTCCAGCTGGGCCTCGAAGAAGTCCAGATAGGTGCCGACATTGATCTGGGAGGTCTGGGGCAGCTTGCCCGCCTCCAGAAAACGGTAGAACCGGGGCAGAGCTTCCGGGTCACGGCCCATGTCGTCCACGTACTCCTGCCCGTCCACCACGTAGGTATAAAACAGCACGGGAATGTCTCTGCTCTGCATATAGGAATAGGGAAGGTCCACGGTAGAGCAGCAGCTGAGAATGAATTTACGTTCCATATGTCCTCCTCCGGTCAATACACAAAATAGGCACACTGACAGGGTATATTGCAACACACTGTCTATTATATCACATTTCGCCGCCGTGTCAACGAAAAGTCCCTGTGGTTTCCCCGTTGCAATCCGGGGCGCAGTCCGATATAATAAAGGTTCAGATCATGATCCCGGAGGCGGCATATGTTCATTCTCACAGAGAAAAATCAGGCGGCGGCGGTGCGGCAGGCGCTGCGGCAGCGGCTGGAGGACACCGGCGTTACGGTGGCGCATCCCGGCGGGGAGGTGCTGGTGCTGGAAGGGGAAACCTTTCGGCTGGACGGGGAGAGTCTGCGGCTTCTGCCCGGCGTGCGGGCGGTACAGCGGCTGACGGAGCCGTATCCGCTGGCGGCCCGGACGGGGCATCCGGAGGACACGGTGGTATCCGTGGGCAAGGCCCGCATCGGGCGGGACTTCTGCCTCATTGCCGGGCCCTGCGCCGTGGAGTCGCCGGAGCAGGTGACCTCCATCGCCCGGCAGGTGTCCGCCGCCGGGGCGCAGCTGCTGCGAGGCGGCGCCTTCAAGCCCAGGACCTCCCCCTATACCTTTGGAGGGCTGGGGGCCGAGGGGCTGGAACTGCTGTGCCGTGCGGGCCGGGAGACGGGCTTGCCGGTGGTGTCGGAGATCACCGATCCCCGGCAGCTGCCGCTGTTCCGGGAGGTGGATGTCCTGCAGGTGGGGGCACGGAATATGCAGAACTTCGAGCTGCTGCGGGAGCTGGGACGGCAGGAGAAGCCGGTGCTGCTGAAGCGTAGCTTCGGGGCCACCGTGACGGAGCTATTGCAGGCGGCGGAATACATCCTTGCCGGCGGCAATGAGCGGGTGATCCTCTGCGAGCGGGGCATCCGCACCTTCGAGACGGACAGCCGGGCCACGCTGGATGTGGCGGGCATTGCCGCCCTGAAGGAGCAGTCCCACCTACCGGTGCTGGCCGATCCCAGCCATGCCGCCGGGAGGCGGGAGCTGGTGGCTCCGCTGGCGCTGGCGGCGGCAGCTGCCGGGGCGGACGGACTGATGATCGAGGTCCATGACCGGCCGGTGGGGGCCCTCTCCGACGGACGGCAGGCCCTGACCTGCGGCGAATTTGCCCGGCTGGCCCGACGGGTGCAGGCACTGACGGCCCTGCTGCGGCAGGAGGAATGACAAAAGGTGAAACAGCCCTCACGGCGCTGCCGTGAGGGCTGTTTTTATGCGGAAAAGGACCCGGCGGAAAAGGCGGGTCCAAACCCACCATATCACGCCGAAGGCCGGGATGCAAGAGAAATTTTCTCCGGGAGGGAAATTTCAGAGGACTGCCCCATGCACAGGGGGCGGGAGGGGAAAATCTTGATGATTCTGCGGGCTTGACGGCGTTTTTCTCCGGCGGTAAAATCGGTGGGTAAAAAATCAGAGGGCGGAGAAGCGCCCCGCTGTCAAAAGGAGAGGGAGCCATGAAGTATATTTTTGTCACCGGCGGTGTGGTGTCCGGGCTGGGCAAGGGCATCTGCGCCGCATCTCTGGGGAGGCTGCTGAAGCAGTGCGGCCTGCGGGTCAGGAACCAGAAGTTTGACCCATACCTCAACGTGGACCCCGGCACCATGAGTCCCTATCAGCACGGGGAGGTGTTCGTCACCGATGACGGGGCGGAGACGGATCTGGATCTGGGCCACTATGAGCGGTTCGTGGACGAGGCGCTGGACACCAACTCCTCCGTCTCCTCCGGGAAGATCTACTGGAGCGTATTGAACCGGGAGCGGCAGGGAGGCTATCTGGGCGGCACGGTGCAGATCATCCCTCACGTCACCGATGAGATCAAAAACCGCATCTACGCCATGGATGACGGGCAGACGGATGTGGTCATCTCCG
>ERZ827488.4030-NODE-4030-length-11062-cov-4.239575_pt1 | contig 11062 bp, 6 predicted proteins | sample MGYA00519771_ERZ827488 | MGnify/ENA primary metagenome ERZ827488 (study PRJEB31778, sample SAMEA3449323) | human gut metagenome | biome: human gut; feature: human-associated habitat; material: faeces | place: United Kingdom | collected 2010/2012 ...
CGTCGTACCGCGTATAAAACCCGGCAAATACCCGTTTGAGCGCCATGAATAAGCCATCCTTTCGCTGATTTTCTTACCGTATAGCACAGATTTCGGCGGAGAGAAAGAGCGGCGTTGGGACGGAGAAAACTGAGATTTGAGAGAATAGCAAGCACAGCCGCTGTCCGTACACACGGCAATTTTGGGAGTATCCCAAGCCTTTATTTATAAAAGTGCGGCTCCTGAGTCCCTGCCAGCAGCATCCCCGTGTAGATGCCGCCCCTGCATTCGTTCAGGAGTCGTCTGCGCCTTTCTGCAAATCTATTGTACATATCGAGCCTTCTCTTGTGCTTACCTTATTGGTTTCTTTCATCACCAAAAGAATAGTGCGAGCGGAAGGGAACGTCAAAGCTGCGAAAACTGATTTTCAGATTTGATGGCGTCGATGTGAGGAACAAATCATCATCGATGCGATGGTTGCCATATCGCCGTATCGCAGAAAATATTTTTGCCAAATCAAAGGATTTTCTTGAATTGGACACGCTGATTCGCTATAATCTATAATATAGTCATTCTATAGCATGGAGGGACTCTATATGGCAAGTTATAAGTCGAGAGTGATTGACGTGACTATTGTGAATCGCCTGAGAAACAAAGGAGCGATCCTTGTGGAAGGAGCGAAATGGTGCGGCAAAACAACCACCTGCGAACAGCATGCCTCCAGCATTTTGTATATGAGCGACCCGGATCGGGTAAAGCAAAACCTCCAGTTGGCGGATATCAGTCCTCGTTCCCTCCTCCAGGGTGAGACGCCGCGCCTGATCGACGAATGGCAGATGGCACCCAAGCTGTGGGATGCTGTGCGGTTTGAAGTGGATCACCGGGACGGCTTCGGACACTTCCTGTTGACCGGTTCCGCTGTGCCTGCGGAGATGGAGCAGGTGCATCATACGGGTACCGGCCGCTTTGCGTGGATCAAGATGCGGCCCATGAGCCTGTATGAGTCCGGTGAGTCCTCCGGCGCAGTCAGTCTCGGTGCGTTGTTTTCCCCCGATGATAAACCAACCTTTGCGGAAAACAAGGCTACACTGGAGGATATTGCATTTCTCATCTGTCGCGGCGGCTGGCCCCAAGCGACCTTCCTGGAGGGCGACGATGCACTGGTACAAGCCTTTGACTACCTGGATGCAGTTGTGAAGTCCGATATCAGCCGAGTGGACGGCGTTTCCCGCAATGAGACCCGCGCACGGCTCTTGATGCGTTCTCTTGCGCGTCATCAGGGAACACAGGCACCGAACACCACGATCTGCGAGGATATCAATGTCAGCGACGATATGGAACTGAGTAAGGATACCGTTGTCTCCTATACGAATGCGCTGAAAAAGATCTTTGTGATAGAGGATTGCCCTGCCTGGAGTCCGAATCTTCGCTCCAAGACAGCGATCCGCACATCTGACACACGCTATTTTGTTGATCCTTCTATCGCCACTGCAGCGCTGGGCATTGGCCCAGGTGATCTGCTGAACGACCTGGAGACCTGCGGTCTGTTCTTTGAAACGCTTTGCATCCGCGATCTGCGCGTCTACGCGGAAGCACTGGACGGCAGTGTGTATCATTTCCGTACCAAAGAGGGCTTGGAGTGCGACGCCGTTATCCACCTGCGCAACGGAAGCTATGGCCTTGTAGAGGTCAAGCTCGGCGGAGACAGGCTTATTGAGGAAGGTGCGCATACGCTGAAGATTGTCGCTGGTAAGATCGACACGACAAAAATGAAAGAACCCTCCTTCCTAATGGTTTTGACCGGCACCTCCCCCTATGCCTACCAGCGCGAGGATGGCGTGTATGTGGTGCCCATCACAGCACTGAAGAATTAGGGAATCCTATAATGATGCCGATAGTGTTTCGGTACCTTGGATTATAGAATGAGCAAGGAGCAGATGATTATGATAGATGTTTCAAATTTGAAAGACACCTTAAAAACTCTGGGATTTATTGCATATGGCGATATATATGAAAAGGCATTTTCTGAGATTGGGTGCAGCCTGAAAGTAGATTTCCAAGCAAAAAGACTGATTTATCCAAATGAAATAAAGGGCAGGGAACGCAACGATAGTTTTGATCAGAAAGAGAACTTCGTTGTATTTGAATGCGTATGTCGGCTCCTGTTAAAAGAGTATCGTCCTGAGCATATAGAGCTGGAAAAAGAATGGCATCTCGGGCACGACCCCAAGGGTGGACGCGCCGATATTTGCGTGACCGACACAAGCGGAAATATGCTTTTCATTATCGAGTGCAAAACCTGGGGCAGAGAGTACGACAAAGCGCTTAATAATACAAAAAGCGACGGAGCGCAGTTGTTCTCCTATTGGCAGCAAGAGCAGTCTTGCAAATGGCTGGTTTTGTATGCCTCTGATTTGATGAGTGGCTGTATTGCATATAAAGCACCTACGATTGACTGTTCCGACGATGCAAATATCATCCTGCTTTCAAAAAAGGATAAGTCTATAAAGCTCTATCGGGATGCGCATACCACATCAGCCAAGTATGAAGCATGGAAAGAAACCTATGGAAGTCAGATCCATGACGATCTGATCTTCTCCGAAGATTCCGTTGCCTATCAAATTGGGGTAAAACCGCTTCGGAAAAAGGACCTTCGCGATTTCACGCCAGATGACAAAATTGTCAATAAATTTGAAGAAATCCTGCGGCACAATAATGTAAGTGACAAGGAAAATGCTTTCAACAGGCTTGTCGCGTTGTTCATTTGTAAGCTTGTCGATGAAAGCATAAAGGATGAAGACGACGAAGTAGAATTTCAGTATAAGCAAGGAACGGATACATACGAGACTCTGCAAGATCGACTCCAACGGCTCCACAGAGACGGTATGGAGAAATTCATGCGGGAGGAAATACTTTATGTGCCTGCGGATTATCCGGAATGGCTATTTTTGACATATACCGGTTCCAAACGAAAAAGCGCGATTGAAGATCTTCGGAATACGATCCGTATTTTAAAATTCTATTCGAATAATGAATTCACGTTCAAAGATGTCCACAATGAAGAACTGTTCTATCAAAACGGAAAGATTCTTGTTGAGATGGTGCAGTTGTTTGAAAAATACAGAATTGTCTATCCGTCAAAGCATCAATTTCTGGGCGATCTCTTTGAGCAGCTGTTGAACAAGGGGTTCAAGCAGAATGAAGGACAATTCTTTACGCCGATGCCGATTGCTCGTTTCATTTGGGATAGTCTGCCTGTTGATCGGATGGTAAAGTCTGATAGGGGAAACGTTTATCCAAAGGTCATTGACTACGCCTGCGGAGCTGGACATTTTTTGACTGAAGCTATCGAAGCGATCAATTATTTCGCGCAGTCAGATGGAAATAACGCATGGGCCAGAGATCACATTTACGGAATCGAAAAAGACTACCGTCTTGCCCGCGTTGCAAAAATATCCCTGTTTATGAACGGCGCAGGAGAGGGCAACATTATTTTCGGCGACGGGTTGGAAAACGTACCTGATAAGGGGATTGAGAACGGCACTTTTGATATTCTGGTTGCTAATCCGCCATATGCAGTAAAAGATTTCAAGCAGCATTTACAACTTAAAAACAACAGCTTTACCCTTCTTGACCGAATTGGCATGAACGGCGGAGAGATTGAAACGCTGTTTGTGGAGCGAATTGCACAGCTGCTAAAGCCGCAGGGAGTCGCGGCGGTAATCCTACCGAGTTCTATTCTCTCGAATGACAGCGCAAGCTACACCGGAGCCAGGGAGCAGCTTTTGCAGAATTTCTATATCCGGGGAATTGCCGCCTTCGGTTCCAAAACCTTTGGCGCGACCGGAACGAATACTGTCGTGATGTTTCTGGAAAAATTCAATGAACCGCCGAAACAGATTGACCTGTCAGCAGATTCTGTGGATGCGGTTTTCAGCGGTGCAGAGCTTGCCGAATGGAAAGATAAAGACATTTTCGAGGCATATCTTGCACAGATTGATGTCGGTGAGAATGAGTACAAAGCCTTCTTGAATAAATCCCTTTCCGTTGCAGACCTGGAAGGATCCAAATACTTCAAAATGTATGTGACGGCGTTTGCCGATTCCGCAGATGCGAAGAACCTGCTGAAAACAAAAGCATATCAGCAGAAAAGTGCTGACGAGCAGGCAGCCGTGTATCTGGAAAAATTGTATTCGTACACTTACTCCATAGAGCGGGAAAAACTGTTTTATTTCTCGCTGGTGTATCAGCAGACAACCGTGATCATTACGGCTCCGGCAGACAACAAGGCACAGAAAGAATTTCTTGGATATGACTGGTCAAACCGCAAGGGTAATGAGGGCATTCAGATCATCACGCCAGGCGGAAAGATGTATGATGATGCGGATCGAGTAGCACAAGGGACTCTTGCTCATTCCATCAAGAAGTCTTTTGATGGAATGGCACCTTCTTTCAACGAAGAACAGGCCACCTATGCGTCCGTTGTCAATACAAAGAATATGCTTGATTATTCGAGAGTTAATTTCAACAAGGCTCTAAGAACAAGCGTTAAGAAAGCTTTCCATATATCAAGCAAGTATCCATTGGTAAAACTTGCTTCAGTTTGTGATCTGAATACCTCAAAAACCGAGATTCACGATACTCCGGACGATTTGCTTGTTTCGTTTATCGATATGGCCTCTGTAAGCAGCGAAGGATTTATTGAAAGAAAAGTTGATCGTCCCTACGGCGAAGTACGCAATGGAGGATATACATACTTTGCTGAGGGAGATTTCATTATTGCGAAAATAACCCCATGCATGGAAAATGGAAAATGCGCAATTGCGGAGGGATTGACGAACGGTATCGGATTTGGTAGTAGCGAGTTCCATACTTTTAGATGCCATACAAGCGAAATTCTCACTAAGTTTCTCTTTCTTCTCCTCAATCAAACTACGGTGCGGAAAGCTGCTGAGGATGCAATGACTGGAGCAAGTGGACATCGTCGTGTACCTGCAGCGTTTTATGAAGAGATGCTGATTCCGGTTCCGCCCATTCCAGTCCAGCAACAGGTTATTGACGAATGTGCAAAAATCGACGAGGAATACAATGCCACCCGTATGAGCATTGAGACCTACAGACAGAAGATAGCTGATCTGTTTGCAGAACTGGATGTTGTTATGTCAACCATTGGGGGGGGTACAGACTGAGCCTGTCTGATACAGAAAAATTCAGCGTTGCTATTGGCAAGCGAGTTTTGGACAAAGAACTTGCATCGAATGGTACAATTCCCGTTTACAGCGCCAATGTCACTGCGCCGTTTGGATTTATTGATAAATTGCTGATTACGGATTTCTCCGCGCCCTCTGTGTTGTGGGGAATTGACGGAGACTGGATGACCAGCTATTTGCCTTCAGACATGCCGTTCTATCCCACAGATCACTGCGGTGTCCTCCGCTGCAAGAACTCTGAAGTAAATCCACGTTATCTTGCTCATATTCTTGAGGTCGAAGGTAGAAAAATGGGATTCTCCCGGTCGTATCGTGCTTCCATCGACAGAGTGCATGGAATTGCATTTACCGTTCCTGATATTTCAATACAAAACAACGCTATGTCGAAAGTAGCAGACTATGAAATGGCTATAAAAGAATTGGAAGGGTCTTTAGAAAAAATAGCTTCTCGAAGAAGTGAGATTATTAGAAAAGCATTAGCGGAGTGACTGTTTGACGGTGCTATATTTTAAGTGAAAGAAACGGAGGAAATTATATGGATAAAACAGGAGTCATTTACATACTGACCAATCCGTCTTTTCCCGAATATGTTAAAATTGGATATGCAGACGATATCGACAAGCGGCTGCAGCAGCTCAACCGGAGCGAGTGTATTCCCTTTGCCTTCCGGGTCTACGCAACCTATGAGGTCAATTCGCGGCTTTCTGATCTGAAGATTCACAGCATCATTGACAAGCTGAACCCCAATCTACGTTCCATCGAGAACTTCAATGGAAAGCAGCGCATCCGTGAGTTCTATGCCATGTCGCCGGAAGACGCCTATTCCATCCTGGAGGCCATTGCGGAGATCCATGGCTGCGCGGACAAGCTGAAACGAATTGCTATGGATGAAGCCCAGAAGCAGGCGGAGGAAACCGCGCAGGAGATCGACGACGAGCACAAAGAGCGTCAGTCTCCTTTCCGCTTCTCCATGTGTAACATTCAACCCGGTGAGGAGATCGAGTACTGCAATAACCCAGAAATCAAATGCACGATAGTGGATGACAAAACGGTGAGCTATCAAGGGCAGATCTACTCACTCTCGGCGTTGGCTCAGTTGCTCACTGGTAGCAAATACTCTGTCGCCGGTCCGCGCTATTTCAAGTACAGGGGCGAATGGCTGAATGACGTGCGCCACCGACAGGAGAGATAAGTACCTGTTATACACTATATGTTTATTCGTTGCGGCAAGAAAGGTAGCGTATGTACGAGAAGGAATTACAGAGAATACTAACTGCTTCACAAAACAATGCGCTTACGTTTTTCGTCGGTGCAGGCGTATCAGCACTCTCCGGAGCACCAACTTGGAAGAGGCTGATTCATGCAATTAGTGATAGATTGGGACAAGCACGAAAAGATGAGTATTCTTCCGATGAGTATCTGCAAATTCCGCAGATGTTCTATTATTCTTTAGGTGAGAACAAGGAAGAATACTATACGTTTGTCAAGGCACAGCTTCATTCTTCGCCCATGTTGCCAAATGTCATCCATCGAGAAATGCTAAACCTTAATCCAGTCTCTTTTATTACCACCAACTATGACACGCTATTGGAAGATGCAGCGGTTCAGTATTGTCAGAGCTTTAAGGTTGTTTCGCGCGATGAAGATGTTCCGACTATTTTTGGAGATAGATTTATTCTAAAACTACACGGAGATTTCAAACATAATAATTTTGTGCTTAAGGAAGAGGATTACCTCAACTATAGCGACAATTTCAAGCTAATTGAAACATTGGTGAAGTCCATTTTTTCCACCAACACTGTTGTTTTCATAGGATACAGCCTAAATGATTATAATATTAAGCTGATTCTGAACTGGACGAAAACACTACTTAAAGATAGCTTCCGGGAGCCGATCTTCCTATATGTTGGCAGCCAAGTCCTTACAGATACCGAGATTATTTATCACCAGTCGAAGGGGCTCTTAGTTATTGAATGGAATAAACTCATTGCTTCAACTGACGTTTATTTAGATCGCTACACCGCAATCTTTGCTGCGCTGAAGAATCAATCTGAGCTATCATTAGATGGGAAATCAGAGGATGACGCATTTGAGATTCTGTATAATCTACTACAACCCTTGGGCTGCTTGAACGCCCTTCGAATCGAAGATGTATCAAAAAGGCTGTATCCATATGTTATAATTGGTGATGACGGCGTCATACGCTTATCCAACAATGACAGTTTGCTTTTGAAAAAGTTTTTTACGATAAACCAATTATCTGAGGGCGAACAGGATAACCTTACAAAGACTATGTTGGAAAAGTATCGCTGCATTCTCGATGTCTTCAGAAAAGCGAGAATACTCGAGGTAGAAGATGGGCACAAATACAGACGCTTTGTTGCTGGCGAGGTGCCTTTTGCAGATAAGAATTGCATTCTATTCGATTATTCTGCGATGTGCACATTTTCAACAAAGAATTATAAAACGCTGGAGAGAAATTATAAAAAAGCGTTTTATCTATCTCGACTAAGACGATACGACGAAGCATTCTTTCACTTTTCAGAGGTTGCAAAGCAAGCTTTTAAGGAATCGAATTATTTGATGTACTATTTTGCTGAATCCAACTGTATCAGCCTTTGGAAAGTAATCAAAAATGTTAATACATGGTATCGCTGTTATAACCTTGATGCTATTGAAGCATTATCTCCGAATGATTTAGAGGCTGAAAACCTCTTTAGACGTCTTCCAGTAGAATTCCGAAATACATATGACAACCTCAGAGATATTCATAGTGCAAATATGCTCTATAAATATTCGTATGAGGCTTTTGCTGACGGGCAAAAGCTTCAAAAAGTAATCGAGTCTGGAACAACTGAATTTGGCATGACGAGTAGTGGAAAGGCAATTTGCAGAGTAAACGATTACCTGCATTTCCTGCTGGGAAATGGTATCGTAGCGGATGTGTTTTCGGAATATAGGAACGCAGTCAAAAACCTTATGTCCTTGTTGGTATATAAATACTCCATCCAGGGCAAAAAAGTATTGCATGAGCAACCATTTCCGTTTATTGGTGGGAATGATGTTCATTTTGACGAGATCGATTTTCATTGTTTCATAGAGTATTTTGACGCAAAAGAAATAAGCGCGTTATTAAAGAAACATCACATTGAAACAATCGCGTTTCGGAATATGGATTTGGTTGAGACGGCTGTAAACAATTTACTGGATTACTACAGCTCTGCTGTCAGAGCTACAAAAAACAACATCGATGTTATAGGATTACAAACGCAAATTAAAAACTGTCTCGTTTTACTTGGATATGTCAACATTTCACAGGGCTTAGTTGATAAGATATGCAGCTTTATCCTTACGCAAGAGTTTAGGGAGATATTGATAGATGATAAGATTCTATTCCTTGATCGTCAACTGGAGCGTAGGAAAATGTACAGTAAAGAAACAAGTAGAATTGTAGAGAATACTCTGATTTCCTATTTGGATAGGAATATTTCTGCATTGAAGAACGGCGAGAGGTTTGAAGTGCTCTCCAGAAACACCGGTATCAATTATTGTAATCTTGTTCATTATATTTTTGCACCAGGGGAAAAACACTTTTCGCGAAGACTGGCTGCAAGAGTCTCGCAGATTATAGACAATAATCTTTTCCAGATGAATCGCCAGATAACGCAGCACTACTACGGGTATGTTTCAAACAATCAACAGAAGAAGCTAATCACATGGGCTAATAAACAATCGCGCACGAACTTTAGCTTCGATCTATTCGAAATGTTAGTGCAATGCGATGCGCGGATTAGTAAAGCAGCGAAAACTCAATTGAAGATATTCCTTCGGCAAAGAATAGATGCAGCGCAAGAGAATAACAACAATGGCATAGTTGTATATCCAAATAAACGCCCTTATGAAGAGTTAGATCAAGTTGGTTACTGGTGCCTGATCAGTGTTCTCAATGCAAAGGATTTCCGTGAGTTCCTTGGTAATAGTGCGGCGTTTGACTTTTATTGTGAATACACAAAATTTGATTTCAATAAATTTGATGTTTCGTGGCTGCTAAACCTTTACCCACATACATTGGAGCAGATTGCAAAAAATGAGAAGGTCAAAGGATGCGTACGAGTTGCCATAGCAAATGCATTGAATGATGGAGAAATAGCATTATCGGACAGTCAACGACTTCAAAGCATCCTTATCAAACATTTTTGCTAAGAGAGGATCCACAAAGCACCTTTTTGAATTACGCTCTTGGGCAAGATGAAGCTGAAGAAACACTCTTTTCATGTTTTGACGATAATCCATCCCATGAAAAAGCTCTCAGGCGGGGCGTTGTCGTCCCAAAAGGCATACAGCATTAACTATTCGTCGAGACGGAAATCGTTGACAAAGGTCTCCAGTTAGGGCTTCCATTGAATTTCGAGTAAGCGTTGCAGATGCACAGGGATAAATCCTTGCCCTCACCGGACAGTCGCTCTGTAAGCTCTTTTTCTACATACCATCAAGCATAGAGGCTGACATTTCCCTAACGGTCTTTTTCGCGCGATAACTGCGTTCCTGTGGGTCAACGCTGCTGTATAGATCAGATCTCCAACTATGCGTCTCTTCATCGCCCATCTCTCCATTTCTGTACCTCCCAAAGCATATCGATATGCCGGCGGGATTTGCGGTTGGTGCTGTTGTAATCATCCGAGCAGAGCCAGTCGATGAGATAGCATTTGGGGATCATGTACTTCTGCAGCAGCGCCAGCGCCTTTAGCTTCCCCACGCGAATCCATTGGCAGACGGTGCGGCGGTTATAGCCTGTAAAGTCCACGGCGGCGGCCACATCCATCACATCCGGCAGCGTGGCCAACTTGCTCTCATAGTAGCCCCGGAGCTTCTTCTCGTCCTTGGCGCACGGCGGATGGATGCGGATTTTATAGGGCCGAACCATTTCGCTTCCGTATTTGTACCAGTTCTTCGGCGCTATGTATTTTTCCGGGTTGACCTCACGGTCGTTCATAAAAGCGATCACATCACTCTTTTTGATAGCGTAGCAGCGGGTTTTCTTACCGGTACAGGTGTGAGGAATCAGGTTGAATTGGAGAAGATAGAGCGCCGTCTGCTTGCTGATGTGGCAGGCGATCCGCATCTGCTCCTTGTTCATAATCTCCGGATATTTTTTGAATTCCTTGGCGTCGTATTTCATAACGAAGACTCCTTTCTGTGTTTCGGTCCGAAAGGGCGCTTCGTATAATCTGTTTTGAGCCGGTTTTTCTTGCATTTTATCCGGGGGGCTGTCTGCAAAACCATACCGGACAAGGGTTTTCTTCTTGCGTATTTTCTTGCCAGCGTGCAAAAAATCGATCGTTTTGGGGCATTTCTCATTTCAATTTGAACTCTGGTTTTTTCTGATATGGAGCTGGTCAATACCGGTCGGTGCGTCCGAAATCCGTTGCAGCACAAGGATTTTCGCCGTTTCCAAAACTGCCGCCACCGACCACAGCAGACACGAAAGTACCAAGTGCGAACAAGACTCGAAATCGTTTGATCCGCAAGGGTCCGTGGGTTCGAATCCCACCCACTCCGCCATATTAACGAAACGGTATAGATGCGTCTGGCGAAAAGTCAGGCGCATCAACCGTTTCCGGGCTTTTTCAAGCCCGGATTTCTTCTCTCAAACCATAGATGCAAATCGCTGTTTCAGGGCGTCTGCCCCGATTCGAACCGGGCGTTTTCCTGTTTCATGCAGATGCGTTCAGCCAGCGCCCTTTTTCAGCGGCGATTTTTCTGGCTGGCAGCGGTATTTTTCTCAAAAAAGAATCACAAAGATTTGGGCGTCGTTTTGTTGGTCCTGACGGACTAAGAAAGTGGCGCCCTTTTTCATTTCAAAAAGGGCGCTG
>ERZ827488.4032-NODE-4032-length-11053-cov-13.901255_pt1 | contig 11053 bp, 10 predicted proteins | sample MGYA00519771_ERZ827488 | MGnify/ENA primary metagenome ERZ827488 (study PRJEB31778, sample SAMEA3449323) | human gut metagenome | biome: human gut; feature: human-associated habitat; material: faeces | place: United Kingdom | collected 2010/2012 ...
TCCTTGCAGTTACAGCTTTCCGCTATGGCGGACGAACTGCAAGGAGTACGGAAGCAGCTTGAAAGGATGCAGGAGAGCCAGCCGAAAGCAGCGGAAAGTCAGCTTTTGGATAAGGTGTCATACCTTCAGGAGAAGGTAAGCAGTCTTGCAGAACGCTTATCGGAATTGAAAGACCATTTGATTGACACCGCAGCACAGGCAGTAACCCCCTTTAAGGAAAAGGGAAGGGAGGAAATGAACAGGGTTCTTCAGAAAGGAATTTCCGGTGTGCAGTCGGTGCTTTCCGGATGCCGGGAGAAGATGGTTGATGTGCTTACCAGTTATGAAAAGACCGCCAACCAGATAGACAGTATCGGGGACGAGTTCAAGCAGATAGGGAACAGCGTAGCCAACGTGGGAAGGCTCTTAACCGGAAAAGGTACAAAGGAAGTGTCGGACGAAAAAGAGGGCGTTGCCCTTACAAGGGTACTGAATATGCCTGTAAAGAAGCATATCTCAGCCTTAAAGAAACAGGTGGAGCGGATTGACGGTGCAGTAGCGAAGCTGGATAAGATCTGTGCCGGACTGGATACCGGAAAGGATAAGGAAAAAAGCAGGGTGTCCGTCAAGGAAAAGCTGTCACAGATGAAAGTGAAATCGGAACAGCAGAAGAAAGAACCGGAAAAATCAAAGACCAAGAGTCAGGAAGCAAGTTTATAAAGGTTTATGGAAAGAGCAGGTAGCAATCTATCTGCTTTTTCCTGTTATGTGGTTATCGTAAGCCGAGAAGGTTAAGTGACGAACAAAGGGAACAGGCAAGGTTACGGATGGAGAAAATCAATTCAGATGATAATTGTCGGGAAGATTAGAGTCCAGTCGCAACATTCAGAAGTCCAGTCACAACATTTCCGAATTTAAAGAAAGAAATCTGCCGATAATATAAATGAACAATAGATGATGTTATCCATATTTGATAATGAACCATGAAAATGAGGTGGAACAGTTGAACATAGCAATTTGCGATGATGAGGAAAATATACGCATTTACATACGCAAGCTGATACAGAAGCAGGAACCTTTTTGTAAGATAACAGAGTTTTCATCGGGCAAGGAATTATTGGAGTTTCAGGATGAGACAAATGCAGAAGAAATAGACATACTTTTTCTGGATATCTCTATGGGAGATGAGGATGGAATGACTGTGGCAAAGCAGCTCAGGAGCCAGATGGAAAGCAAGAAAGAAGCAGTGTGGGGAAGCCTGCCGCTTCTGATATTTGTAACGGGATATCCGGAATATATGCAGGAGGCTTTTTCCGTTAATGCTTTTCAGTATATTGTAAAACCGATTCAGGAAAGCAATTTTGAGCAGGTTTTTGCACAGACCATACGGGAGTATCAATATTTGATGGCAAAGAAAAAGGAAAAACCAAAAGAAGTATTAGTTCGGAATGGAAATAGAACAAGAAGTGTTTCAGCAGATGATATTTACTATATTGAAAGCAGTAATCGAAAAGTGACCTTGTATTTGCGGCATGAAAAAATTGAATATTATGACAAGATCAGCTCACTGGAAAGCGAGCTTAAGCCGGATTTTTTCCGTATACACAAAGGGTATCTGGTCAACATAAAATATGTGGAACGATATGACCGGACAGAGGTGAAAATGAGAAACGGGGACAGTCTGCTGATATCCAAGTATAAATATCAGGACTTTGTAAAGCGTTATTTGGAATACATTTCGGAGGAAAGATAATTGAGTCAGGTTACATATGAAATCATTCGCAAGCTTTTTGAAATCTATCCTATTATTCTGCAAATCGTTCTTTTTCTGGTATTGTGGAATGTATTTTTTCGGTGGGAGAAAGGGATATGGATTGTTGCAGGAATATTGGCAGTGATGAATATCTGCATGGGGCTATGGCTGGAAAAGCCGGGGGTAATACGATATACAATGTCCGCTGTCATTGTGTTGGGATATTGTTTTTGCAAATACCAAAAACATTTGGAAAATGCGGTATTCATACTGCTGCTGTTTTACAATTTTCATGCGTTAAGTTATTTGATTGCAGACAGTATTTATCAATGTACAGTGGAGAGCATATTTAGAGGGTTGGATGTTCTGAGTGAGGAATATATATTTCGGGTTTATCTGGGTATGGCGATAGGTATGGGCATCCTGCTTTTATCGTACACGTTGGTATTACTGATTATGACAGGTGTCGTGATAAAAATCGTAAAGAAACCGTTTATGCTGAGATGGCAGGAAACGATATTCCTTTCAGTACTGAATATTGTAGGGAGTATGATTGTAGGAATAAGCGTAGACCTTTCCGTAGTGCAAATCGAGGGTGGAGTTTTTCTGTTGTATGATGACAAGCAGGAAATGTTGTGGAAATTACCGATAATTGCGGTTCTTATCTATGTGGGGGAAATTTCGGCAATATACATCTACCAGAATTACAGGAAGCTTCAAAAAGAACGGCAGAAACATTTTGTGGAAGAACAACAGGTCAAAGCCATGAAGCAGAGACTGGAAGAAGCAGAGAACTTCTACGGGAGCATTCGCAGAGTAAGGCATGAGATGAAAAACCATATGACGAATATAAAAGGGCTGGTGGCAAGTGAGAAATATGATGAAGTAGAGAATTATATCGAAAAACTGGATGAAACCATACAGACTATGGACTATAAATTCAATACAGGAAATGCGGTCACAGATGTGATTATCAATGATAAATACCAGAAAGCGGAAAATGCAGGTATTTCGTTTCAAGTAAAATTTAACTTGGGGGAAACAGACACAATTTCTGCATTTGATATAGGTATCATTCTGAATAACCTTTTAGACAATGCCATAGAAGCCTGCGAGAAACTGGAGCAGGAACAGCGATATATCAATCTGACTTTAAAGAAAAAGAATCATTTCCTACTGATTGAAGTGGAAAACAGCTTTGATGGGAAAGTGATATGGGAAGATGGAGGTATCGTCCCGATGACAACGAAACAGAGCGATCTGCCGGATATTTTGATGGAGCATGGAATAGGGTTAAAAAATGTAAAGAATGTGGCAGACCATTATCTTGGAGATATGGATATCAAAATAAAAAACGATGTGTTTAAAGTCACAGTAATGCTGCAGCAGAAGGAAATAAAATAAAAAAATATGAAAAAGGAAGGAGAATGTAGTAATGGATGTAGGTTCAGTTTATGGCAGTTATTATGAAACAGCAAAGAGTTACATGGGTTTGAGGAAGGAGGAAAAACAAGCGGGATTTGCGGAAAAGGTCACAGACAAAAGTCAGGTTTCCTCGGAAGATATGACCTTGGAGGAATACAAGGAGTATTTTAATGAAAAGATGAGTGGCTTGTATACCCACCCTTCGCAGAGAGGCATGAATTGGGTGATTGACATAACGGATGCGGCTTATAAGAGGATGCAGTCAGACCCGGAATATGAGAAGAAGATTCTGGATGCGTTGGCGAAGAACAAGGCTGTTGATTTCGGGGGAAATATCCCGGTGGTTGCGTATACTCATATAGATGACACATATGAGAAATGTTACGGCTATACGCAGGGCATGAAGGAGAATGACGGTTATTCCGGGAGTTCCTCCGCAAAGGGAACTGATGCCGGACGGCAGAAAAAGGCAAGGCAGAAGGAACTGCTGGAAGAATATTTGGAAAAGCGGGCGCAGATGAAGGAATTTCAGCAGGAGGCGTTGGAAGAAAAGATTGCAAAGCAGGAATTGGAGAGGAGCAGGCTGACAAAGGCAAGGAGCAGTAAGAGGCAGATGGCGATGGCTTCCAATGCTTATGACGCAAATGTTATGACGGAAACCGCGACAGGCAGTGAGGTATAGTGTAATGAATGGTGTATCATTATCAAACCAAGTAATCCATTGGAATCCGAAGAAATTTGCCGTGAAGCAGAATTTCAATAAAGTTATCAAGGAAAATGAAAAAGTTTTCAATAATTATTACTGAAAGAGTAATAAAGCTGAAGGCGTGGACTGCTTTGGGAGGACGATTGACCTGACTTCGCTTATCAACAAGCCGGACGGATATCTGCAGGGGAGCAACGGAGGGGAGAAACAGCAATCTTACTGAAAAGAAGTTTACCCTGGCAAGGGGCGGTACGCTTACCTGCTCGAGCAGGCAGTTACATAAAAACAACTTTGCAGTGGACTGTCTAAAATGGCAGGATTAGTAAATGGTCAATCATACGAGGAGAAAAATGTATGTCAATTAGTATTTCCAATTATCCTGTACATTTGCAGGATGGCTTTAAACCTAATAGAGAATGTTTGAAATCTCAGGGAAGTCAAAGTGAATACCAGAAAGTATTTCATAGGGATTCCTTAGAAGTTTCCCAATTATCGAAAAACAGGGAAATCTTAATGGATAAAATTAAGCATACAGTGGTGCAGTCGGCGGCATCACTCAGCGATATGAGAGCTGGAATATTAAAGGAAATCAGGGAAGAAAAAGGGCAGTATGGCTATTCGGATGTTGTGAATGCTTGTGGGCTGAGTTATGCAAGGCTGTATTCTGAAATTGAACAGCGCTATGAAAATGAACAGTATTATAAGGTAGATGGGACGCCGCTGACAAAAGAAGATGAGATAGAGTGGCTGGATATACAATTTGAGCAGGAAGTGGCATGGCAGAAATCCTGTGCCAGAATAACAGCCCAGGGGCAGGTCATTCAGGGGAATATTCCTGAAATGCCAACAGAGGAGATGGAAGAATTGGAGGACAGCTTTTATCAGGCTAAGGATGCCTATATGAAGCTGTACCGAGAAAACAGACGGGCAGAGAAACCGCTTGTTTTGCAAAGTTATATGTTTGGCAATAGCCAGATGTATCAAATATTGAATAGACTAGGAAATTTACAGGAGAGGGTGGTATAATGCAAGTTAATTCGTCCAATGGTTCATTACAACAAAGGTTCTTTTCTGGAACAGGCAGTATAGGCGGCATCCATCTGCCGGACTTCAATGACAAATATATTTTCTCTAAAAAGAAAAGCGGTGTCAGTGATAAAGAATACCGGAAGCAGATCAGGGAACAAGCTTATGAGGATTTTGAAAAAGGGCAGTTCCAAAACAAATCCGAAGGATTTAATAGGCTGATGAAAAGCTACACATCAGAAGTATCCCCAGACAGAAAAGGGATTATTACTTCCGGGCTGAAAGCTATTTCAAGGAACAGACAGAATGTGCTGAAGCCAATAGATTTTGTGGCAACACTGCTTGAAGGGAAAGTGAAATATCAGAAATTGCCGTCAGGCAACAGCGATTACATAGAGTTTTACGATAAGAATGGGGAGATGGTCGCGACTTATTCCAATAATGGGTGGACGATGTATACAACCAATGCGGAGGCATCCAGACAGACGGAAATGTGCATGATCTACAATGAAGCATGGGGGAATGCAAAGAGAGGGATTCCGCTGGCAAGTGAAGAGACGGTAAATGTGGATAATATGCAGAGTAGCTTTGATGCCAAGGCATAGCAGAAAATTATCCCTAATAAGCCACAGAGGACGGGCAGGGCAGTTCCTGCAACAATGAAATAGAGCTGTCTGCCGGATGTGCTGATGTAACATGGCATTGGTTTGAAGAATGCGGAAGCGGTGTTAGAAAAATACGATGGCAGAATTGCATTTGACTGTGATGAGAAAGAGTTTAGGGTAGTGGTAATTTTATAGTCAGTTAGTGCAACAAATAGTCGATAAGTGCAAGGTGGATTTGCAAGAGAAGAAATCTGGTCGATATGAGAAATAAGAACACATTTCGCTTGGAGGAGTGGTATGTGAAAAAGAGAAAGATAGTATTGTCAATTATGATAACAGTCTGCACTATGTTTTGTCTGTGTGGATGTTCGCAAAAGGAACCATCTGTCGTTAGGACTTATGAAAAAACGGATTCGAAAGAGGCATTTGAGAATACTGAGCCGGTTATTATGGTTAAACATTATGAAATGAGTGATGGTACATGGAAAACGGATGATTATACCTATCAATACCGATTAGAGATTACCGGAAGAATGAATAATGCAGAAAAAGATAGCACATTTATTTTTTTAAGTAATATTGAAAATATAACATTTGATCAGGCATGGAAGGCAGCCGGATTCAGTAGTAATATGGACGACTATTTCGATGTGGAGGTTGCAAAATTTGTTGGCATGAAATAGGTAATGAACAATAGAAACGGATTTCATATTAAATTTTTCAAGGAGGATGAGGTTATGTCGAAAATAACAGATTACAGTTTTTTATTTCACAGTATGTTTGGAACAAAAAGCACAAAAGGTGCAAGTGCTATAGGCAGCTTTCAGTTGTCGCAGTTAAACAGCAGTTCTGTACAGGCACAGTTAAGGGCGGCGGGCATTGATACGAACAGCAAGCAATATAAGGCGGCAATAAAACAGATGATGTCAAATGCAAATGGGGCAATGTATGGAAACATTCAAGGTATTAAAAATCTGATGAAAAGTTACGACAAGGACAGAGATTATATTGACCCGACGACAGGACTGGCGGGACTTCTGGTGACAGAAGAAAATGAAGGTAGCCGGAAACGTATCATTACCATTCCTGAGAGTAGCAAGGATGAGATGTTTGAACAAACAAAGAAAGAATTTCTGCGTGAAAACGGCGTACTGAATGGAGACACGACAAAACGCTCAGACGTGTATACGAATATGTATCACAAGGTACAGAAAAATGACCGATTGGCGGCAGGATATACTATGCAGCAGTATGAGCGTGCATATCGGCAGGCGTTCTTGGATGCCGCAAGAAAAGCTGATCCAAAGTGGGAGATTGGAAAGCCAGTTCCGTTTGGGGTATTGGATGGCATTACAAGAGAGTCTGTTGAAAGTACACTTGCAAATAGCGGAAGCGGTTTTGTGAAGAAATCAATAGATGTCAGTATTTAAAAACTGTAGCATTAAATAATGCTTGCGGAGCTGAGGGATAGGTGGCTTACATGGGTAAATATAAAGTATTAGATATTTTTTCTTTTTTACCTGCTAATGTGATAAGTTTAGAACAATTAGAAAAAATGTTTTTAGATAGCTTATCAGAAATATCTAATAATACAAAATTGGGTAATGAAGAAATTGTTGTTACTTGTAGTTCTCAATCTTGGTTTACTGAAAACATAAAAGAATGTGCCACAGAATTAAAGAGTGAGGGAAAGCAAGTAGCATATATCGTATGCAACGAAAAGCCGATAGATTTTGTGGCAACGCTGCTTGAAGGGAAAGTGAAATATCAGAAATTGCCGTCAGGCAACAGCGATTACATAGAGTTTTACGATAAGAATGGGGAGATGGTCGCGACTTATTCCAATAATGGGTGGACGATGTATACAACCAATGCGGAGGCATCCAGACAGACGGAAATGTGCATGATCTACAATGAAGCATGGGGGAATGCAAAGAGAGGGATTCCGCTGGCAAGTGAAGAGACGGTAAATGTGGATAATATGCAGAGTAGCTTTGATGCCAAGGCATAGCAGAAAATTATCCCTAATAAGCCACAGAGGACGGGCAGGGCAGTTCCTGCAACAATGAAATAGAGCTGTCTGCCGGATGTGCTGATGTAACATGGCATTGGTTTGAAGAATGCGGAAGCGGTGTTAGAAAAATACGATGGCAGAATTGCATTTGACTGTGATGAGAAAGAGTTTAGGGTAGTGGTAATTTTATAGTCAGTTAGTGCAACAAATAGTCGATAAGTGCAAGGTGGATTTGCAAGAGAAGAAATCTGGTCGATATGAGAAATAAGAACACATTTCGCTTGGAGGAGTGGTATGTGAAAAAGAGAAAGATAGTATTGTCAATTATGATAACAGTCTGCACTATGTTTTGTCTGTGTGGATGTTCGCAAAAGGAACCATCTGTCGTTAGGACTTATGAAAAAACGGATTCGAAAGAGGCATTTGAGAATACTGAGCCGGTTATTATGGTTAAACATTATGAAATGAGTGATGGTACATGGAAAACGGATGATTATACCTATCAATACCGATTAGAGATTACCGGAAGAATGAATAATGCAGAAAAAGATAGCACATTTATTTTTTTAAGTAATATTGAAAATATAACATTTGATCAGGCATGGAAGGCAGCCGGATTCAGTAGTAATATGGAAGACTATTTCGATGTGGAGGTTGCAAAATTTGTTGGCATGAAATAGGTAATGAAAAATATAAACGGATTTCATATTATTCATCAAGGAGGAATAAATATGCAGATAACAAGAGGCAATTATTCACAGTATGCCAACATGGTGCAGCAGATGTTTGGCAATAAGAAAAATCCCAATAATCCGTTAGCTCAATGTGATTATGGAAATTTCGCACTGCGTTTCAAGCCGGTTGATATTCAATTCACAAAACCGAATTGGGATAATATTATGACGAAACGTGATAAGCCTGCAATGTCGGAGGAAGAATTCGAGAAAGCTATAAAGGAACTTGCACAGAAGGAATTTGCCACCGGGAAGCGGGATGATGCGGCATACCGAAAATTATGTATGCAGCATGGTGAGACAGTTTCCCCGGACAGGAAAGCCATCTATGAATCAAGTATGAGAAAGACAGGCGGAAAGATGAATGCGGCTTGTATGTTTTGGGACAACAATGGAAATAAAACATTGTCTTACAATCCTGAATCAAGGAACTGGAAAGCCATAAGCACAGAGGAAGAATTTGCAAGGGCACGCGTATTTACATCTATCTATAATGATGAACTGGCACGACTGAAAAAGGAGTATGGAGAAAACGCAAAGGGAACTGTATCTTATCAGCAGATACAGTCTGACCTAGCAGCGGGCAAAAAAGCACCATCTTCGGGCAGTTCACTGGATATACAGATATAATCCTTAAACTCTATTCCGTAGAGGCACATAAAACTTTGCCTCTGTGGACTGCAAGGGAACAGGGGCGACTCTGAACGACAGATGAGTCGCAATACAAAAATAATGGAGGATATTAAGAAATGGGCATTAGTGGAATAGGACAGAATTATTATCATAATAATGTAGCAACAGCGAGAAACACCAAGAATGTAAACAGCACGGGAAAAAATGACGGATTTGCTGGCAAGGTCACAGAGAAAAATCCGGTTTCCCCAGAAGATATGACTTTTGAGGAATACAAAGCGTATTTTAATGAAAAGATGGATGCGCTATATACTCATCCGTCACAGAGAAATATGAATTGGGTTATTGATATTACAGATGCTGCTTATAAAAGGATGCAGACTGAACCGGAATATGAGCAGAAAATATTAGATGCTTTGGCGAAGAATAAGGCAGTTGATTTTGGAAGTAACATTCCACAAATAGCGTATACTCATGTAGATGGTACGTGGGAAGGGTGTTACGGATATACTAAAGGAATGAAAGAGAATGATAGTTATATTAAAGGAAATTCTTCAAAACATGAAAATAATGTAAAAAAGAAGAAAGAAGATAGAAATAAGGAGCTTTTAGAGGAATATGTTGAGAAACGCATACAGGCTCGTAAGGATATGCAGGAATTTCGTACAAAAGAGTATTTTAAGAATAAAGAGCAAAATGCTGAACTTAGCAGAAAGGCATTGGTAGCAAAGGCTTATGAACAGCAGATTTTAGAAGAACATTAAGCAAGATATGAGTAGGATAATCTGTTTGTTGTCGAGTTCAAACGTAAAAAGACCAGATAACAGATAGTGTCTGTTGTCTAATCTTTTTATGCCATTTTCTGCAAGGGGTATTGATGATATGTGCCAAATGTTTATATTGAAAACAAATTTTCAAGTGAGGTAATAGAGATGAATATATCAAATGCTATCAATACGGTAAGCGTATCTGGAAGTTCTAGCAGTAGTGCTAAAAAAACTTCTGAAAAGAACAAGTGGAAATTAACAGATTCATTAAAAGAAAAAATTGTTGAATTGGCTAAGAAAGATGCGAAAAACAACATATATATGGGAAATGAGTTTATGAACTTGCGGAAAGCAGAGGTCGCTAAAGTGGCACCAAATCGGGCGGCACTGATAGGTAAGTTCAACCAATCAATGAGTTCTGGAAATATGGGGGATATGAAAAAAATACAAGAAGCAGACAAAAGATGGCTGTGTATTTTATTTGGGATACCATATGAGGCTGAGTTTCAGGGAGAGGGAACAGGATCAGCAGCTCATGTATATAACGAATGTGGTGAAGAAGTTCTGACATATACAGAGGGAGTAGGCTGGCAAGAAAAGGAAACAAAAGCAGAGTCACAGGTACATTCGGCGTTAAAATCGACGTATTATGAGGCTTTTTGTGATGCAAGAAAAGCATTAAACAGTGAACAAAGAACTGGTGGTATGAATGAAAATATAATGTCACAAGACAATTTTGATATGAAAGCGTAAAGAGCGTGCGATTAAAATAATGGTTTATAAATAGGAGTGTTGTAAATCAGCAGATATCAAATCTGTTTTCAAAGAATGGTACTTTTATTGCAGAGGATGGTACAGATTTACTGGCATTGTTTAAGGAAAAATACTATTCTGATGATCACAGTGATTGGACTTATTATAATTCAGATTATTACTATCAATGCAATGACACCAATGCGGCATTGAGAGAATCTGCCCGGAAGATGACGGAAAAATGGGAATTGGACGGGATTGACTGTGATGAAATCGAAGCAAATTCTAGCCTTACGTTAGACGGTGGTTTTGATTTTAACAGTATATGGAATTCGGATTTCAGAAATCAGGTCGGAAGGCGAAATCCGTAATGTATGGGATTTAATGGAAGATTATTATTCGGATACTAAAGACAATTCTAAAGTCAAAAATTTCCTGAGTAATATGTCTGTATTTACACGATGGTATTCGTATGAAACAGGAATCAATGACAGATTCGGTGATTATTGAGATAGTGAAAGATTAGGATAATCCGATATATATAAGGAGGTTTGTGATATTATGAATATATTTTTTAACAGCCGAATAAATGCTAATCAGTCATTGCTTAATGTTCTGTTTGGTCAACAACAAAAAGCGGCAAGCAGTCAAAACACTG
>ERZ827488.4036-NODE-4036-length-11044-cov-3.214487_pt1 | contig 11044 bp, 9 predicted proteins | sample MGYA00519771_ERZ827488 | MGnify/ENA primary metagenome ERZ827488 (study PRJEB31778, sample SAMEA3449323) | human gut metagenome | biome: human gut; feature: human-associated habitat; material: faeces | place: United Kingdom | collected 2010/2012 ...
ACATACCTTGTTCAGGAAGTAACGGTCATGGGATACAACGATAACAGTGTTGTCAAAGTTGATCAGGAATTCTTCCAGCCATGCGATCGCATCAAGATCCAAGTGGTTGGTAGGCTCGTCAAGAAGCAGGATATCCGGGTTTCCGAACAGTGCCTGTGCAAGAAGAACCTTAACCTTCTCAGAACCTGTCAGGTCTTTCATCAGTTTATAATGAAGCTCTGTCTCGATACCAAGTCCGTTCAGAAGGTTGGCAGCATCAGATTCTGCTTCCCATCCATCCATTGTAGCGAACTCAGCTTCCAGCTCACTTGCTTTGATTCCGTCTTCATCTGTGAAATCTTCTTTTGCGTAAATTTCTTCTTTCTCTTTCATGATTTCATACAGACGTGCATTTCCCATGATAACTGTATCAAGAACAGGGAATTCGTCATATTTGAAATGATCCTGCTGAAGGAAAGAAAGTCTCTCGCCCGGGGAGATAACTACATCACCGGATGTCGGCTCAAGCTGTCCGGAGAGAATCTTAAGAAATGTAGATTTACCGGCACCATTCGCACCGATCATTCCGTAGCAGTTCCCCTCTGTGAATTTGATGTTAACATCTTCGAACAGCGCCTTTTTCCCGACGCGAAGGGTTACGTTATTTGCACTAATCATTTGAAAGTCTCCTTGTAAATAAATTAGAATTGTGATTACGTTGTTATAATTGTCCTTTTTCAAATACGTGTGAATAAGAACATACCAATCCATATATTAACATAGAAGAAAGGGTGCTGACAAGTACTGAAATAGAAAAATGCATACGAAAAAGCAGGGCAAACTGTGTGAAAATGTATAAGAACTAATCCTTGTTCTTTCCATTGTAAAAAGTTATAATGTTACTAAGAATCTCACAATATAAATAGCAGTAGAAAAGAGGAGAAACCATGGCACTTAAGAAAGCAACAATCGTACTGGAAGGTGGAGCAACAAGAGGCATATTTACTTCTGGTGCTCTGGATTACCTTATGGAACAGGATATTTATTTTTCAGATGTGATCGGTGTGTCTGCCGGCGCATGTAATGCAGTAGATTATGTTTCCAGACAGCCGGGACGTACAAGAGACTGTATGATTCCGAATACAAAAGATATGAAGTATATTAATGGAGTGAAAGATACGATCAGGGAGAAAAGTCTGATGAATATGGATTTGATTTTTGATAAATATCCGAATGAACTGATCCCATTTGATTTTGATGCATATTTTCAGTCAGAGATGCACTGTGAGCTGGTAACGACAAACTGTCTGACTGGAAATGCAGAATATATGACGGAAACAGAAGATCCTGACCGATTGATGAAGATCTGTCGTGCATCAAGCAGTATGCCGCTTGTAACTCCGATGGTGAATATTGACGGTGTCCCGTATCTGGATGGCGGACTTGCAGATTCTGTTCCGATCCGTCGTGCACAGAAGCTTGGGAATGAGAAGATCATAGTGATCCTGACGAGAAATCAGGGCTATCGTAAGAAAGTGATCTCACCGGCAGTGCAGAAGCTTTATAGACAGGCATATAAGTCCTATCCGAATGCAGTCCGGACAATCTTCAGAAGAAGTTTTATCTATAATAAGACGATGAATTATCTGGACCAGCTTGAGAAGCGTGGAGAGATTTATGTCCTTCGTCCACATGTAAAACCAGTATCACGGCTCGAACAGCATCCGGATGTCCTGCATGCATTTTATGAGCATGGATATCATCTGATGGAGCGAAAGACAGAAGAAATGCTGAAGTATCTTGAACAGTAATAAAAATAAATCGACTTGTTAAAAGAAGAGAGAAAAGGGAGTTGAGTTATATGAGAGAGATTTTAGAAGAAACTCAGAACCGTGAATTATCGTGGCTTCGGTTCAATCAGCGCGTTCTCGAAGAAGCACGGGACGAGACAGTTCCTTTGATGGAACGTATGAAATTCGTAGCTATTTTCACAAGTAACTTAGACGAGTTTTTTATGATCCGCGTAGGAAGTCTGTATGATATGGCATCAGCAGACAGCAAAAAGATCGATCAGCGATCCGGTATGACAGCAAAACAGCAGTTAGATGCAATTTATCGAGCTGTTTCTCCACTTTACAAGGAACGCGATAAGACATATGCAGAGATCAAGAAACAGTTAAGTCCGTATGGTGTCTGCGGTCTTGACTTCAAGGAACTGGAACAGCAGGAGAAGAAGTTTGTAAAGAAATATTTCAAAGAAGAAGTAATGCCGGTGCTTTCCCCACAGATCGTAGATGCGAACCATCCGTTCCCACATCTGTTAAGTAAAGAACTGTATGTGGTTGCGAATTTGAAGCAGGGAGACAAGACGATGCTCGGAATCATCCCGGTACCACAATATATTTCTAATATTCTCTATCTTCCGGGGTATGACATCCGTTATATCCGTATGGAAAAGATTATCCTGGAATTTATTGATCTTGTTTTTGACCAGTATCAGATCTCAGACAAAAACTATATCCGTGTAACGAGAAATGCAGATGTATCACCGGATGATGAAGCTTATGCAGACAGCGGAGATTTCCGTCATGTGATGCAGGAGACACTTCATAAGAGAAGAAGGATGGCCGTTGTCCGTCTTGAGGCAGCCAATTCTCTGAGTAAAGAGATGGAGAAATATTTCTGTGAGAAATTCAATATCCGTCCGGAATGCATTTTCCGAACAAAGATGCCGATGAAGCTGGACTTTATCTTTGCAATCGCTGATAAACTTCCGGATTCGAAAAAAAACACTCGTGGATGTACCATTTTCTCCGCAGCCGTCATCCATGCTTGCAGAGGGCAAGGTGATTCCGCAGATAAAGAAGAAAGATGTACTCCTTTGCTATCCATACGAAAGCATGGAACCGTTCCTCCAGCTGATCAAAGAAGCATCAACAGACCCGGAAGTTCTGACGATCAAGATCACAATCTACCGTCTGGCGAAGAAAGCACGACTTGTAGAATATCTCTGTGCAGCGGCTGAGAATGGAAAAGAGGTTACGGTCCTGATCGAGCTGAGAGCACGTTTTGATGAGCAGAACAACATTGACTGGTCCGAGCGTCTGGAAGAGGCCGGATGCCGTGTTCTGTACGGATTCGAGGGTTATAAGGTACACTCCAAGATCTGCCTGATCACATACAGAAACCGTACCGGAATTCATTACATTACACAGATTGGAACCGGAAATTATAACGAAAAGACAGCGAAGATGTATACCGATTATTCGCTGATGACAAGCAGACAAGAGATTGGTGAAGACGCAGCAGTCTTTTTCCAGAATATGTCGATCAGCAATCTGAATGGAGTTTACAAGCATCTGATTGTTTCACCGACAAGCCTGAAACAGAAAGTACTTGCCTTGATGGATGAAGAAATTGCAAAAGGTGAGAACGGAAGAATCATTATGAAAATGAATTCTGTTACGGACATGGATTTCATTCGAAAAGTAACAGAAGCATCTCAGGCAGGGGTGAAGATAGATCTGATCGTGCGTGGGATCTGCTGTATCCTCCCGGGAATCAAGGGAAAGACAGAGAATCTGCGTGTGACAAGTATCGTCGGAAGATATCTGGAGCATCCAAGACTTTTCGTCTTCGGAAAAGGAGCAGATGCAACAGTTTATATTGGATCTGCTGATATGATGACAAGAAATACAGAGAAGCGTGTAGAAGTCGCGTGCCCGGTCTATGATGTAGAGATCCGGAAACGCCTGTTCCATCAGCTTCATGTAATGCTTTCTGACAATGTGAAAGCTCGCGCGATGACAAGTGACGGAACATATGTGAAGAAACCGGTGGAAGACGGAGCAAGTCTTGTGAATGCACAGGAGACCTTTATGAGAGAAGCATCACAGGCACAACGTCCGGCTGCAGCCAATGTGCCGAAGAAGAAAAAAGAAGGATTCTTAACAACCGTACTGAAGATTTTCAGAAAAAAACAATAGAAGGACGAGAGATGGAGGAGCAGAGAAAGATGAAACCGTTACAGAAAAAAGACTTTGGAAAGACATCGAAAGGGAAATTGGCTACCGTATATACACTGGAAAATGAAGCCGGAATGCAGATCAGTGTGTCCGACTTCGGAGCAACACTGACAAGCGTACTTGTTCCGGATAAGGATAACAATCCGGTAGAAGTGACACTTGGATATGATGATGCAACCGGATATGAAGCCGGACTTGGAAATGCATTCGGAGCATCTGTTGGACGTAACGCAAATCGTATCGGTGGGGCAGTGATCGAGATCAATGGAACAGAATATCACCTGACAAAGAATGACGGAGAGAATAACTTACACAGCGGACTTGATTTCTATCACGGAAGATTGTGGAAGGTTGCGGACGCAGATGATACTCATGTAACATTTGAGATGGACAGCCCGGATGGGGATCAGGGATATCCGGGAGCACTTGTTATGAAAGTGACCTATTCTCTGGATGAAGAGAATACTTTGATGATCCACTACGAAGCAGAGCCGGATCAGGATACGATCATCAATATGACAAATCACAGTTACTTTAACCTGAACGGACATAAGAGCGGAGATGTTCTGAATCACACATTATGGCTGAATGCGGATGCATTTACACCGGCAGACGCAGCATCCATTCCGACAGGTGAGATCCGCAGTGTGGAAGGAACTCCGATGGATTTCAGAATAGATAAGACAATCGGAAAAGACATTGAAGCAGATTATGAACCGCTGGTATTCGGAAAAGGTTATGACCACAACTGGGTATTGAAAAATGAAGGCGAATTTGATAAAGTAGCAGAAGTGGCCGGGCATGAAAGTGGAATCCATATGAGTGTACTGACAGACCTTCCGGGAGTGCAGATCTATACTGCGAACTTCCTTGACGGAGTGAAAGGAAGAGACGGAGCGGTTTATGAGATGAGAGATGCGATCTGTCTGGAGACACAGTACTATCCGGATGCAATCCACCATGAAAACTTCCCGGGACCGATCTGTAAGAAAGGCGAGAAATATGATACTCGTACTGCCTACAGATTTCGTGTAAAATAATTGAATGGAAGATAAATAATTAATTTATGGGAAAATCAGTATACATTGCGGAGAAACCGAGCGTTGCCCAGGAATTCGCAAAAGCATTGAAACTAAATACGAAAAGACGGGACGGATATCTTGAGTCAGACGAAGCCATTGTCACCTGGTGCGTAGGTCACCTGGTGACGATGAGTTATCCGGAGGAATATGATCCGGCACTTAAGAGATGGAACCTGCAGACACTGCCATTTATCCCGGAAGAATTCAAATACGAAGTCATTCCGTCAGTGGCAAAGCAGTTCCAGATCGTCAGTGGGATCCTGAACCGGGAAGATGTCGATACGATCTATGTCTGTACCGACTCCGGGCGAGAGGGAGAATATATCTATCGTCTCGTAGAACAGGAAGCACACGTTGAGGGAAAAAAGCGACGGAGAGTGTGGATCGATTCCCAGACAGAAGAAGAAATCTTACGAGGAATCCGTGAAGCCAAAGATCTGTCAGAGTATGATAACCTCGGAGCATCTGCATACCTGCGCGCCAAAGAAGATTATCTGATGGGAATCAACTTTTCCCGTCTGCTGACCTTGAAATATGGCAACAGTATTTCAAATTTTCTGCAAACGAAGTATTCCGTTGTATCTGTAGGACGTGTTATGACGTGTATTCTTGGCATGGTTGTGCGCAGAGAACGCGAGATCCGTGATTTCGTCAAGACACCGTTTTACCGCGTACTTAGCACGATCGATGCACAGGGGCATACGTTCGAGGGTGAGTGGAGAGCAGTGAAAGGCTCCCGCTATTTTGAGTCCTATGACCTTTATAAGGAAAATGGATTCAAGGAGCGCAAGAAAGCGGAAGAATTGATTCAATACCTGCAGACACCGGATGACGAGTCTGTAAATGTAGCAGGAATACAGGGACAGTCAGGATTGAACTGCAGGATCGAGTCGATTGAGAAAAAGAAAGAGAAGAAGAATCCCCCTCTTTTATATAACCTGGCGGAGCTTCAGAACGACTGTTCTAAGAGATTTAAGATCAGTCCGGATGAGACACTGCGAATCGTGCAGGAGCTGTATGAGAAAAAACTTGTGACTTATCCGAGAACAGATGCCCGTGTTCTGTCTACCGCAGTGGTAAAGGAAATCACAAGAAATCTGAACGGGCTGTCAAAATATCCGATGGCGGCACCGTATATGCAGGATATCCTGAATTTCGGAAGCTATAAGACACTTGCAAAGACACGCTATGTGAATGACAAGCAGATCACAGACCATTATGCGATCATTCCTACAGGACAAGGGTTGAATGCACTAAATACCGTATCCTCTACTGCAAAAGGCGTGTACGATCTGATCGTGCGAAGATTCCTGAGTATCTTCTACCCGCCGGCAGTTTACCAGAAGGTTGCTATCGTGACGAAGATCAAAGAAGAAAGTTTCTTCTCAAGCTTCAAAGTACTTGCTGAGGAAGGTTATCTGAAAGTGGCAGGCATTCCGAAGAAGAAAGCTTCTCAGACAGCCACAAAAGATAGCAGTAATGGAAACAGTGAGAATAATAATAATGATACAAATGACGAAGCAGGGTCTGATTCTTCCGATCAAAGCCTGGACACCGGATTGTTCGAAGTGATCAAGTCATTAAAGAAGGGTGCAGCCCTTCAGGTCAGAGCATTGGATATCAAAGAAGGAGAGACATCACCTCCGAAGCGTTACAATTCCGGTTCCATGATCCTGGCAATGGAGAATGAAGGACAGCTGATCGAGGATGAAGAACTGCGTGCCCAGATCAAAGGAAGCGGGATCGGAACAAGTGCGACAAGAGCAGAGATTCTGAAAAAACTTGTGAACATCAAGTATCTCGCACTGAATAAGAAGACACAGGTGATCACACCGACGTTGCAGGGAGAGATGATCTATGATGTTGTTGATCATTCCATCCGGTCACTCCTGAACCCGGAACTTACAGCAAGCTGGGAGAAGGGGCTGAACTATGTGGCAGAAGGTTCCATCACATCAGATGAATATATGAGAAAACTCGATCATTTCATTACCAGCAGAACCGTTGGGGTGAAAGGGCTGAACAATCAATATCAGCTTAGAGCCTGCTATGAAAAAGCCGCTGGGTTTTATCCGTCTGTAAATAGTAATAAAACGACAGGTAGAACAAAAACAGGCAGCAGAAGTAAATGACACAATAATAAGACATAAATGTAAGTCGGCTCTAGCCGGCAGAAAGGAATTACCATGTTAGAAGCATTAACAGTAAAAGAAAATTATTCATTAGACCAGACAATCGCAAAAGATATCTTCAACGGAGTTACTTATCCGTGGGAAGTACTTCCGAAGATCAGCAGCTTCATCCTTGAGCTTGGAGCTACATTAAGCGAAGATGAATACGAGAAACGCGGAGAAAATGTATGGGTAGCGAAATCTGCAAAGGTTGCTCCGACTGCATTTATCAATGGACCGGCAATCATCGGAAAGGATGCAGAGGTTCGTCACTGTGCATTTATCCGTGGAAATGCGATCGTAGGAGAAGGAGCTGTTGTAGGAAATTCCACAGAGCTTAAGAACGTGATCCTTTTTAATAAAGTTCAGGTTCCGCACTATAATTATGTAGGTGATTCTGTTCTTGGATACAAATCTCATATGGGAGCCGGATCAATTACATCTAACGTAAAATCAGATAAGAAGCTTGTTGTAGTAAAAGCCGGAGATGAGAAGATTGAGACAGGTATGAAGAAGTTCGGTGCAATGCTTGGAGATGAAGTAGAAGTAGGATGCGGAAGCGTTCTGAATCCGGGAACAGTTGTTGGAAATCACAGCAACATCTATCCACTTTCTTCTGTACGAGGATTCGTTCCGGCAAACAGTATTTACAAAAAACAGGGCGAAGTTGTGACAAAAGAAGAAAGATAGTCGAAAATAGAAAATGATAAGAATGGCTCCTGTGTGATAACATGGGAGCCATCTTAGACAGGAGGAATAAAGCAGATGAATAAAGTAGGTTTTATCGGTGTAGGAATCATGGGAAAATCCATGGTCAGAAATCTCATGAAAGCCGGATTTGAATTACATATCTATGCAAGAACAAAGAGTAAAGTAGAAGATGTGATCGGCGAAGGAGCACAGTTCCATGAGTCGATCAAGGATTGCGTGCAGGATTGTGATGCAGTTATCACAATTGTCGGTTTCCCACAGGATGTAGAAGAAGTATACTTTGATGAGGGGAATATCTTAGACAGTGCAAAGAAAGGCGCTTATCTGATCGATATGACAACAACAAGTCCGCAGATTGCTGAGAAGATCTACGCGGAAGGCACAAAGCGAGGCTTCCATGTGATGGATGCACCTGTCACAGGCGGAGATACAGGAGCGAAAGCCGGAACATTGTCCATCCTTGTTGGCGGAGAGAAAGAAGATTACGAAGCCTGTATGCCACTCTTTGAGGCAATGGGAACAAACATTAATTATCAGGGTAAGGCTGGATGTGGACAGCACTGCAAGCTGGCGAACCAGATCATGATCGCCGGAACACTGTCCGGTGTGTGCGAGGCACTTACTTATGCAAAAGAACAGGGACTGGATCCGGAAGTATTCATGAAGTCCGTTGCGACAGGGGCAGCAGGAAGCAAGCAGCTTGACACATTCGGACCAAAGATCTTAAAGGATGATTATGCACCGGGATTCTTTATGAAACACTTCATCAAAGATATGAAGCTTGCACTGATCGAAGCGAACAGAAAAGGACTTTCCCTTGATGTACTCAGTATGGTTCTTGCCAATTACGAAGAACTTGAGCAGGAAGGATACGGAGATCTCGGAACACAGGCGTTGATGAAATTCTATGATGAAGAACATCGAAATACGGAAGAGTAAAAATTTGTGAATGGTAACCGTAAAAATTCTGTTAAGAATCAACAAAACAGGTTGAAGTAACAGGGAAAAGAAAATATAATAGACATCAGAGAAAAAACTGTTGAAGAATATAAAAATCAACAACAGGAAGACTTGAAGGAGGACACGAAAATGCTTACAGATAATTTTGTAACAATGGAAATTGGAAAAGCAAAACACATTGCACTCGTAGCCCATGATGGAAAGAAGAAAGAACTGATTGAATGGTGTGATAGAAATAAAGAAGTATTACAGGGACATTTCCTATGCGGAACAGGAACAACAGCCCGTCTGATCGCAGAGAAAACAGGACTTCCGGTAAAAGGATACTGCAGTGGTCCACTTGGTGGAGACCAGCAGATCGGTGCGAAGATCGTAGAAGGACAGATTGATTTCATGATCTTCCTGTGGGATCCGTTAGAGGAACAGCCACCTGACCCGGACGTTAAGGCACTTCTTAGAATCGCAGTAGTATATGATATTCCGGTTGCGAACAACCTTGCAACAGCAGACTTCATGCTGAACAGCAAGTTCATGAATGAGCCTTATTCCAGACAGATTGAGAATTTCAATAAGACGATTCAGGACCGCGTTGCGGAGATGAAATAAAATAATTTAAGTATTAAAAAAATACCTGCAGATATCAATTTTGACATCTTGCAGGTATTTTTATGGATTTTTACAGAAGTCCTTTTTCACGCTTCTCAAGAAGAGCATGAATCTTATCTGTCGGGCTGATAACAGAGCTGATCGGCACGTCATGGTTCAGGGAATCAATGATCAGTGCGATAAATTTACTCATATCAGCTTTTACAAAGTAAGGTTTCTCATAAAGTTCCGGTGGGAGATATGTAAGGTTTGTTGTAATAACTTTACTGATATATCCCTTATTGTAATACTCATCGAATTTATCAAATCCGTCTGTGAACAGTCCGAATGTTGTACATACAAAGACACGTCCGGCCTTACGCTCTTTCAGCTGTTTTGCAACATCAAGCATACTTTCTCCGGAAGAGATCATATCGTCAACGATAAGAACATCCTTTCCTGTCACATCATCACCGAGGAATTCATGGGCAACGATCGGGTTCTTTCCGTTTACAACTGTAGAGTAGTCACGGCGTTTGTAGAACATACCCATATCAACACCAAGTACATTAGAGAAGTAAACTGCACGGTGCATAGCTCCTTCATCCGGGCTGATGATCATCAGATGTTCTTTGTCAGCTTTCAGATCCGGTACTTCACGGAACAGTGCTTTTAAGAACTGATACTGTGGGTTAAAGCTGTCAAATCCACTAAGTGGAATTGCATTCTGTACACGTGGGTCATGAGCATCAAATGTAATGATGTTGGAGACGCCCATTGCGTCCAGTTCTTCCAGTGCAAGAGCACAGTCCAAAGACTCTCTTCTTGTACGCTTGTGCTGTCTGCTTTCGTAAAGGAAAGGCATGATAACATTGATACGGCGAGCCTTACCTGTTGCAGCAGCGATAATTCTCTTCAGATCCTGATAATGGTCATCTGGAGACATATGGTTAAGATGTCCGTTTACTGTGTAAGTCAGGCTGTAGTTGCATACATCAGTCATGATAAAAAGATCAGTACCACGGATTGTCTCTTTCAGGATACCCTTAGCTTCACCAGAACCGAATCTCGGACAACTACAGTCTACCTGGTAATTGTTGGCCTTATAGTTTCTGTAAAGTGGGGATTCTGTTACTTCGTTGATCGTGTTCTCACGGAAGGAAACAATATAATCATTTACCTTCTGTCCCAGAGGTTTGCAGCTCTCCATAGCAATCAGTTTCAGAGGTGCAATCGGGAGTGTGTTTTCTAACATTTCGATGTTCGTCATTTTCTTCTCCTCAGTGTGAATTAATTTTTAACCGTCTTAAGAAATCAGACAGTAACGCGAATTGATTAATTAGAATTAACAGATTAATCATTATACATTTAACGTTATACCATTTTTCGGGAGAAAATTCAAGGAGGGCAGGGCGGAGAGTGGACGATAAAATGTATTTTTTACAGAACAAGACAAGAAAAATCAGAAGAAAGAAATCGGAGTGCAGCAGGTAGAAGTGGATTCTAAGACGATCATAGAAGCTGTGGTATA
>ERZ827488.4037-NODE-4037-length-11030-cov-2.795080_pt1 | contig 11030 bp, 11 predicted proteins | sample MGYA00519771_ERZ827488 | MGnify/ENA primary metagenome ERZ827488 (study PRJEB31778, sample SAMEA3449323) | human gut metagenome | biome: human gut; feature: human-associated habitat; material: faeces | place: United Kingdom | collected 2010/2012 ...
CTCGGCATCCCCGAACCGATCATGGCCTGCTCCGGCACCGCCGCCTTCGTGGTGGCCCTGCGGACGCTGGCCCGCCGCAATCCGGGCCGGAGCCGCGTCGTCGTCCCGGCCTACACCTGCCCGCTCGTCCCGCTGGCCGTGCGGCTTGCCGGTTTGCGGGCCGTGGCGTGCGACACGCTGCCCGGAGGGTTTGGAATCGATCCCGGCGCGCTCGGGCGCTGCTGCGATGAAACCGCGCTCGCCGTGGTCCCCGCGCATCTGGGCGGCAGGGCTTCGGACATTTCCGCCGTCTCCGCCGTGGCCCATGCCTATGGAGCCGTCGTGATCGAGGACGCCGCGCAAGCACTCGGCGCGTCTTTCGGAGGCCGGAGCGTGGGGCTGTCCGGCGACATCGGCTTTTTCAGCCTTGCCGTGGGCAAGGGGCTTACCACGTACGAGGGCGGCGTGCTGTTCAGCCGCGATCCGGACCTGCACGCCGAGCTTCAAGGGACGGCCTCCCGCGTCTTGCGGCCCGGCCTGCTCTGGAACGCCCGGCGCGTCCTTGAACTGCTCGGCTACGCCGTGGCCTATAACCCGGCGCTGCTGCCCTTGGCCTATGGGCGCCCGCTGCGGCGCGGGCTTGACCGGGGCGACGAGATTGCGGCGGATGCCTTCACGCTGGACGGCATCCCCCTGCACCGCATGGACCCGCTGCGCCTGCGCGTGGCGGCGAACGCGCTGGAGCGGCTCCCGGCGTTCCTCGAGGCCGGACGTGACCGGGCCGTGCGCCGCGCCGGGATGCTGGAGCGGGCGGGCGCGGAAGTCCTGCGCGACGATCCGGGCGGGGAGGGGATATGGCCTTTCTTTATGGTCCTCATGCCGGATCGGGACCGGCGGGACCGGGCGCTCGGCGCGCTGTGGCGGTCGGGGCTCGGGGTTTCCAAGCTGTTCGTCCGGGCCTTGCCGGACTATCCGTATCTGGCGGGTGCCGTCGAGGGCGGGCCCTGCCCGGCGGCGCGGGATTTGGCGGGCAGGATGCTGACCGTCACCAATACGCACTGGCTGGACGATGCCGCGTTCGCCCGTCTTGCCGGGGAGATATGCCATGCCTGATGCCCGCCATGCCAATCTGCTCGAACCCGAGGCGTTGGTGGAGCTGTTCCTGCGCCACCCGCCGCAGGGCTTTGCCGCCGCTTCCGAAGCGGATCTGCCCGTCTTCGGAACCGATTTCGATCTGCTGACCACGCTGGAACCCGCGATTCTGGCGAAGATCCGCAGGCTTCCCCTGTTCGGGCTGTGGTCGCGCCTGCTGCGTTTCCCGGCCCGTTTCGCCGGGACCACGGCCACCGAATACGCGCCGCTCCCGAAGGGCTTGGAGCCGGGCGCGCTTCTGGACGGCTTCCGCGAGCGCTGTGCCGCCGGGCAATCCCTGCTGATCGTCAAGGACGTGCCGGAAGTTTCCCCGCTGCTGGGTGCAGGTGACAACGAGGCCGCCATGCGGCTGGCCCGGATTGCGCCGGACAAGGGGTTCATCGTCGTGGAAGGGCAGGCGCTGGCCTACGTTCCCATTGATTTTTCCAGTACAGACGAATATCTGTCGCGCCTCTCCAAAAGCCGCCGCAAGAACCTGCGCCGCAAGCTGAAGTCGCGCGAACGGCTGGACATCGAAGCCGTGCCGTTGGGGGACGCCCGGTTCGGCAGCCTTGATGTGCTGGAGGAGCTGTACGGCCGCTACCTCGGCGTCTACGCCCAGAGCGAAATCCATTTCGACCTGCTGACGCGGGATTTCTTCGCGGGGCTGCTGCAAAGCCGGGAGATCGGCGGCGTGGTATTCTGTTACCGCCATGACGGGGAACTCGTGGGCTACAACATCTGCCTTGAACACGGCGGGATGCTCATCGACAAGTACATCGGGCTGCGTTACCCGCAGGCACGGGAGCTCGACCTCTATTTCGTGAGCTGGTTCGTGAACCTCGAGCACGCGCTGGAGCGCGGCCTGCGCTTCTACGTGGCGGGCTGGACCGATCCTGAAGTCAAAGCCGGCCTCGGGGCGCGGTTTACGTTCACCCGGCATCTGGTCTGGGTGCGCAACCCGATCCTGCGCCGCATCCTGTACATGTTCCGGCATTGGTTTGAGTCCGACGCAAAGGCCGTGGGCGTGAAGGCGGCTGATAAGGATACGGATCATGCATGACCCCCGCGAATCCTTCCGGCCTTCCCCGCCGGTGATCCTCGATTTCGACGGCTCGGTCCTGCCTGTGGCGGAGGGCGAACGCCGCATCCCGCTGGGCTCGTGGCAGGAGGCCATACGCTTCGGCTGCACGCGCCGGGCGTTCAGTGCGCTGGAAGCCCATCTGGAAGGCGTGTTGCCTGTGGATTGCGGCTGTGCGTTCATGGGCAGCGGCGACTTCCACCACGTCACGCTGATCCCGCTGCGCCGCCTGTGCCGCCGCCTGCCGCCCGCGTCCCTTGATGTGGTCGTTTTCGACAACCACCCGGACAACATGCGCTATCCCTTCGGCATCCATTGCGGTTCGTGGGTGTCGCACGCCGCCTTGCTGCCGAGCGTCCGGCGCGTCCATGTCATCGGCATCACCTCGGGGGACATCGGCCTTGCCCACGCGTGGGAGAACCGCTTGACGCCCTTCCTGCGGCGCAAGCTGACGTATTGGAGCGTCGGCACGGACGCGGCGTGGCTGCGCCTGATCGGGCGGGCGGAGTGCTGCAGATCATTCGGATCGGCGGACGAACTGGTGCGCGGGCTGCTCCCGGCACTGGCGGATGCCGGGAACATCTATCTTTCCATCGACAAGGACGTATTCGCGGAAGACGTGGTGAAGACCAATTGGGATCAGGGCGTCTTCCGGCTCAGCCATACCGAGGCCGTGCTTGCCGCCTGCGCGGGCAGGGTGATCGGTGCGGATGTCTGCGGCGACGTGTCGGGTTACGAATACGCGAGCCCCTTCAAGCGGTTCCTGAGCCGCCTCGACGGGCAGGAGCCCTGCGATCCGCAAGCTCTGCGCGGCTGGCAGGAAGGGCAGAGGGCTGTAAACGCCGCCTTGCTGGAGAGCCTTGGAAAGGTGTTGCGAGAGCCCGAGGCTTCTACCCGCGTTTCCCCAATCCTCCGCCGCTTCTTCTAGAAACCGATAAAAAGGGTGAGGCCGAGACAAGAGTATCGTGCCGTCCCTTGGGTCGTATGCATAGACTGAAAAAGCCCCTTTCCAGCATTCCCGAACAGCCTTTCTCTACGAGAGAGAAATTTTCCGCCGTTGCATCGTGAAAACCTTTATGTTAGAGTGCTTATAGATTGAAGTTTATCTTGTTATTTCAGTTGATTGCATTTTGCAAATAGAGGTGATCCGTATGCTCTCTCTGTCACATATTACCAGAATTAAGAGATAAATAATTATAAAATTCAAATAATTATCAAAAAGATGTTTATCCCGAAAATCCATTTTGGATAAGTTTTGGATAAGTATCTTGCAGAAATAGATTTCACTGGCTATCCTGCTTTCATGCAAAGCACAACTAGCCGAAAATACATAAAAACTAAGTTCGAGGGCGTTTTCTGCCGCGAATCGGCCAAGCGTGATCCGCGCACAGGTAAGCCCGATCTCATCTATGCGTTCTGGTACGCTGACCACGATGGCAAAGGCCACTGGAAAACCGTCGGCAGACACAGTAAAGGCATACGCCCGTCCACAGCCAGAAAAGAGCGGGCAAAATTCCTCGCCGAGTTTGATGCCACCGGCGTCAATCCCATTGAGCGCGACAAAGTTACCATCGGGGAGATAGTGGACGCCTACCTTGCCTGGGGCAGAAGCGAAGGGAAGTACGTTGACCAGCACTACAGCCAGTATCGCGCTCATATCAAGGCCAAAATCCACGCCCTGCCCATTGCCGAGCTGACCCCAAACCTGCTTTCCAATCTCAAGGCGCAGCTCCTGAAAACTCCTGCCGGGAATACAAAGCGCAAAAAGGCCACAGGAAATTCCAAACCCGGAACAGGAAAGCGGAAAACACTGGCTGGGCAGACCGTGAACAATATCTTCTCGTTCATGCGTTCCGCTATAAACCGTGCTGTCGCCACCGGTATGTGGAGCGGCGTCAACCCGCTCTCCACCAAGGGCGGCACCTGGAAGATGGTAAAAGCCAATAATGCAAGGTTGCGTTTTTTGACCAGAGAAGAAGCCCAGGCCCTTCTGGACGATCTCGAAAAGCGTCATCCCCAGTTGCACGACATGGCTTTGCTCTCGTTGCGAACCGGCCTCCTGCCCACGGAGATTTTCAAACTGCGTGGGCAGGAGGTGGACGGCAATGCCTGCGGCCTCTACATCATCCAGAAAGGAGGCAAGCGGGTCTTTGTCCGTGTGCCGGAGGACATGATTCGGATGCTCCAGGCATATAAGCGCAAACCTGCGGAACCTATCTTCCAACAGCCTCGAAAGAAGACGGCGTTTGAGAAAACCCCTGCCTGTTTCCAGACCGTCGTCAGAAAGCTCAATCTGGCCCCGGAAGACGGCGACAGTCTGTACGCCGTCACCCTCACACCATGAGACATACCTTCGCCTCCTGGTTGGCGCAGTCCGGCAAAGTCACGCTCATGGGACTGCAAAAGCTCATGCGCCACAAGAATATCACCATGACCATGCGGTATGCTCATCTGTTCCCCGGACAGGAAAACGAAAAGCTCTCGATTATAGGGGATATATTGGTATGAGAAGTCCGTCATCTGATTGATTCCGAGGTTTGGACACGCCCCGATGCGATATACTCTTCCAGCACGGCACGTTCATAAAAGGCACGCCTGCCGAAGTTCGTATATACCGGGCCAACGCCTTCTGTACGCCAGTAGGCGAGCGTCTTTTGATGAATACCGAACTCCCTTTCCACATCTTTCGGAGCAAGCAGTTTTTTGCCCGGCACACCAGTGTCATCTGTCGTTTTTCCGCAACCTGCGATGCGCACGGCTTCGGTGATGAGCGGAAGCAGTTCTTCCGGCGTGGAAAGTATGATCGTGCGGCCTTCAACTTCCATGAGAAATTCCTTGTGGATGTTGTTCCGTATATGTTCCGTAATATTTTGCAATCAATTCCAGCATGGAATCGCATCCATTTGCCTAGAGCATTTTTTCCCTGTGGCGTCGGACGCCGCTACGGGAGATCTCAAGATAAAAAGCAATCCGGCTGATGCTGAAACAGTCGAGAGTAAGCCGAAAAACTTCCTTTCCCCGTGGAGTCAGTTTTATGGCATGGGGGGGAATGTCCATCCCCGTCCCTACGCACCTCATAATCTCTATTGTGCTGTGCACAGAAAGCTTCTTTCTGATATGGGAAAGATGCAAATGTATGATAATATACGACGTGCGCAGTTTACTGGCTATTTTTTTGGGAGCCAAGCCCTGCATCAGCAGCCAGACAATACTTTGTTCCTTTCTGGTCAGTTGCTCCAACATAACTTCTCCTGACGATTGCTGAACAAACTCAAAGGGGATTGAGCCTTGTGTAGCACGGAGAAATCAGGCCGGGCAGTGGCCAATTTATATACTTTTCGCCTTTTTTTGAGAATCTCAAAAACTTGTGATGTATGCCGCCAAGGATGACCGTGAAAGCCCAGCCAGGCTTGGCAGAGAGCCTTCTGAAGCGTCGCCCAGCCTTTGCAAAGCGCCGACAATGTCCGCGCTGATGCAACTTTTTTATTGATCAGGGTACGAATCTTGAGAATTCGCTCAACCCCGCTAGTAGTTTGACCTATTTTATTTTTTGGCTGTGTCATAGTAAATGGTTGATAGCTTTTCAGCGAAAACATATAACACTTTGATTTAACACAGTATTAACGATGATGCCCGTTTCACCGCAGTGATTCGGGCATCATCGTTTTTCTCTAAGGGTATGAGAGTTTCAACGTGTGCTATCAGCCGCCATCACGACACGTTTTACGTGGGTATACGTTACACGTAAGACGTGGGTTAACGCCGTATTCCATGTGTCCGTTCACGTTCCTTGCTTTTGAAGCACTCGATTTCCTCCATCACTTCGCGCACGAAAACATCAGGCTTCATATCAAGAGCTTCACTGAGGTAAAACACTACGTTCATGGAAGGACACTGTGTGCCAGCTTCCAAGGCTGTAATGTGAATACGTGCGATCATAGCCTCTTCGGATAACTTCTTCTTGCTCATGGCAAGTTCGGCTCTCCTGCGGCTCAGGACGTGGGCAATCGCCTCGTTCAAATACGGATACTTTTCCATCCGTACCGGATAACAAATTTCTTGACAAAAACATGGAATAATAGTTCCATGCAGTTATTCATTCACCCTATGAGGAGGATTCCCATGTTCAAGAAGTTTGGAATGTTGCTCTTGGCAGCTTGTTTCCTGTTCAGCACGCAAGCCGAAGCCGGAGCCGCCGACCAAATCGGTGTCTACGTAACGCCCAAGTTCGTGTATGGCATCATGGGCGGCAATAAAGCGAAGGCGCACAGCTATGAGGCCGGAGTCTCCGAAACTAAGAATCTCGGTTCGCTGGACGACGTGGTGGGCGGAGCCTTGGCTATCGGGTACGACTTCCACAAGCGTTTCAATGTCCCGATTCGTGCCGAACTGGAGTACAGCGCGTTTGGGGATGCCAAAGCAAGCAAATCATGGGGTACACCAGATGATACCGATAGGGATGGCATCTACTACCAGTCCATGAAGCAGAAGATTGGTATCCAGGCTTTGTTTGCCAACGTCTACTACGATTTCAGGAACACCACGTCCTTCACGCCGTATGTTGGTGCCGGTATCGGCATGGGATTCCTCAGCAGCAAGTCCGGCTGGAGTTCTCCTGATGACCAGATGTCTCTGTCTTCCAGCCGTAAACACCAGACGAATTTCGCTTGGAACGTTGGCCTTGGTTGTGCTTATGAGTTCAATGACTACGTGGCTCTTGACTTGGGCTACCGCTACGCGCAGTTCGGCAAGGCTAAAAGCGGAACCACGGTCATCCCTGCTGATGGAGAGTTTCCCCAAGTGGACATTTACTCCAAGACAAAGCACGTTGATATGCACCAGTTCATGATGGGCGTGCGCTTTACTTTCTAACGCCCATACTTGACACCGCTGACACGGCCTCCTAACTTGCTACAGTGAGCTTAGGAGGCCGTGTTGTTTTGGCCTAGGTTAATGCAATGAAACAAAGGAGGTAAGGAAAATGAATGGAAGAGTAATTGTCAGATATCTTAAGGGTAAAAGTGGAAAATCCTACAAGTTTACCATGCATTTAAGAAATGATATTATTCCATCTAATATAAAAGCTGTATGTATCTTAGCATCAAATTCTTTTAAATGTGAAACAAATGAAATAGGCGAAACAGTAATTGAAGGAAAACATCATCCAATACTAGTAGGTAATACCGAAACTATGGGACATCGTCCATCAATGTACTTAGCTAAAAACGGAATTGATGATATTAAAGGCACTATGTGCCTGTTTGTTTTAGAAGTTAATTCCAAAAAAGAAATGGAAGATATTACTCAGGATTTGATTCATCTTTCTCATCCTTCTTATCTATTATCTTCGCCCAAGGAGGAATAGATTTACCTGTAAGCTTTTCATACTGTTCTACAGTCAACCCTACAAAACCATCATAATTAAGTTCCACATCCCTCTTGCTTTTGTTATACATTAGAGCTAGCATATCAAGAAGAACTTCCTCGTCCCAAGTAGAAGGCGTTACCAAGTAACCTAGTTCCTGCTGTATTACTCTCATCTTAATACTCCTTTTGTTACAAGAAGAGCCAGCAACTTCGTGTTGCTGGCTCTTACGTTAAAACCGGTACGGGAACCGCTGGTCGACAACCTATGTCGAGCCACCGGGTGAATACAACGGCTTTTAAAGCTTGTCGCAAAATTCCAACTCTGGTCATGGCAGTCTCCATTATAGCATTGTTCCACACCAAGTAGTTGTTCAGATACTTGGTGGCTACGCCTTTGAACCTTCCGATGAAAGCCTTCAATCGGGAGTGGTAAGCGTTGATATGCTGAATGTGATAGACCCCAAGTTTGGCAATACCAGACTCAATCTGCACAAGCTTGATACCGTTATGCCTCGTAAACGCCTTATAAGCCACTTCCTTATCCGTGCAGAGGATAGCGCGTTTTGAGATGCGCCTATTAAGGACTGCATGAAGCGACTTAATAGTGACCTTTCCAAGAGTCGCCACTTTGCTGACGGCTCTATTGTTGCGGTCAATGGCACAGCTTACACATACTTTTTCACGAGAAATACCTCGCTTGCTGGTAGCTCCGCCGCGCTTATGAGATTTTCGCCCGGCGGGGTACCCGCCCTTGTACGACAAGGGGAAGAAGGTTTCATCGGCTTCGACTATGCCGCCCAAGCGTTTTTGCTTGGTAGCCAACAAAGCTAGGGCGTCAAGAATCTTGTGCCGCCACACGAACGCCGTGTTTCTGTTGATCTTACAGATCGCGGCTGACTTCCTCACAGAAAGCCCGTCCATCATACACTTCACGTAACGTTTCCAGACTTGAAAGTCTTTTCTCGTGGCCGAAAGAATCGACCCCGTCAAGTCTGAAAACATCTTGCCGCAGTCTTTGCCACGGCAGCGGTACCTTTGAATGCCGTTGCGCTGTCCGAAACGCACGGCTTCCGTACTTCCACAGTACGGGCACCTGATACCGTCATCACGTTTGCTCCTCAGCAAGTCTTCAAGCGTAACAACTTTCCCCGACGTTTTCACGGCGGCGATAAATTTTGCTTGTTCGGCTTCTGAAAGCTGGTTGAAGTGAAACAGCAAGTTATCAAGTTTTGATGACATAACGTTCCTCACTCATTGAGCAAATCATATCATGAGCACGTTATGCCGTCAACCATTTACTATGACACAGCCTTATTTTTTTGAAATAACGTGTTCCATATTATCTATAACTACTATTGATATTTTTTATTTTATGAAAAACTGTATACGGAAGTTTAAGCAGTTCAGTATACTAGATTAACAACATGTTGTAGTGAGGTTCATGGTATGTAGCCAGGTCAGGGCCAGATCATGCACATCCAGAGGACGTTCCGTGCCGTCCATATCTTTTGCGGATGGCCCGGTTTCCCTGTTGTGTAGGTTCATATTCCGCGCGTATTGGTTGTTCCAGCAAAGATAAGGAACTCTGCCCGTAGGCTCCGTCAGTTTTTTGTAAACGGAAGGCATTATGGGAACGTGATCTCCGTAGAAACAGAGGGAGGCCGGGAAATCGGCTTGTTGCAATGCCGTATGCAGCAGGTGAAGCATACCGTCGGCATTGCTCACATGGCGCAGATAGGTCCCCAAATCGTCACAGCCGTCAGGCGGAGGGAAGGAATAGACATCCGGTGCTCCTTCCAAGCGAAGCGGGTCCATGTGCAGGGGGCCGTGGTTTTCCATCGTGACGGCAAAGATGAAGGTAGGACATGCCGTTGTCTGTAACACCCGCATGATGCGTTGTCCGACCTCTTTGTCGCTCACATACGATCCGGCACGCTGCGCGCCGTCAAACGCGCTGATGTCCAGAAAGGCATCAAAACCCAACTGCCGCAAGACGCGATCCCGCCCGTAAAAGTGCGCCCAATAGGGATGGATGCACACGGTGCGGTATCCCAGACGTTTCAGAAACAGCGGCAGGGCTTGCACCTTCCAGCCGCGTGCGACGGTCTGATAGGGATTGAAGCGGTGGACTCCCATACGTTGCGCGGCTATGCCTGTAAGAAAGGAAAACTCCGTGCGCACCGTGTTGGCTCCCCATGCCGGTACGGTCAAGGGGCCGTGTATCTCGGCCTCCTTCCTCATCATGTCGAATGATTGCAAGACATCTTGGCGGATGCCCGTAAAAAGTGTCCGGGCATCGAAAAACGATTCGCTTTGTATGGCGATGAGGTGAGGGAGGCTGTGCCCCTTCGATGCGGAAACGCGCAAGAAAGGCGATTGTGCTTCAGGAAGCGTCTGTGAGGCTGCGGCATACGCCCAGAGAGCGGGCAGTAATCCCAGCTTTTGAAGGTCCTTTTCGGGGTCGACGCCTATGGTGAGTGGACGGCGCTTCACTTTCCACAACAGCAACGCGGCGGCGGTCAGCAGGGCGAGTTCCCCGCCCAATTGGTCATAAGGCGTAAAGCGTGCCGGCGGCTGTTCATACAGGAAGCCGAGCAAGGCAAGGATGAAGAATACCGCCGCCAGACAGAAGCTTTTCAACCCCAGAAAGGGCAGAAAGAGGCGCGGATAGCGGATGGCATCAAGAAAATAGTCATAGTCGTGGAAAAGGAACGGCTCACGGAGGCTTTTGTATTTGGCGTTGCTTACCAACACCAGGGTAACCAGCATGGCCGATGTTGCGGCCAGGGCGCACCAGGGGCGGTCCATGAGCAAAACCAGTGGGGTATACACGGCGCACCACAGGGCCACATGCGCTCCCCACGCTTCTTTGGGGCGAATGAGAAAGGGCCGGGGCACTAGAAAACGCTCAATGCCCACGGAAAGGGCAAGGCCCACGGCACCGACCGCCAGCACCCGGAAGAAGGCACCTTCAACGCCCATAGCCAAGTATCCGCGCTATAGGCATGGCAAGACAGGCCGGTAACATCGACAGCCCCCAGATGCCCACATTAAGAGGGAAGGGGAAGGAAATACGCGCCCAGTCCCGCTCAAGGCCGCGCCGAATGGTACAGGCGGCACGCTCCGGCTTCCACAGAAAGGGCTTCGGGCCGGGCATGGCGTCGCACATGGGCGAGGAGACATAACCGGGCAGTACCACGTTGACGCGGATGCCTTCGGACTGAAGCCAGCCGCGCAGGGACGTTCCCCACATCCGTAAGGCCGCTTTGGTGGCGCAGTAGGCGGGTGTGGCGGGCAGGCCGTAATAGCTGGCAAGGGAGCTGACAAGGGCTATCTGGCCGCTGCCCCGCTTGCGCATGGCGGGCAGAACGCCGTCCACAAGAGCCATTGTCGCCAGAAGGTTTACTTCCACCAGAGCCTCAACCTCGCTGAAAGGTTCGCCTTCAGCGAGGTTCAGGCTCTGGTGGAAGTA
>ERZ827488.4039-NODE-4039-length-11029-cov-2.421451_pt1 | contig 11029 bp, 6 predicted proteins | sample MGYA00519771_ERZ827488 | MGnify/ENA primary metagenome ERZ827488 (study PRJEB31778, sample SAMEA3449323) | human gut metagenome | biome: human gut; feature: human-associated habitat; material: faeces | place: United Kingdom | collected 2010/2012 ...
ATCGAGGTCACGGTTGCGCTCCCGCAGCTCTGCGGAGCGCTCGTCTGCAAGCCTGCGCAGTGTGGAGATGTTCTCCCCCACCAACAGCCGCGGAAAAAATTCCGCGTCATCCTGGTCGGGACTGGGCAGCGACAAATGCAGCTGCGAAAGCAGCAGACATCCCTGCTCCGCGCGCAAAATGATCGTAACGCGGACAGGAAGATCCAGCATTTCACAGGATTCATTGTTTTCGCGCACGACAAGCTCACCGCACACGGAAAACACCTCCGGTGTGAGCGTTCGGACGCTGTAATGGGCACTTAGCACCAGAAACGTATCATGAAATCCACTTTGCTCCTGCTGCAGCAGGAACCTCATCTGCGGCATGTCATAGCAGACCTCCCGCCGTCCGGTTCCCACCATCATAAATTCCGGTGCCAGAAGCTTTTCAATCCTTCCCAGAGCCCGTTCTACAAAATACGACTTTTCGAGCCATTTTACAAAATCCAGCACATTTTCTTCAGAAAACGGCATATACATGCCTCCTTGCCGGGGCCGGTTTGTGAAAAATGGCCCATCCTTTTTATCCATTGTAGTGTATCCAAGCATAAAAAACAAGCCGAACAATCAATTCCGGGAGCATTCTGCGTAAAATCCTGACTATACGGCGTGAAAAAAGCGATATTGACGCTTTCCGTCAAAAAAAGAGCCATCCGAAAAGGATGGCTCAAATGGTAAACCATATTCAGCTAAGGACGAACTTTTTACCTCTTGCAGAGATACCAGTTTATCTCCGTCTTTGTAATTGAAGTTGATGACCAGACGGTCATCGAAGATGTAGACGGAATTGACAAAACAATCTATGATTTTTTGCTGATATGCCGGATCACTCGGATCGCCCTGCCGGAACCGCTCAAACCAGAACAGGATTTGTTCCCGTGTAAGAAGCGGTTTGGCAATCTGCTCTTGTAGGATACTGGCTTCCAATTCCTTGCGCTGCTCCTCCAATTCATCCAGCCGCTGCTTGGTTGCTGGTGTAAAGATTCCCTGCTCGATTGCAGAAACAATATTGTTAATACGCTTGGAAATATCCTTCAATCCTGCCTGTAATACAGGCAGGCGGGTGTTTTCCTTATTTTGATATTCCAACAGTTTCTGAGCCAGCAATTCGAGAGTATCTGTTTTCAACACTTTTTCAATTGCCACTTTCACTACAACCCGTTCCAGTGGTTCTTTTCGGACGGCTTTCAAATCACATACCGAGCGCCCATGGCGCTTGTGGTTCCCACATTTGTAATAATAATGCCATGCGCCTGTATGGCTTTTTCCGCTTTCACCTGCCATCATCGCGCCGCATTTTCCGCAAAACAGTTTTGTTGTCAACATGTAATTGACATCTGTTTTCGTATGGGCTGGAGCTTTTTTGTTCTGTTCACAGCGTCTCTGTACCTTTTCGAAAACTTCCGGAGTGATAATGGCAGGAATTGCATCTGGAATTACGGTATCCTTGTACCTGTACTCTCCCAGGTAACGCCGGTTTTTCAAAATTGCCTGAAAGCTGTTTATGGAAAACGGAGCGCCGCGCGAAGTGCGCAGGCCGCGTGCATTAAAAGACTCTACAATCTTCCGCACACATTCTCCGTCCGCATAACGTTCAAATGTTTCTAAGACCAACGGTGCAGTAGCCGGATCAATTTGATAATGCTGGTTTTCATCAATGCGGTATCCCAGTGGAATCGTCCCGCCGTTGAACTTTGCCTTCAGCGCGTTTTCCTTATGTCCACGGGAAACCTTTTCGGATAGCTCGGCGGAATAATATTCTGCCATGCCCTCCAACAGGCTTTCCAGCATGATTCCCTCCGGCGTGTTTGAAATCGGCTCTGTTGCGGAAACAACACGGACATGGTTCTGCGCCAGTTTTCTTTTGTAGTTTGCCGAATCGTAGCGGTTGCGGGAGAAACGGTCCAGCTTCCACACCAGTACGGCCTCAAATTTATGTGTGTTGCTGTCCCGTATCATTTGCTGAAACTGGGGACGGTCATCTGTTTTGGCTGACAATGCGCGGTCGATATATGTAGCGACTACATTCATTCCGTTGCGCTCGGCGTATTCCTTGCATTCGCGCAGCTGCCCCTCAATCGATTCTTCCCGCTGGTTATCACTGCTGTATCTGGCGTAGATTACTGCATTCATTGTCTATCCCTCCTTGACGCCATGCGAATGTTCTTCCGCCATGTTCAGCACCATCTGCTTGAGTTTGCGATTCAGTTCACTTCCCGGCTCGAAACAAACTTCCACGAACTCGCTCCAATCCGGTTTGCGCCGTACATATTCTTCCGCGCCTTCTGGTGAAACGGTAACGATCCTCCCACGTTTGTCATCACAAAGGCCAAAAATGTAGTCCATGGATACATCGAAATACTGCGCATACCATATCAACATGCGATAGGGCACTGCAGACCGGTCTGTTTCATAACGATTGATTGCGGATTGATTGCTTCCCGCTAGCTTTCCTAATTCCACTTGTGATAGGCCTGCATCCTTACGGATAATACGCAGCCGTGTTCCTACTGTGACCATAGCACACCTCCAAGTATTTAATTATACTCGATTTTAAACTATATTCAAGTGCTGCGTCTGTCTTTCCGCGAAGCAAATATCCGGGACGATATACATTGATCCAAATATCTTGTGTGAAGTACTAAGAGAAAGATATTCACCGAATAATTTACCGTAGTAGATATAACATCTTCTAGCAGTCTGTAACATTTAAGCTTGGAATACGGGATACAGACGTCTAAGCTTTGTACGAGTATTATCGGCGGTGAAATGCCAAGACACTCCATGTTGTTTGAGATTGCGATCAGCAGCCCATGGAACGAGTAGGTTTTTCAAGATCTCAAGATCTGGTATCCTTTGTGTTCCGATGCACTGACGGCTTAAAGCGGAGAGTTCTATCTCTGCAATATCAAGCCAACTGCCATGTCTGGGCGTATAGTGAATTTCAAGTCTGCTTGCCAGAGCAAATGCATGTTTCGGAGGAAAGGTTTCGTACAGAGAACCTATGGTGTGAGTGTTCAAATTGTCCATTAACAACACGACCTTTTCTGCATTGGGATATTGAACGGTCAGCAACCAATCAATCTGTTTTGCCCAATCCGGTTTTCTCCTCGTTTCCTGAGCGTCGGCATACCGCCAGCCTCGTAAAGGCTCTGTAAAAAGAAAAATGCTGCAGGTGCCATTTCGGATGTACTCGTTGTCTTCGCAGCAGATTCCAGTGTGCTTTGACCGAAAGCTTTTTCGAGCCTCTTCAAAGAATTGCACTGGCTTCTTGTCCATGCACACCACACCAGATTACTGGGGCCGTGGGCGCAAGCCGAGCTACAGTGCCAAGCGTGGGAGCGCTGTTTATCGTAACAATCGCAGTCGCTGCCGTCGATCTAAATCAGTACCTAGAAATTCAAAATTCATTCACTGGATGGTAAAACAAGTTAGAGGACACAAATGGTCATTCGACACCTGCGTTGGTTGGGCTCGACGGCACAAGCAGTTTCCGACAGAGCAAATACCATGTACTAAAACCTTATACAACCTACTATGGCGCGGTGAATTGCCGATAACACTCTTTGAATTGCCTGAGATATTAGAGCGCAAACAGCATGGAAAACCTCGTATTTCTAAGCATTTGAACGGCAAAAGCATTGAGAACAGACCTGACGAAGTCAACCATAGAAACACCTTTGGACATTGGGAATCTGACACTGTACTCGGCCGCAAATGCAAAGGCGAAGGCGCTGCATTTACCATCGTAGAACGGCTGACAGGCTGTTATTTCATGCTGCGCATCGAAGAAAAAACTACAGCGGCAATCGCCTTCGCCATGGAGCAATTACGTCTGGAATTTGGTGAGCATTTTGCCGAAGTGTTTCGCAGCATAACCACCGATAATGGTTGCGAATTTGCTGCATTTTCTGATATGGAGGCCTATGGCACAGATGTTTATTTTGCACATCTATATTCCTCATGGAAACGTCCAGTGAATGAGCGTAGCAACCGTATGTTGCGCCGTTTTCTACCAAAGGGAACCTCTATGAATAGCTATTCTAACGAACAAATGATAATGTTTGCTGACGAGATTAACGCCATGCCAAGAAAGCGACTTGGGTATCGCACAGCGGAGGAGCTGTTTGATGAGCAGCTAGATATCATTTACTCCACCTGAGCGCGGCCGACTTTGGATTTCTCTGTTCAGGCCTGCGCCCATCACTACGTAATCCAAAGTTGATTCTCGCTTATACCGAGCTTTATTCTAAAAGTGTTCAATTTGTTATTGCAATTTAAGAAACTTATATAAGCCAAAATATTAAAACCTGGAAGAAGTGAAAGTTCAGTTAACACGGCAACATATACAGAATATTCAACAAAAAAGTATGTAAGAATTCATTTCCCAACCTCTCGATATAGAATATAGTATAGGAGCAAAAGAATCGTCGCATAGAATCCATACCGTTCATGCATGGAAGGCAAAAACATAATGCATGTATAAACCGAAAAGATACTGAATAATAAATATCGCTTTGCATCCAAATTCCAATTTTTAACCAGAAAAAACAACACAGCACCACCCAATAGAGCAAGCGTAAACAGAATCCCCGCCAATCGACAGTATGCCACTATATCCTCATCTACTTCCTAACGCACTCTGCCTGCGTGTTTTTCGGCGCGCAGTTTCCAGCGGATTAGGATATTCTGCTCCACCTTGAGAAGCCTGTCGCGGATAGGCCGGCGACACGAGCGCGATGTTTTTCTCCGCGCAGACACGGCAAGGACATGCGTCGGGCAATAAGAAAATGCCCCTGCAGTCATCCTACTGCAGGGGCGAGGCGGAGCAAGCGCAATTAGCTTAGAACGGGAAGGGGAGCCGCTCGCTGCGTCATCTCCAGCGCCGACGTCCGTTCCCATTCCTAAGCAATCCCGCCCGGAACGGCATTTTTCAATTCTCAGTATGTATCCGCCACACTGCGCACTCGCAGGCTTTCTCGCAGCTGTTCCACCGTCACTTCCGGCTCCACAGAGTTCTTTTCCAATGCGACACATACGCCCTGCGGTGTACACAGAGGGAAGTAGTTGTCGGAGAATGGGCGATCTGTCAAGTCCGTCTCCAGCTCTACTTGATGCGCATAGCAATTGCTTTTCACATAAATGTCAAACGCTTCGCCGCGATTCTCCACGCGCACTGTATAACTCGGTCTGGGCAGCTCCATTTGTTTGGGCCGACAGAACAGCACGCTGGCATATGCGCCGGTGCAATTCTTTTCGCACAACCGATACGCCACAAACACCGTGTCCTGTCCACGTCCCTCCAGCTTCTGCGCAAAGTCCACCGTATCCAGTTCCTGCACGCTGAGCGGCGACACCTGAACCGGCACCGCCACACGAGCCAAAAGGCCATACGCCGTGTCTCTTAGCTCCGCCTCCACCGTGCCATCCAGCGCCGTGCAGCTGTCGTTGTGAACCCACAGGCGCAGTTTAGTCTCTTCCACCTTTGCCGTCACCATGCGCGGTGCAAAGAAGCGGCGCGCATAATAGTGCAGCGCCTTCCAGCGTCCGAAATAATCGATACTCGCCCAGGATGCCACCGGCCAGTTGTCATTGACCTGCCAGTAGAGCGTTCCCATACAGCGGCCACGGTTTCTGCGCCAGTGCTCCACACCGCTTTTGATTGCCATCGCCTGTAAGATCTGTGTCACATAGAGCAAGGACTTAAAATCTTTTGGATAGCGGAAGTTTTCGGAGAGATAATATAACATCTTTCCGTTTGCCGCGTCATTTTTCTGGTGGCTTTCCATGACTTTCGAGAAGATATTGCGGTCTTCCTCCTCCGTAAAGCTTTCCACTGTCTTATAGGAAGGGAAGGACTGGAAGCCGAATTCCGAGCAGAAGCGGAAAAAGTATTTCCGGTAATCCGAAAACGGTTTCTGTCCATGCCATACATCCCAGTAATGCGTATCCCCGCGGTCTTCCGAATCCGGTTCGTCAAAGCAGCCGCCGGAAGACGGGGAAGACGGCCAGTAGAAGGTATCCGGATCCGCCTCTCTCACCGCATGCGGAAGGATCTGTTCAAACTGTTTTACATAATCGGCACGCAGATACGGTGTCTCCTTCTGGAAATCTCCCCAGTGATCCCACGCCGACTCGATCTCATTATTTCCGCACCAGAGTCCGAGGCAGGCATGATGGCGCAGGCGTCTCACATTATCCAGTGTCTCCTGTCTGATGTTTTCCGCGAACGCGTCCGTCACATCATATACATTGCAGGCGTACATCAGATCCTGCCATACGATCAGTCCGTATTCGTCGCACAGATCGTAAAACGCATCGTTCGGATAATAGCCGCCGCCCCAGACACGCAGGCAGTTGAAGTTCGCGCGGACGCAGGATCTCACGAGATATTCCTGCCGCTCTTTTGTGATCCTCGTATAACAGCAGTCTTCCGGGATATAATTTCCACCCTTTGTAAAGATCTTCACGCCGTTTACGATAAAGGCAAACTCCTGCCCCCACCGGTCTTTCTCCTGACTAATCGTGAGCGTCCGAATCCCGATCCTCTTTTTGACCACATCACGCACACTGCCGTCCTCCGCCAGCAGCTCCACCGTCACCGTGTAAAGATTCTGTTCTCCGTATCCGTTCGGCCACCATTTTTTCGGATGCTCCAGCAAAAGTCTTGTCCTGCCGTCTCCATCCGCCGGGATCTCCGTATTGATCTCACCTTCCACCGAAACGCGGATGCGCGCTCCGTCCTCTGCCGCTCCGTCAAGTTTTGTCTGCACATCGAGCCATACGCGCTCCGCCTCGTGCTCCTGTCTGATATGTACATCATCCAGCTTTGCCCCGCTGTACGCTTCGAGATAAATATCGCGGAAGATCCCCGCATCGATCAGCTGTGGGCCCCAGTCCCAGCCAAACATGGAATGCGCTTTGCGGATCAGTTCATTTCCCTTCATCGCGCCGCAGGGAACATACCTGATCTCGCGGTTTTCCCGGTACGGATAATTTTCAATAAATTTAAGCACGGAGCCAAATTTGATCCGGATCCGGTTGGTTCCGCGCACCAGCACCGACTTTACCGGGACTTTCCATGTACGGTGCATATTGTCCGCCGCAAGCACCTTTGTGTCATTGATGTATACATCCGCAAGCGTATCGAGTCCCTCGCAGACGAGAAGGATCTTTTCCTCCGAGAGAAACTTTTCCTCCACCTCAAATTTCCGGATAAATTCATAGTCTTTCCAGAATAATTCTCTGGTCTGATACTCGTTGTCCCGGTAAAACGGATCCTCGATCTTTCCATTGTCCAAAAGCCCGGAGAGCACTGTCCCCGGCACTGTGACCGGATATCGCTCTACACTGCCACACTCCCCAAACTTCCATGCCCCATTTAATGTTACTGCCTTCATTTTTTTGCCTTCTCCTTTCTACTTTCCAGCCATCCGGCTCTCTAAAACAAAAAGCACCATTCTCTCATTTCAAAACTCTGAAATAAAATCAAGATACTTTTTTCAAACTGCTTTACTCTGATTCACTGCCGCCCTCTAAGGATCTCACGCTGTCTTTGTGAACCATATGTCCCTCTACGATCGAGATGCCCTGACGGTAATGCTCCCCGTTCATCTTCTTGATCAGGATATGGAGTGCTTTTCTCGCCATCTCTTTCATATCCACTTCATAGGTCGTGATCCCGATCTCACAAAGACCCGGATACAGGTAATTGTCAAATCCGACGACCGACACATCCTCCGGCACGGAAAGTCCCTGCTCATTTAACTTTTTGATCAGGAAACTCGCGGTCAGATCACTGTTGCAGACATAAGCGGTCGGCTGATCCTTATAATTCTCAAGTTTGCCATCAAAATTGATCAGACCATATTTCATATCACGATCCGGGATGACCCACTCTTTCGGAATCTGTACACCATGTTCCATCATGGACTTCGCGTATCCGAAATACCGGTCGGTGATACTCGCCGTGATAAGAAGCGTTCCCACATAGGCGATCTTTCTGTGTCCCTGCCCAAACAGGTAATTGGTCAGAAGGTAGGAACCGTAATAGCTGTTTGAGATCACGGAATCCTCGATCACATGCTCATCATAGAAATCCAGATATACCGTCGGAATGTTGCATCTTTTCTTTAATTCCTTCAGATATTCTCCAGACAGCTTACCTACGATCACAATACCGTCTACCTTGTGTTCCAAAACGATCTTGGGAAGCGTAATATCCATTTCATTCTCATAAGTGACTACTTCAAGCATTGTAAAGCAGTCCTTCTGCACTGCCTTTGTCGCCACACACTGATACATCTTCCAGTAAAACGAATCATACTTATCCAGATACCGGTCAGATACCAGCACACCGATATTATAACTCTTTGCCTGCGGCTGATTCATCGCCGATGGTGGTTTGTACCCCATCTCATCCGCAAGCTGCTTTATCTTTTCCCGCATCGGCTCGCTGACGCCCTTCTGTCCGGAAAGCGCCTTCGAGACCGTAACGGTGCTAACTCCCAATTTTACTGCTATGTCTGCCAGCTTTACTGCTTTCGCCATATGCACACCCCTCAAAAACTTTTTTGCTTTTTTTAAGCTAATTAAACTTAATTTTATTTTAAAGTCAATTCCTGATTTTGTCAATATTACAAATCGACATTTGTTTTACAGGGCTAATTTCAGCTAATCGAAAATCGTCCACAGCGCCGCCAAATTCAATGATTTCAGCCTTGAATTCTCTCCCCAAAAATCCTATAATAAAAACGACCCGATGATATTTTTACAGAGAAAGCTATATTATTTTAGAGAGGAATGAATACGAATGAACCCAAAACAATCCAATGAAAAGAATCCCGAAAAGATGCTTTCCATTAAGACCAAACTTCTTGGAACGATTCTTCCGCTCACCATCATCATTGTGCTGGTGCTGACCGGAATATCCTATTTTATTTCCAAGTCGATCATATCGTCTTACTCGGAAAACCTGCTCAGTTCTTCGATTGAAAACCAGTCGAACGAGATCGAGGCATGGTTAAATGAAAACCTGTCTTCTTTCCAGGTAGCCAAAAAGACGATTGAACAGACCAAACCGGATGATGCCGCCTTAAAGCAGATCTTAAACGGCTACTGCGGCTTTAACGATAATTACCCGGATGGTCTTTATATTGCAGATGAAAACGGTACACTCATCACGGCGGACGATTCTTCCAAGAAGGACAGCGATCCGGCTTCTTCCGAGTGGTATAAAGACGGTCTGACCCGTGTCAACATGGAATTTACCGATGCCTACACCAACGAAGACGGAGATGCCGTTATCAGTGCTTCCGGTATTTTAAATGACGGTTCCGATACCTTAAAGGTAATTTCCGCGGATCTGTCTTTGGACCGTATCAGTATCATCGTAAACAGCTTCATCGAGATGGATGATGCCCAGGCGTTTCTCGTGAATCCGAAAGACGGCTCCATCCTTGCGCACCGCGACAGCTCGATGATCTCAACCAGACTGAGTGATTCCGGCGATGCCTTTTTAAAGGATGTCGGAGCCAAAGTCGCTGACGGCGATTACTCTCTGACAAAGATTGATGGAAACATGACCGCGTTCTCGGAGATTTCCGGTACGGACTGGATCCTTGTTTCCTATATTCCGACTTCCATTATTTATAAGGATGTCAACAAAGTACGGACTGACATGATCTTAGTAGGTCTGATCTCCGTTCTGATCCTGGCTGTTTTGATCGAACGTGTCATCCACTTTACGATCCGCCCGATCAAGGAGCTTACTTCCATCATCACCTCGATGACAGACGGCGATTTCACCGTGGAAGTAAAGACAAAGAGCAATGACGAGATCGGTCGTATGGGACGCGGTGTGGAGAAATTCGTTTCCACCATGCGCGGTATGATCGCATCTATTTACAGTGTATCCGACAAACTGCACTCCCAGGCGGACAACAGCAACACGGTCTCCGACCAGATGCTTGACGCTTCCACCACGCAGAGTCAGTCCATGAGGGAATTAAACAGCACCGTGGAGCAGCTTTCTCTTTCTGTCAATGATATCGCCCAGAACGCAACCACTCTTGCGATGGTTGTTGCCGATACCAGAAAGAACAGCGAAGAAGTGGATGACAAGATGAAAGAGACCGTCACCATTTCCCGCCAGGGCAAATCCGATATGCAGCGTGTCGGCGCGGCAATGACCGACATCAACGACTCCGTGCTCCACTTACAGGAAGCGATCGACAAAGTCGGAAAGGCTTCCAGCGAGATCACAAACATCACCAACGTGATCGCGGGAATCGCCGATCAGACCAATCTGCTCTCCTTAAACGCTTCGATCGAAGCTGCCAGAGCCGGAGAAGCCGGCAAGGGATTCGCAGTTGTTGCCGGTGAGATTGGACAGCTCGCGCAGACCAGTGCCGATTCGGTACGCGATATTGAAAATCTGATCCACGAGATCAACGATCTGGTAAAAGACGCAGTATCCCAGGCGGACGACAGCGCAGGCAATATCAACGAAAGCAGCCGTCTCGTTGAGGATGCGTTAAAGACCTTTGACGCGATCTTCAACAACATCGACGCGGTCAGCGGTCTGGTTCAGCAGGTCATTGAAAAAGTCGAAAAAGTAGATGATGTTGCGAGCAACGTAGCCGCAATTTCCGAGGAACAGGCTGCAAGCTCCGAAGAGATCCTTGCGACCTCCGATACCATGGTAGAACAGGCAAACCACATCACGGACAACAGCAAGACCGTTGCGAACGACGCGAGAGAACTGACAGAATCTGCTCAGGAACTGGCGGATCAGGTCAGCATGTTCAAAATTTCGAAGGGAGCGAACGAATCATGAAAAAGAAACTTGGAATTCTGATGGCTGCCGTCATCTTTGCACTGACAGCCTTTGCCGGATGCGGAAACAGCTCGTCTGCTTCTTCCGGAAACAACGGCGTTAAGATATTACTTTCGTTAAATGAGATGGATGATTTCCGCCAGACACTCGTGG
>ERZ827488.4043-NODE-4043-length-11020-cov-6.390971_pt1 | contig 11020 bp, 9 predicted proteins | sample MGYA00519771_ERZ827488 | MGnify/ENA primary metagenome ERZ827488 (study PRJEB31778, sample SAMEA3449323) | human gut metagenome | biome: human gut; feature: human-associated habitat; material: faeces | place: United Kingdom | collected 2010/2012 ...
AACCTGTGACCCCTTGCTTGTAAGGCAAGTGCTCTCCCAGCTGAGCTATGCTCCCTGATCGATCGGTTTTTCGTCCGACGACGCAGACTAATATACTATAAATTCGTCATTCTGTCAAGCCTTATTTGCAATTTTTTTCAGTTTTTCTTAAAAAAGTCTCCGCCGCTCCCGGCAACGGAGACTCTATTCAAATTTTGCGCTTATTTTGCATATATCGCGCCGATTATCTTGTTCATGGTCTTCCACGACATGAGGCGGGTGAGGAAGGTCAGGAACGAATAGCTCGCGCCGATGGTGTATATCGGGCTCACCTTTTTCTTCATGGCGACATTGGCGATAAATTTTCCGGCGACCGCGGGATCCATGCCGGTCTGCTCGTCATGCTCCATGCGGGAAACCGAGCGCCCGATGCGTCCGCCGTAGACATCGTCGCCGTCGACCGTCTTTTCGCGCGCCTTTGTAAAGCCCGTTTTTATATCGCCCGGCTGAACCGCGCAGACCGTGATACCGTAGGGGCGAAGCTCGTTTGCAAGAGCCATGGTATATGAATTTGTCGCCGCTTTCGCTGCGGAATAATAGGTCTGGAACGGAATCGGAATCTGCCCGGCGACGGAGCTGATATTGACTATTCTCCCCTGCCCCGCTTCGCGCATAACAGGAACGACGGCGCGGTTCATATTCACCATGCCGAAGAAGTTCGTGTCAAAAAGGCGCTTGGCGTCCTCGGTCTTTGTGAACTCCACTGCGCCCGAGATGCCGAAGCCCGCGTTGTTGACGAGCACATCTATCTTGCCTTCGCGAGCGACTATCTCATCGACCGCCTTCTTCACTGCCGCTTCGTCCGTCACATCAGCGACGAGGTGGTTGAGTCCCTCGACACCCTGCGCACGGCGGCTGAGTTCATAAACGGTATAGCCCGCACTTTTGAGCGCGAGCGCGGTCTGCATGCCTATGCCTGACGTTCCCCCGGTCAGGACCGCTATCTTTTTATCCATAAAATGCACCTCCGAACTGAATAACAGGTAGATTATACCACAACTGTATTGCATATTCAATGCGGGCGAAGAATGCAAAAATTTCTTTTTTCTGTTGACAAAGGCGAAAATACATGATAGCATATATGCATAGATACTCAATGCATTGAGTAAAATTGTATACGAGGTGATATTATGAAAATAAGCAAGGAACTCGCAAAGGGCAGCACGGGGCTGTTGGTGCTCAGCGTCATATCAAAGACCGATATGTACGGCTACCAGATAATCAAGACGCTCGAAGTGATGAGCGAAAACGTGTTCAGCCTCAACGAGGGCACGCTCTACCCCATTCTGCACTCGCTCGAAAAAGAGGGTTCGCTCGAATCTTATTGGTGCGAAGCGGAGGGCAGAAAACGCAAATATTATAAGATAACCGAATCGGGGCTCGCCGAGCTCGCGGACAAAAAACGCGAGTGGCAGAGCTTCTCAGGCGCCGTTTCAAAGGTACTGGGAGGTGCGAAGCTTGCAGCAGAGGTTTGACGGATTTCTCAACTATGTCTGCGGCAATATAATATCGAAGCGCGAGCGCGAAAATGCCAGGAACGAGCTATATGACCATTTAATGTGCATCTACGAATGCAACCTCGCGCAGGGCATGGACGAAGAGCACGCGGCGATTGAGGCGGAGAACTCCATGGGCGACAGAAATGCTGTTCGTGCGCAGCTCGAACAGGTTCACGCGAGCTTTCCGGAGCTCGACTTCAAAAAAGCCCTGGTGCTCGTTACGGTCGGCTTCGTTTTCATGAGCTTTATGCTCGAAGTCTCCTACCCGCTTTTGAAAGAAGTCATTCAGCTTTTCGGCATGGCGCTGGTCTTCGCCGGGACATTCTGCCTGCGCAAAGCGAGCAAGAGGCTCGGTCAATCTTTCGCCGTGTTCTCGGCTCAGTTCGCGCTTTTTGCCGCAAATATTGCTCTATACCCGCTCAGCGAGAAATACAGTTGGCTGCCAACCGTTCTGCTCGTGGGCTCATATATATGCGCCGCCGTGTTCTGGACACTGTTTGCACTGGGGCTGAAAAATCTCACAAACGGGCGCGAAGCGGCAAAACATCCGCCGTATTCGGCATGCATATATCTCAACGCGGCGTTAAATATTGCCAACACTATACTCGTACTGCTCGCATTCTCAAGCGGCACTTACAGCGCGGACAAAAATATCAAAACAGAAGGCTTCCCCGCGCTGATATTTATTATAGTCGCAGTCGCCGCGATCGTTGTCACGCTTATCACGCTCGTCCGCGCGAACAAACTGCTTTTTGAAAGCGGGCACGAATACACCGTTGAATCATCAAGCGGCAAGAAAGCGGCGCTTGTGATATGCTCGTTTGCGCTCGTATTCATTCTCAGCGGTGCTGTCGATTTTGCTCTCGCCGAGCGCAAGGCGGAAACGCAGCCGTATAACACACACGACATATCTATGAGCGACAGCGAGCGTGACAGAATATGTGCAATACTTTCGAGCTACGGGATATCGGACGACAATATTGCCCTGCTCCCGGACAGCGAACTGCAAAAATACAGCAATGCGGTCAGCGCAGACGAGCTCGACGACACGATGAAAAATCTTATCGCAAACTGGAACGCCCGCCCGGAGTTTAGCTTCAAAAGTAGAGATATCGAATATAATTTCGAGAGGCACGAATACTGCATAATTATCGATTCCGGCGAGCCACACAACTATATCCGCACGCTGTATTTTCTCGAATTGCAGGATTCCGAGCAGACGAGAAACGACCGAAAATATGTTGACGGCATGATTTTCAACTACACCGACGCAACCGCCTCGAATTATCTTATGCCGCTCAACATGGGCGGAGAATACAACGGTGATCTTTTCATGATACTGACCGAAGAGAACGGCGGTCTTGTAGAAACCAAGCCGCTCAACATACAACCGGACAGCGACGCGTCGATAAACAGAATAAACCGCGTTGAATTCCAACTCAAAGATGGCCTGAAGATAATCTACGCCGCATATCTCGGCGAGCCGAGCGACGATTCGAGCAAAATACTCACGGCGAATTACACGGTACAGTATGTCCACCGCAAGCTGCCGATACAGTCGCCTGCGAGCCGCGCGCTCATACATCAGACGGGAATATCCACGCCGGCATATTGCCGCCGCAACGATATACATCCGTGCGATGTGTCATATGAGTCGATATTTAAAGAGCCGTTCGTCGACAGCGAAGACGAAGCTTCTGATTTCACGGAGGATATAATACAATGAAAACTGCCCGAAAGCGGACAGACAGGGTAAAACAACAAACAACGGAGGTGCAATATAATGGGCAGGTTTGACAAATTTCTCGACTATGTCTGCGGCGATATAATCTCAGACCGTGAGCGTGAAAACGCCAGAAATGAACTTTATGACCATCTGATGTGCACCTACGAATGCAACCTCGCGCAGGGCATGGACGAAGAAAAAGCGACAATTGAGGCGGAAAACACCATGGGCGACAGGAACGATGTCAAGACAAAGCTCGGTCAGGTTCACGCGAGCTTTCCGGAGCTCAGATTCAAGAGCGCGCTGGCTCTCGTTATCGCCGGATTCTTCTTTGCATCGTTCCAAATAAGTCTGCTCAGCGGCATGGACATACTCATAAAGCTGTTCGGTCAGTCGCTGATGATAGCGGGCATATTCTGCCTGCGCAAGGCACACAAGAAGCTCGGATTATCATTCGCCGCGATAATGGGACAATATGTTCTTTCGGGCGCGTCAACGGTGCTGACTCCGATAGCGGAGGATCACCCGCTCCCAATCTTCATTCTTTCGCTGCTCGGCGCGATATGCGGCGCGGCGTTCTGGATTCTTTTCGTCGGCGGGCTGATTGATCTCACAAGAGGCCGCGAGGACGCAGAGGCTCTGCATCTCCCGCTGTGCGCTGTGTCGAACGTGCTTCTCAGTGCACTCAGCGGCGGGACATACATATATATGCACATCACAAAAACGGCATCCCTAAACTCGGAAAACGCGCCGATTTTCTTCCTTATCGCGATATCGCTGGTTATACTCAACATGATAATCACGATAGCCGTTCTGCGGCGGGCAAATAAGTTCCTCTACGAGAGCGGTCACGAATATGAGGCGGAGAGCTCCGGGCTGAAGAAAGCCGCCGTAACGCTCTGCGCGTTCGCGCTGGTGCTCGCGGCATGCGCGGGTTTCGACGCATATCGTCTGACGAGAAAAGCCGAAATTGAGCCGTACAGCACGGCGGACATCGCAATGGACGCAGACGAGCGCGCGAGAATAGAAAACACCCTTGCGGACTACGGAGTTGACAGAGAGGTTCTGAAGCTTCTGCCGAACAGCGAGATTATGCGATTCCGCAACACGGCGAGTATCGACAAGCTGACAGACATGTCTCTTCAGGACATCAAATACACAAAGGAATATCAGAGCCGCAGGAACAGCGACGGCAAGCTTCAATCCGGAGTCTACACGATGGGCACTACCGGCGATCCGTCATATTATTTTGAAAATTTAACATACTGCGTCACGGATAACGACGGCAAGAAACGGCTGCTCTGTTCTTTTGAGCTAAAAGATATTGAATCCGCCAAGAAGGACGATATAAAAAATTACGCCGACTGCCTTGAATTCGAGAAAAGCGACGCAAACAAAAGTCTGATGACATATCAGGTATACAGAAACAACGACTCGTTTTTCATCCTGACCCGAGAAGACGGTCAGGAGCTGAAAAACAAGCCGCTGAATATCAAAAGAAAAACCGACGCGCTCGGAAACACGGCGATCTCCGAGGTCGAATTCCAATGCAAACCCGGGATGAGGATTTTCTACACCGCCGACCTCACCATCGCCGACACGCCATATCCGATATATGATGACATAAAGCTCGGAGCCTCGTACATTCATCGCAAAAGACCGATATTATGGATATCCGAACGCACACCGAAAACTCAGATAGATTCAGAGCAAGGGCAGCGATTTTGCTGGGTGAGGCCGGCCATAAGGACATTATATGTCCCATATCTCAAGAGCGAAGCCCCATACGAAGCGACGACAGAGCCCGAAGAAGAGACGACGGAGCGAGTCATCCACGGAAATTCAATTGAAGAGATGGCCGCGAGCTAAGATAAAAAATGAGCCTCCGATATACGGAGACTCATTTTATTTTTATTAGATTTCGCCGAGGGCGAAGGTATCCGAGAGCCAATCGGTGCAGAGCTTCACCCACTGGGAAGCGCGGGCATTTTCTATGACCGACTTAGGTTTATCGCAGACGCTAGGGGTGCACAGCGAGAAGCCGTGCCAGCCCTTGGCGAAAATATGCATCTCGAACGGCACCTCATTTTTCGTGAGCGCCTCGGCATATTTTATGGAGTTTATTATCGGGACGGTTTTGTCCGACGCGCTGCCGAAGATAAATGTGGGCGGGGTATTTCTATCCACATGTTCTTCGAGCGACGGCACTGGGAACGCCAGAATACGGCTTATCTCGGAGAGGATGCACGGATAGCCGAGCATGCACGCGTTGGGTCTTGTGCTGCCGAGAGTCGAGAGGGCTGCCGCAAGATGCGCGCCGGCGGAAAAGCCGATGGCGGCTATCTTGTCTTTTATAACATGCCACTCCTCTGCCCTTTCGCGTATAAGCGTCAGCGCTTCTTCGGCATCGGCAAGGGGCATCTTGAAATCCTTGCCCTCGCCCACGGTATAGCGCAGGACGAAAGTGTTATATCCGTGCACGGCGAACGCCATGGCTATCGGCTCTGCCTCGCGGTCGGAGCACATATAGTATCCGCCGCCGGGAATAACCAAAACCGCCGGGCGGTCGGTCATATTCGGCATTTCTTTTGATGTATCGAGCAGATACGCGGTGAGCGTCGCCCCGGGATTGCTTTTGAGTTCCAGCTTTTCAACCGTCATGATGTGCCTCCTCAGTAAGTGACCTTGAGGGTCTTTATCTCGAAGGGTCTGAACTGAAGCTTCGCGGGCGCAATGCTCTCTACTTCGCCCTGCTCCTCTTCGAGCATATTGGTTATCTTCACGCTCCTTGCGCCGTCGAAGAAGCTGACCTTTGCGTTGGTGAAGGTGCCCTCTGCTTCGTACATACGAACTATGAACGCACGCTGAGCATCCTCGCAAGGCTTGACAGCCTCGACAAATATATTGTCGGCGTCGATACTCATGAGCTTCTGAGCCGAATATTCGCCGGCAGTCACCGCGGCGGGAACATTGAGCTCATATGCCGGGCGGATAACATTCTCGGCATCGAAGCCGCTGTCATGCGGCAGGAACGAATAGACGCAGTGGTGAACGCCTCTGTCGCCCTTGAAATCGGGGCGCAGACCGCCCTTGTGCAGAGACAGGCGCAGCTTGCCGCCGTTGACACTGATGCCGTACTTGCTGTCGTTAAGAACGGCGACACCGAAGCGGGTCTCGGAGAGGTCGGTATATTTATGGTTGAGCACCTCGAACTTTGCCTTTTCAATGCTGTTGTTGCGGGTGGTCGGGCGCTTGACATTGCCGAACTGGACATCGAAGCGGGCGAACTCCTGCCTGACAGAAGTATCGAACGCAGTCTTGAGGAAGCGGTGGTTATCCTGCCAATCCATGACGGTGTCGAAGCGCACCTCGGCGCTGTCCGCAAAGAATATCATATCCTGCGTAACGGTCGATTTGCCGCTTATCGCATACTTGCTGCGGATAACGAGCGCAACGGAGCCGTTTGAAACGACCTCGCGGCTGACAAGCTTCGAGACATCCTCAAACTTCATCTCGATATCGGCGTCAACATCCCAGTTATCCCACTCAGACGGGAAATCCTCCGCCATGATGAAAGTGTTGAGATTATATCCATCGCCGCAGATCTCGCGGTCGGCGCGCTTATCGACAAAAGAAGAAATCGTGCCGTTATCCGCAAACTTGACGGACGCGAACGGAGTCTCAAGGCTGTTATCATCGAGGCTGAACACGCTGTTTTCTTCGGGCTTACCGTCGACGAGCTTGAGAGTAACGCTCGAAAACGCCGGGACGGTCACGCCGCCGACCATGAGCTTTTTGTTGCCTCTGACATCGGTGTAGACCTGCTGTCTGTAGCCGCCGTCAACTATCTTGCCGCTGTAGTCGAGAACAATGACATCGGAGCGATCAAAAGAAAGGGTGTTCGTGACGGTCACGCAGTCCTCCTTGTCGCTCTGAGCGAGTTCCTTGACAAGATCGCGGGCGCGGGTTATAAGCGCGGTGGTCATGGCGCGGGACTCCTCATGGGCGCGCGGGATGCAGGTGCCGGGGAGGATATCGTGGAACTGGTTGACGAGCAGCTTCTCATAGAGCGGAGCGATATCCGCGCTGTCCGCCGTCTTATTGTTCTTCACTGCGTCGTTTACGGTAAATATTTCAAGGTCTCTGAGTGCGAACTCAGCCTTACGGTTGTTGCGCTTTATGACATGCTGGTTTGTGAGCGTGCCGCGGTGCAGCTCAAGATAGAGCTCGCCTGCGTATGTATCGGGCTCGACCGCGTCTCTCTCAATCTCTTTCATCGCCTCGCCGACGAGCTTGTGCTCGGACTTCGGGCAGCCGTTCAAGTCGGCACAGCGTCTTGACGCCTCGATCATCTCGAACTGCGGTCCGCCGCCGCCGTCTCCGTAGCCGTAGGAGATAACACGTGTGTCGGTGACGCGCTTATCTTTGATGCACGAATGGTCGTTCGAGGGAGTACCCGCGACATAGGTCATGAGATCCTCGGCATCGGGCCAGATGTGGGTGCGGTTGAAATGGGTGAACACCTTTGTGCCGTCGATACCCTCCCAATAGAAAGTATCAAGCGGGAATGTGTTGGTGTCGTTCCAGTCAATTTTGGTTGTCAGGAAATAATCGACACAGCAGCCTTTCATTATCTGCGGGATAGCCGCGCTGTAGCCGAAGGTATCGGGCAGCCAGAAGCAGTTCGAGGTGAAATCGAAATATTTTCTCGTGAATCTCTGACCCCAGAGGAACTGTCTGACCATCGACTCGCCGGAGGTTATGTTGCAGTCGCACTCGACCCACACGCCGCCGTTGGGCTCGTATCTGCCCTCTTTGACCTTCTGCTGAATGCGCGCGAAGAGGTCGGGATATTTGCGGCGCAGGAAATCGCTGTGGCACGAGGAGCTCTGGATAAATTTATATTCCGGATACTCGTCCATGAGCGCGAGCTGGTTTGCATAGGTGCGCGCGCACTTCTTGACTGTCTCGCCGACATGCCAGAGCCACGCGGTGTCCATATGCGAATGTCCGATGAGCGCAGCCTTCGGTGCATCGTCGCCGTTTTTGACGGAGAGTGCTTTTTTAAGATAGGGCTTTGCTCTCTCGAGAGCCGCCATGAACTCGTCGCGGTCAACATCGTCGGGTGACTGATATATCTCTTTGAACACTTTTTCAAGCTCGTTTATAACGGAAGCGCGTCTGAAAGAGCTCTCCGGCAGGTTCTTGACGAGCTGAACGAGGGTGCGCAGATCGAAATAGAACTCCTGGATAGCATAGTTCTTGACGCAGATATCGATGCCCTCGTACGAAAAATCATAGGTGAGCAGAGGGTTGTTTTCGGTCGGGTGGCAGCCCTTATAGGAATGGCCCGCGTAATATTCGAGGTCGATGGCTATCTTCTCGCCCGCCTTTGCGTCCTTTTTGAGCAGGTCGCAGTAGTGGTTGCCGTGACCGGTGAAAACTATCTTCGTGCTGAAGTTGCCGTAGGGCACTCCGTCAACCCAGAGGGTTCCCTCGTAGCCAGAGATATGCGGGCGGATAAAAATATCTTTTCCGCCGAGTCCGTCGGGGACGACAAAATCGGTCTTGAACCAGCAATAGCCGAACTCCTCGCCCCATTTGTAGCCCTTTTCGATGGGGTCAAAAAGACTGTCCTCCGGGATGCAGTGGAAACGCTCGAGGGTTGCGAACGCGCTCACGGGGCCCGGCTCGCCGACTTTTTCAAAAATCATCGGCTCGATGATATCGACAAAGCGCTCAAGCTTTCTGAGCATTCTGTCGGTCTGTTTTAAATCCAGCATATTCTTCTCTCCAAAATATATTTTTCCGCTGTGCGGACATTTGACTTATTATAATATGTAACAGTATACCGCAAGAGTGTTGCATCTGCAAGCATTTTTGAAGAGAAAAGAAGTAAAAAAGCCGCCGCAGAGATGTTTTCCCCGCGGCGGCTCGTGTTATTTCAGCGAAGTTCTAAGATGCGGCATATCGCAGCTAAAACCGCCGCGAGATAAAGCCCGAAGATATTCATTATATTATAGAGAAGTGCCGTTATCATCTTCGCCCTCCGCTATGCGCTGTTCGTGCATAAATTTGTCCGCTTCGATGGCGGCAGAAGTGAAGCTGTTGTTCTTCCAATAGCTCACAGCGCCGACAATGAATGTGAATATCAGGCTTATTATTGTATAGAGTTCGCTGTATTCGACGCTGACCGGTGTTTTCCCGAACGCGGTCAGAGCCATATTGACTATTGACACAAGAGACAAAATACCTCTGACCCATGTGCCGACCGATATTTTTGTTATATTCTCAAAAAGCTTCCTCATGAAAATCCCCCTTATTTTCTGCGCGTGATATCATCTATGCGCCTGTGCGCGGATTTTATCGAATCCTCTGCCGCCGCCATGCGCTCGACGAGATTATTGTGCTTGTCGACCCGCTTTTCGAGCTGCGCGATGCGATAATTCGTCAGCCTGTTCGACGCGAGGATGCCGCCGAGCGAGCCGATGAGCGTACCCGCCGCCGAGAGCAGTGCCACAGTTATTTCTGCGTTCATCTCACACCTCCTCGAGACTGCCGACCGCGACCCAGCTCGAAATATCGCCGAGCAGGGCTTCGAGCGTGCCGCGGTTCTGCTGAACTTTCGTGACGGTGTGTTTTTTCGGCGAGAGCTGAGAATCGGGCACGCGCTTTCCGCGCGCCGAGGTGCAGCCGCCGTAGACTGCACCGGGCTTTATAAAAACAACGCTCCCGACCGAGACGGACGGTCTCGCCGCGAGTCTCAAGTCAGAGAGCCTGACCCAAGAGTTTATCTCTTTGAGCAGTGCGCGGCTCGGCTCGACTTTTGCGACGGTATGCGTTCTGAGCTTCACCCACGACGGAACGCGCTGACCCGTAGCATAATTTTTGCCTATAATTTTCACGCGGTCGCCCGCTCTGATATCGGCATACTGCGCGACTTTTTGCGGCTCATTTTTCACGCAAAGCCCGTAAAATTCGGCTATCGATGCGGCAATCGACTCGCCGCACTTTTTCTGTCCCGCTTCCGTTTCGACATTCTTTCTGTCCGAAGAGCTATCTATGAACACGGTCTCAATGAGCAGACTGCGGCATCTGACAGAGCGGACGAAGCCGAAATAATCGCCGCCCGTGGGATTGAGCTTTGTTTTAGCTCCCCTGTCGCGCAGTGAAAATTTCTTCGCAATGCCTGCGCTTATCTTCGCGGCGAGCTTTTTGCCTTCCTCGTCGGCGTGTTTATAATAGACCTCGCTCCCCGTTCCGCCGCCCGCGTTCAGATGAATCTCGGCAGCCAGATCGAAGTTCTCGCGGTTGACATAAGCTATCCTGTCCGTCAGATACATATCGGCATCGTAGTTTATAAGCACCGCGTCGCAGCCGTAATTTTTGAGCGCTTCGGCGATATAAAAACCGATTTTTCGCGCTATGCGAAACTCGTGAAAGCCTCCGCCGACCGCGCCGCTGTCATAGCCGCCGCCCGCCGATTTTCCGTGACCCACGGATATACAAATTCTCACTCTCGCACCTCCTCGAAGTAAATGCCCACAAGCTGCGACGGCAGATAGTGCATAACCGTGCCCTCGCCGCCGCTGTCGTCTCTTGTGCATCTGTAAATTTTGCCGCCGTCGAGATAGTATTTATCTTTAAAATACCTCATGCCAGCCGCCGCTGTAATAGGATTATCAATTGTGCCGTCCTCGTCGACCGTCACACGCTCCCAGTGTGTGGGAGTCACACTCGGACGCCATGTGGGATT
>ERZ827488.4052-NODE-4052-length-11001-cov-3.542481_pt1 | contig 11001 bp, 11 predicted proteins | sample MGYA00519771_ERZ827488 | MGnify/ENA primary metagenome ERZ827488 (study PRJEB31778, sample SAMEA3449323) | human gut metagenome | biome: human gut; feature: human-associated habitat; material: faeces | place: United Kingdom | collected 2010/2012 ...
CAGGCATAAAGTGAGAGGATTTTCTCTTCCATACCGTCAGCATTGCGGTTGTATTTGCTGATTATTTTTGGCTCGTATTCGCCGTTTCTGTCCCTCGGAACTTTGATTTCAAGCTCGCCCATCTGCGTTTTTACCATCTTTTTCGAGTAGCCGTTTCTGTAATTTTTCGACTTATTGCCACATTCATCATTCGACGTTCTTTCGCTTTCACACAAAATTCTCGGTGGTCTCTTTGCTGACATTATTCAAAATAAGTTTCACGGATTCAGGAAACAGAAAAAGAGTGACACCGGACAGCATCACTCTCCCACAAACCTCATACGCCACTCCGGTCGCACTCTGGCGTTGCCCTATCCTGCATATGAGTAAAGCAAGATCATGATACCATTGTCGTATTCTTGTGTCAATATGTTTAACTGACCTTTTGCTCCGTGACGGTGGACTTATTTCTCCGTCACGCTCGCCTTAAAACGCCGTGCAAATGTCCTTTTTGAAACGTGATTTACAGTTGGCGTACCCCGTTCCACTACGCACCGATATCTGCAGGATTGCTGTGTTGTAATGCTCGGCGAGCTCCTCGTAGGATTTGTTGAGCTTGATCTCATTCCTGCTGTGCTTATCTACACCGGTTTTAAGATTGTCACACTGAATGATTTTCGCAACGCCGCCAAAGTATTTGTAAGCGTTCACATGCGCCTCTGTCCAGCATTCCTGATTCATGGAAAGAAAGCCCTTCACATATGAATAACCGCTGAACGGCAGCGTCGCCACAAAGATGTATACGGGGATTCTCTCACCCGTATCGCCCGCCCAGTCAACCTGCATAACCTCGCCGGGCTTGTGGTCAAGGTGAATGGTCGCGCCGGTTTTCACCATGTAGTCGCGGTAATACTTTTTGAACTGAGTGAGCTGATACGGGACCTCTCCGTTCTCCTTGTATTTCTCGGCATACTCCAGCCAGAGCAGATTCAGGGTTACGTTGCTTTTGAGCATTTCTCGCGCAACATACGCATAGTCGGGCATTTTGTACGCAACCTTAATAGGTGCGTTTGGACGGATAATTTCAGCAAGCTTTGAGTCGGACATTCCTTCGGGCAAAGGATACTTCAATCCGTTTGCCTCTGCCTGCTTGATTGTCTGCGCCACGGTATTCCTCGAATAGCCGCAGATTTCGGTAATCTGTGTTTTGTTGAGTCCGAGACTGTAGAGCCTCAGAATCTCACGGTAATTGGTCATGTGATGACCTCCTTTGGTAATATTCACGCTTGCGCGCGTATTACCATTTTACCGTGAGATTTTTTGCTGTTCCATCGCTCCGACGCTGCTGTGCACTTTATGCGACGAAAGTGCGCGTCGCAAGCGACGAAGGTGCTCAATTTCAACGACGCCACTGCTCAATTTGCGCGGCCGCGCTGCTCAATTTTGAGCGACGTATTCAGTAGTTAGTCCAGACATAAATGAGATGCAAGGTAAACGCTATAGTTGTATCTATAGGTTTATCTTGTCGGTGGCTTTTTTGTTTTCACCTACATTTAAAAATACATATTCGAAGCCTGAAGTACTAGGGCAAAGGATACAAATACGCTGATTTCAAAAAATGAAAAAGCAGTTTAGGTACCCTTAGATTTTTGCACCTTGTTTTAGGCAGAATCAGGAGCCCTTTTCGCCGGCGTATTTTGTGTCCTTTGGACCGCGTCAGGCGGAAAGGGCAAATTATTAATTTACAGGAATGGAAAGCCTTAATCGCTAAATATCCGTAGCCTTTGGATTTTGATTCAACCAAATTCAAAATTCAAAGGAGATTAAGGTAATGATTAAAATAACCAAAGAGAGCAAACAGATTACAATTATTGATTTAGTAGACGAATATCAGGAAGAAAATGCTGATATCAAGTGGGCGATAGTGACGGATTTAAAGGAGTCGGAGCTCCAACTATTATTTGGAGATGAAATCCAAAACTATTCACCTTACCTGATTTTATCATTGGAACAGGGGCAAGCTTTCTTTTCATTTCATAAGAATAACGAGAAATACAAGTGGAGATACCGTAAAAAGGAGATTTGCGGTTTGACTGATGAGGTTGTCTCTATCTACAGAAAAGACAATCACGATTGGAATCAAATGGATGATTCGCTTAGACGCAACATTCACAACGAGGCTTTGTATCGCGCGCTTGATACTCTTACAGGAAAACAGAGAGAACGAATTATCCATTATTATTATGATCTTATGAGTGAGCGTGAGATAGCTTCTTATGAGGGTGTTGACCAAAAGAGCGTACATGAGTCTATTGTCAAAGGTATGGAGAAGTTGAGAAAATCAAAGATTCTTAAACGTCTTGTGAAAGATTCATAATACTTTGGTATAAGATAGTGCTTCAGGGGGGACAGATCGAATGTGCCTCCTGAAGCGAATCATGAATATCGAAAACAGATGAATTACAGTTTTACTGCATCCGTACTACAAAAAGAGTAATAAAGAAATACTTTTATTTACAGGAAGAATAAAAGGATAAAACGCAGACAGATTACATTTTCGTCGAATTCGTATTACAAAAACTGAAATTTGTAGAAATCCATATTGACATATGGTATAATTGGCGAAGAGAATTGAAGGGTGGAGTTTTATGTTAGATACAAGTACAGTTGACAGAGTCATAGCGGACGCGATGAATTGTGTGAATGAAGCTTTTGATTATAATTTTTCTTGCGAGAATACAATTATCCGTTTATATACAACGGAAAACGCTTTAGAATTATTTGAAGCATTTATATTAAAATACCGGTTTAAGCACGAAAAAGTCGATGAAGAATATTTCCAAAACACAGATGGCGAAGCCTTTGCCTACGGTAAACTGGAAGAGAAGGATATTAACGGGATTCTTATAAAAGCGAAAGATGATTTGACAGTCGGGGAATTATTCCATACGATAGTTCATGAACTTTGTCATATATTTTTTCGGAGAGAAGAAATCGAAGGCGGACATTTTTATGAACAATACTGTTTGGAGCCCGTCGCTACCGGAAATGTAGACGAGAATATCTTGAACGGTTACGAAATCTGGATGGAATTTATCGCTGAGTATAATGTGATGCAGCTTGCCCCGGAATTCGATTATCATAACTATATGTATGATTATGTTGAGCAAATAGAGGAAAGATTTAAAAATATTCAAATAGGAGAGCCTTCTGTAAAGTACAGCCTATCGTTTTGGCTTGCTGCAATAATGGACACAAAAGAGGCAAGATGCGACGGTTGGGCTCGTATAGAAGAAATACTATCAGAGATAGAGTTTCCGTTTTTTTCATTAGCAAAGCAGATTTATGAGCATATACAAAACGATGTTGCTTATAAGATTACCCTGGATTTTATTTACGAAATCGGTGCGTGTTATATGGATGGTATTCTGAAAAGCAGATTAACAGCACTTTCTAATAGAGGTACATAGCGTGTTTTTATATGTCTGACGATTAATAAATGTGAATTTGTGACGCGCTGTGCCACGATTTAATAATGGAAGATTTTAGTGTAATACGAGCTGTACGAAATATTCGTATAACTGAATTGATTCAAATAGTTATTAAAATATGTAGAGCTGAGTTGACAAATAACAGATTTCGACGTATAATTTAAGCAATTATCCGCAAAATAATAAAAACTGCGGATAATTACTCAAAGGAGCGTTGCTATGTTATATTCATACAATGATTGTATATCAAGTTTTGGAAATGATTATCAAATAAAAAAATCTGTTTCTGATGGAAAGCTATTTAAGATCCGTAACGGTATCTATTCGGATAAAGAATATGTCTCCGAACTGGAAATTGTTTGCTTTAAATACCCTATGGCGGTTTTTACAATGGATAGCGCGTTTTATTATCATGCTCTGACTGATGTTATTCCCGAAGCGTATCATCTCGCAACAGACAAAAACGCCGCAAAAATAAAAACAGCGGGAATAAAACAATATTTCTATCCGAGAGATAAATTTGAAGTTGGGATTTCTCAATCAACATTCCAGAACATCTCAATCAGGATATATGACAGGGAGAGAATGCTGATAGAGTTAATCAAAAATAAGGATAAGATACCTTTTGATTATTATAAGGAAATCATAGAAAATTATCGTAAGCTTGTTGATTCATTGGACATTGAAAAAATTCAGGATTATGTAATGAGCTTTTCCGGTAGTGATAATATAGCGAGGGCGATACAGTTGGAGGTGCTTTGAAGATGGAAATATATAAGCTGGTAGAGCAAGCTAAGTCGGAAGGCTATAATGAGGCGAATGCCGAGTCAAAAGTTTGCCAGGACATTATTCTGAATTTGATCTCCCATAGCAATTTAAATCGCAATATAACGATAAAAGGCGGAGTTGTAATGAGAAGTCTTTCAAAGAATTCGCGCCGTGCTACTCAGGATATTGATTTTGATTTTATAAAATACCCGTTGACTGATGAGGCGATTCTTTCTTTTATTGAAAGACTTAACTATGATGAGGACATCACCGTAAAAGCTACCGGAAATATCGAGGAATTAAAACAACAGGATTATCACGGAAGACGTGTTCATGTTGTTATTACCGATAAGAACGGCTATTCATTGACAAGTAAAGTTGATATAGGAGTACACAAGCACTTCGATATTGATCAGGAAGAGTTTTGCTTTGACATCGGATTTGATGATGACGGCGCAAGTTTATTGATAAACTCAAAAGAACAAATGCTGACTGAAAAGCTTCGTTCTATTTTGAAATTCGGCGCTTTTTCAACGAGATATAAAGATATTTACGATATTTATTATCTTAGCGATAAAGTAGATAAGGCTCAACTGATTAAATGCTTCGAGATTCTTATTTTTTCGGATAAAGGAATGCGGGAAAACAATCTGAGTGATATAATACGCAGAGTGAAATCTACATTCTCAAATAAGAATTACATATCGAATCTATCAACCTCAAGAAAGAATTGGTTGAGTGTGGATAACAACACAGTTATTAACGGAATCATTGCGTTTTTAAGTGATTTGAATCTGTAATTGGAATAAGTGTCTATGCGTATGTGTCAAGGTGGTTACATATGAAGTCAGAGGTTTTACAGACAATAGAAAAGGCTATCTATTCTTTCAACGAATATTTTGAATATTGTTTTTCTCTGAATAATGTTATGATTCAGTTTTTTACAGCTGAAAACGGAAAAGAAGTATATGATGAGTTTGCAGCGAAATACGGTTTCCCACATGAAGAGGTAACGAAAGAATCTTTTGTTACTGTGGGTGGGGAAGCGTTTACATTTGGCTTTTATGAAGGACAGGAAGTCGACGGCATAATGCTAAGAGAAGAAGTTCCACTGTTGGATTTATATCATATAGTACTGCATGAACTGTCACATATTTATTGTATGAGAGAAGAAATTGAAGGAGGGCATTATTTCCAGAGATTTTGTGCCGGCAATCCCACCACAAGAGAAGAAATAATTGCGGATGGGGCGATGAATGCAGGATATGCCGTTTGGCGTGAATTCATAGCTGAATATCTTGCTCAAGCTGTTGATCCTGAGACAGATGAAATTTATCATCTTTATGAGTTAGAGTATAGTATTGGTGACATTACTGACAATATTACGATGAGAAATCCAAACGCTAAGGAAGATATGTCAAATGTATTGTTATCAATTATGCTTGCACACAAGAGGTTTTATTTGATAAATGGGAAGATATAGAAATAATACTGAAAGATATTCAATTCCCGTTCATAAGAACAGCAAAAGATATTTGGACACATCTGCAAACAGAATCTTATTATAAGATTACTCCTGAGTTCATCAGTAAATTAGGAGATGATTATTTGTTTGATTTGAGTGAGAATAGTCTCCATCTATTTAATTATTAATCAAGATTGTATCGCTGCTGAAAAGCGGCGATATTTTTTTGCAAATTGAAAGGTAATGTTAACTATAAATCATATTGTGAATTTGTTTAAAATGCTGAAAATAAAACTTTTGCAAAGAAATTTTCAAAAATACCCCCTCAAAATGCCTTTCCCACTCCTTATAGGTGAAGGGGTCATAAAACCCTTCACTGAATTGCCTCAACTCGCCAGAGGAAATTCGGTGTTACTCTTTGAAAATTTCATATCAGCATTTAAAACACTTTCTTTCTGTTGTGAGCTACAGAAGCGGACGCGCAAGCCTCCAGGACTTCGACTCGAAGAGGCATACTTCGGGAAAGCCAAAACCAACAGTGAGGATAATGATACTTCCGTCCAGTCACAGTCCGAGCGTGATAGAACCGTCGCAGGCAATGAGGGCGGCCGCGAGAGAACCTCGCAGTAGCTGAGAGGCTAATGGAGTCAAATGCATGACCTTTTAAGTGTTCCCGTAATCCGAGGGGGATCGAGGATAAATATCGGATATCGGACAGTTCCAACACAGGACTATTCTGTTGCAAGAAGGGACACAGAGAGCTCTCTCAAGAGCCGCAATATCGTGTTTCGGAAAACAGCAGGGCAGAGGAACTGTCCAATCGTGCGACATTAGAAATAATGATTGATAAGATAAGGCAGTAGCTTCGGTTGCTGCCTTATACATATATAAGAGGTAAATATGATTTTCAAAGGTGATGTGTACTATGCTGACCTCAATCCGGTGATCGGAAGTGAGCAGGGAGGGGTCAGACCGGTAGTGATTTTACAAAATGATATTGGAAATAAATACAGCCCGACTACGATAGTTGCTCCCATGACAACCAAAATCAAAACTTATGTCCCGATGCACGTTAAGCTCAAGGAGAGTTTTCTCGCCAGACGCTCCACCTTGCTTTTAGAGCAGATACGGACAATAGATAAAAGACGGTTGATTAAAAAGATGGGTTCGCTATCGGAAAACAGTATGGCTGAAATCGAAAGATTATTAGATAAGAATTTCTATATATAAAAGAAAGGATTTAGATGGTAGGATTTATAATCGGATTGTTTGTAGGCGGCTTTCTCGGAGTCTTCGTTATGTGCTTATGTAACGTGGCTTCAAGAGCCGATAATAATATTGAACGAATGAATATTAAGGGAGCTGATAAGGATGGAGAACACGAAGAGAAATAACGAATATGAATATGATAAGAGCCACGTTATCCATAGTCTGTTTGGGGATTATCCGGTAACGATACGCTTTTCCAAGAAGAAAAACGAAGAAGTTGAAAGCTACGTTTTAGGTTCACTTTTAGATACATTTAATGAACGAATCAGAGAAAATCCTTGTTAGTTTTTTTGCTCTGTTTATCTGGATATATTAATTAGTTTATAGTATTGTTTGTGTTGCAAAAAAACACCGAAAGGAAGGATTAAAATGACAGAAGCAAAAATGCCGACAACTTGCAACAGAGTGATGGCGCTATACAGAGTATCAACCAAAGGACAGGTTGATAAGAACGACATTCCGATGCAGAAGCAATCCTGCAGGGAGTTCGCCCAAAGACAAGGCTGGTGCATTATAAAGGAATTTCAGGAAAAGGGAATATCCGGTTATAAGGTATCGGCAGAGAATCGTGACGCCATGATAGAATTAAAGAAAGCCGCTGAGCGAAAGGAATTTGATATACTGCTTGTATTCATGTTCGACAGAATCGGCAGAATGGACGATGAAACTCCTTATGTTGTAAAATGGTTCATCGATCACGGAATCAGAGTTTGGAGCGTCGTCGAAGGTGAGCAGCGCATGGACAGTCATGTCGACAAGCTCATGAACTACATAAGATTCTGGCAAGCAAACGGCGAAAGCGAGAAAACATCAACTCGTGTAAAGACAAGACTCTCACAGATGGTGCAAGAGGGAATGTACACCGGAGGAAATGTTCCTTACGGATACAAGCTTGTCAAAAGCGGGATGAAGAATAAAAAAGGCAAAGAGTTAATGATGGTTGTGATTGACGAAGATGAAGCCCCGATCATTAAGAGCATATTCTCGATGACATTAAGAGAGGGCTACGGCTCCTATCAAATAGCCAAGCAACTCAATGAAAAAGGACTTCGGACACATAGAGGAAGTAAATTCCAAGCAAACACCATCAGGCGAATCCTCAGAAACAAGATGTTCTGTGGCTACCTTATAGCAGGGGAGAACGAATCTCCTCACTTGCCTGACCTCGAAATAATCAGCGAAAACGTATTCAAACAAGTACAATTCATCATGGATCAGCGTTCAGCGAAGGATGATGAGAAGAAACAAATCGCTTTAAGAACCAAAGGTAAGACGCAGTTATCAGGAAATCTTTACTGTGGACACTGTGGTAGAAAACTGATTGCTACCACACATACATACTACTATGACAGAGCAGACGGCACGAGAGTGAAAACCGTAAAACAGAGATATATCTGTACCAACAGCGGACGAGATAGAGGTATATGCAACGGGCAAGGTGCTTATCTTGCAGAGAAAGTTGACGAAGTGGTACTCGAAGTTGTCAGAAAATACCTTGATGCCATAAAGGTCACTCCCAAGAGTCTGACTATGGAAAAGCAGTATAAAACTGAAATTGCTGACACAAAGAAACTGAAAAAGAAGGTCGAGGCAGAGTTGGAAAAGCTGAAGAAACAGTCAGTGAAGCTCTCTGCTGAAATCGGTAAAGTATTAATAGGGGAGAGCAACTATACCTCTGAAATGCTTACTACCTCAATCAACATCATCAATCAGTCGATAGCTGAAAAAGAAAATCAAATAGCCGAGATAGAGTCAAAGCTTGCCAATCAACAAGATGATATAGGCAAGCTTGATTTCTATTATGATGAGTTTATATCATGGGCAGATGAATTCGATCTTAGCACTAATGAAGAGCGAAAGATGATTATCTGCAAGCTGATAAAACAGATAAGGCTCTATAAAGGGTATCAGTTTGAGATTGACTTCGACAGCGACTACAAGAGATTCTTAGATGAATTTACAGTAGCCTCTTAATAACAAGAAATATAAAATACCCTCTGCAACGCTGCGGAGGGTATAACAATTCATAGCTATATTTATTAACAAGTTGACAACGAAAGAATATCAGCTATAATAGGAATATCAGTAAAAAGAAGAAATCGCTATCAATGGTAGTGAGTGGCAATCCGGCGTGGATACTTGTCCAACAATCACTTGGGTATCGCAGTCGGGCTCTGAGTGTGACAGTAAGGAGAGCGCATGACTGTTAATCATGATGTCACTGGTTCGAGCCCAGTTGGGGGAGCCACAACAGAGTAGTCTTTTGACTGCTCTGTTTTCTTTTTTGGTTCAATGTCAATAGTTGGGGCAACCCGAAAAAATAGAATATATGATAATTACAAGCGACAGGAATTAAGCTGTCGCTTATTTTTTAATCATATTAAGGTGTAAAAACATTAGTTGACAAAATTAACTTTATGCGTTACTATGAAAATGTAGAAACTGCACAAAGCACAAAAATACAGTTTATAGATAAAGGAGGTAATTAATTATGAAAAAAGCATTTTTATTGTTCCTTATGTTAATAATAGCTTGTTTTATTATCATCGGCTGTAAAGACTCTTCAAATAACACCGATAATTCGAGTAATGCAAATGTTGGAGTGCTAAGAGATTTATCTGTGAATTTGGAAAAGAACTATAGCGTTCCCGATTCTGACAGCAATGTAATTGAACTTGCTTCAACACCTGATGAACTTTATCAAAATGACCTTAAGAAATTAATATCAATATCGGATGATGTGATCCGTGTAACAGTTCAAAATGTAGCTTATACAAGCTATGAAGGCGTTGCTTGGACAAAATTAGATGTCCTGATAACTGATACATTAAAAGGAGATTTAAAAGTCGGAGATGTAATATCAGTATTTAATTTGGGTGGATATATTCCGCTTAGTGAACATATTGAAGGACATAATGATGCGTTTCGATTTAAAAATTTAAGTGCAGAGGAAATTAAAACGACTTTTCTTAAAGAAACAATTGACGGTGAAAAAACGGTTCAAAAGTCGGATGATTTGATACTGTGTTTAGTTCAAACTCCTAAGAATAGTCCGTTGCCGAACGGTGCATATGAAAGAGTTTCTTATACAGGTCAGTTATATGCTGATGGCGACAATAAATTTGTTCAGTTGATTACTGACAGTTCCGAAACAACAGAGAAAACATATTCCTATGACGATATCAAGAAAATGACTGAATAGGAAAAGTTATAAAATAAATAGCGATAATCATAGCGTGTAATGGTAGCACTGCAATAATATTAGGCTTAATTTCAATAGTTCTGACAACACGAAAAATAAAATATATGATAATCACAAGCGATAGGAATTATGCTGTCGCTTGTTTGACTGTTAAAATACAAACCATACTATTTAATTTTGCATTGAATTTAATTGAGAGGTGCTATATAATTAATATCAGAGTAATAAAACATTAAAATTCTGAATTTAAAGGGTGATTATTATGCCGTTGCAGATTGTTCGGAATGATATAACTAAGATGAAATGTGACGCAATTGTTAATGCGGCAAACAATTCGTTGCTTGGCGGAGGCGGTGTTGACGGTGCGATTCACCGTGCGGCGGGAAATGAATTGCTTAATGAATGCAGAAAACTTGGCGGTTGCAGAACGGGTGAGGCGAAAATTACGGGTGCGTACAAACTGCCCTGCAAGTATGTTATTCACACGGTCGGTCCTGTATGGCAAGGCGGAAATTATCATGAGGAAGAACTGCTTTCGTCATGTTATCGTAACTCGTTGCAGCTTGCAAAGGCTTATGAATGCGAATCGGTTGCCTTTCCTTTGATTTCATCGGGGGTTTACGGCTATCCGAAAGAACAGGCATTACAGGTGGCAATCAACGAAATCTGTAAATTTCTTGCAGACAACGATATGCTCGTTTATATTGTTGTGTTTGACAAAGACGGATTCCGTGTCAGCAAAAAGCTTGTCCGTGATATTGCCGAATACATTGACGAACACTATGTTGAAACGCACTATTCCGAAAACCGCAGTCGTGGATTATCCC
>ERZ827488.4053-NODE-4053-length-10998-cov-2.963812_pt1 | contig 10998 bp, 8 predicted proteins | sample MGYA00519771_ERZ827488 | MGnify/ENA primary metagenome ERZ827488 (study PRJEB31778, sample SAMEA3449323) | human gut metagenome | biome: human gut; feature: human-associated habitat; material: faeces | place: United Kingdom | collected 2010/2012 ...
CAGGCAAATTGGGTGTACAGAAATTCAGCACAAAACAGTATTATTTCAGAAGATGAACGCGATGATGATGCGGAAGTAACTCGTGAGGTGGCTGCTGTGTATATGATTCGTGCAATCGGTGCTGAAAATTATGCAAAATATAATGATATTTACGTTACACCGTTCAATGATGTTACGGAAAATAAGGGATATATCGCATTGCTTTCGGCTATGGGCGTGTTAAGCGGTGACGGTAACGGTAATTTCAATCCAAACCGTGAAATGACAAGAGCGGAAAGTATAATTATGATTTATAATTATTTAACCAGATAAAAAATAAGAAGTGGCAAAATATTTTTGCCACTTCTTTAGTTATAATTTCTATTTGCTATTTTGATGACGGTGTCGGAAGATACGGGATAATTTTATTTGCAAATTCAGCCATATTCATTGTTTGTAAATATACCTTACCCGGACCGGTAAGAGTTGTAAGGAACAGTCCTTCACCGCCGAACAACATATTTTTAAAGCCCTTTACTGTTTCAACGTCATATTTGACGGTTGATTCAAAAATCGCAACACTGCCTGTATCGACTTTAAGTTTTTCGCCTGCAGCAAGGTCGATTTCTTTAACTGAACCGTCAAGCTCAATGAAAGCAGTACCGTTTCCGGAAAGCTTTTGAAGTACAAAGCCTTCACCGCCGAACAAGCCTTTCTTTATGCCGCTTGTTATATATGTTGAAAGTTCAACACTTTGCTCGGCACACAAAAAAGCTGATTTTTGACAAATAAATTCTTTGTCGGAAGAAATGTGAAGTTCTTTGATTTCTCCGGGAAAAGATGAGGCGATTGTGATAGATTGGTTCGGTGCCTCGGCGGTGTATGTAGCCATAAACAATGACTCACCGCTGAACATACGTCCAAGACCTTTCATAAATCCGCCTTTCATATTGGTGTCCATTTTTACTTTGTCCGACATCCATGTCATACCGCCCGATTCGGTATAAATGCTTTCGCCTTGTTCAAGGTCGATTGTTACGGCAGGAAGAATATTTCCCCAGATTGTAGTTTTCATAAAAATTACCTTTCCTTTCTGTATGAAATAGCTCAGTGACTTTAGTGATATTCAAATTATATCATAATATTCCTATTTTAAATATATCTTTTTTATTACAATTACACAAAGCGAGTTTTGTAAAATTGTCGTTAAAACTTGCAAAAGTAACGAAAAAGTGATAAAATAGATTATATATATTATGTTGTAGTTTATATATAAAAAAAATACAAATTGTAGTTACGAATGGAGATAAAAATATGCTTAGATATTTCACGGCGGGAGAGACACACGGTAAGTGTCTTACAGTTATAATCGAAGGTATGCCGTCAGGTGTTGAGATAAGCCTTGATGAGATAAACGAACAGCTTGCAAAGCGTCAGCAGGGCTATGGCAGAGGCGGAAGAATGAAGATTGAAAAAGATACTGCCGAAATTCTTTCGGGTGTGAGAGGCGGAGTGACTCTCGGAAGTCCTATCGCAATTAAAATCGAAAACAGAGATTGGGCGAATTGGGAAAGTATAATGGGTACTGAAACGGCGAATAATGAAAAGTCTGTCGAATGCCCAAGACCGGGACACGCTGACCTTACCGGAGGTATGAAGTACAATCACAGAGATTTGAGAAACGTGCTTGAAAGAGCAAGTGCCCGTGAAACTGCAGCAAGAGTGGCTGTCGGCGCACTCGTAAGACAGGTTTTAAAACCGTTTGGAATAGAATTTTTAAGCCATGTTAAGAGAATAGGCGAGGTTGAAGATACATCCGATTTTACTGCGGCAGATTTCTTTGAAAAAGTACAAAATTCACCTGTTGGGTTTGGCGATGAAAATGCCGCTCAAAAGGCTATGGAATACATAGACAAAATCAAGGCAAGAGGTGAAAGCGTAGGCGGAATAGTGGAAACTATCGTAAAAGGTGTGCCTGCCGGATTGGGAAGTTATGTTCATTACGACAGAAAACTTGACGCAAACCTTGCTTTCGGTGTTATGAGTGTACAGGCTATCAAGGGCGTTGAAATCGGTATGGGCTTCGGTGTGAGCGAAATACCGGGTTCAAAGGTACATGATGAAATCGAATATTCGGACGACTTCCACAGACTTACCAACAATGCCGGCGGTATTGAGGGCGGTATGTCAAACGGTGAGCCGATTATTGTTAAGGCGGCAATGAAACCGATACCTACTTTGTATAATCCGCTTAGAACAGTCAATATTGACGATAAATCGGAGCATAAGGCAACTGTCGAACGTTCCGATGTGTGTGCTGTACCGGCTTGTTCGGTTGTCGTTGAGGCGGTAATCGCATTTGAAATCGCAAAGGCGTTTTTGGATAAATTCAGCGGTGACTGTATGGCTGACGTAAAGGCATATTACGATGTATATATGAACAGAATTAAGAATTTCTAAAATCAAACGTAGGGCAAATAAACCATGAGAGGTGGTGAGGGATTTTTGACCGAAAATGATTTGATTAAAAAGTGTAAAAAAGGTAGCCGAGAAGCTTTTAATATATTAGTTTCAAATTACCAACAGCTAGTTATAAATATCGCTTACGGAATGCTTTCAAATCAAGAGGATGCATATGACGCGGCACAGGAGGTATTCGTAAGGGTGTATAAAAGTATAGAGTCATTTAAGGAGCAATCTTCCTTTACCACGTGGCTTTATAGGATAACTAAGAATGTTTGCTCTGATATTCTGAGAAAACGTCAGAAACATTCGGGTGTAATAAGTATCAATCAGGCGATTGACGAAAAAAAAGATATGGATATTAGGGACGAAAGTCCTACACCGGAAGAAAATATGGAAATATCGGAACGTCAGAGAGCTGTACGAGAGGCGATAAGCGAACTCAAAGAAGAATACAGAACTGTAATAACACTATGCGATATTGAGGGATTGAGTTACGATTACATAGCTGAGGTACTCGGAATACCGTCGGGAACGGTTAAGTCGCGAATTAATCGTGCGAGAAGTGCATTAAAGAAAAATTTAATGAATAAACGGGAACTTTTTTGATATTTCTTACGTCTAATATATTGTAAAAAGAAATTAATGAAAATTTAAAGAAAGGGGGAGTAAAAATGAATTGTGATAAATTTAACGAATGCTTGGACAACTATGAAAATTTGAGTGACGAAACAAAGCAGAAAATGGATAAACACGCATTGGAATGTGCAAATTGTAAAAGTGAACTTGAATTTATGCGTTCAATTATTTCAACGGCTAAATCTCTCCCTGACATAAATGTTCCTGTGGATTTTATGGAGAAATTAAATGTCCGCATAGATGAAGAGGAAAAGAAAAAAGCACGAATAACAAGACGTGTAATGCGTAATGTTCGCCGTAATTGGAAACAGTATACTGCGGCAGCGGCTTGCTTTGCGTTGGTAGCTGTTGTAACGGCTAACAGCAATATGTTCGTCGATAAGATGAACGGAAATGATGACGGTGTTATTCAAGAGGAAACAGTCGTGACTGACAGTGACGGAAATACTGCCGTAAGTACGACAGCAGCAGCAGTGGCTGCTCAAGACAATGCGGAAGAAAATCAACCGACAGTATTTGAAGAAACGGTTGAAAACACTATTCCCGAAAATAAAACAGCGAAAAGTACATCATCGTTTGCAACGGCAAAGCCGCAAACAAGTACGAGTACAAATTCGGTAAAAAGCAGTGTGGTTGCAAATAACAGTAAATCCACATCTGCTCCGTCTGTAAGTCCAAAGGTACAAAATAATGCGGTACCGTCTGTTTCTGCAGAACCTGCAAAGTCGGACGAAGGTGCGGTTTCGCAGAAAACAACTGCTGAGGTTGCTGATAATTCAAACGATATTCAAGCTTATTCACAAGATGACGGAATAGCGATTGCAAGTATTGATGTTCAGTCGGACGATCGTTCCGTATATGACGGAACTGCTGACAATATCAATAATTCAAGAACAGTAAAATCAAGTGTTGAAGATGATTATTCGCTTGCGGGCGGAGCCCAAATCGCATACGGCAGATACTATAAGTTGGATAAAGACGGCAATCCGATTGAAGCCCAAGAAGAAAATAAACCTATCGGTTCAATCGTAATTTCCGCAAAGGACGCAGACGAGGCGTTAAGCGTTATAAGACAATATTCATACGATGAAGACGGTGAATTTTACACAACGAGTTCTGACAGATTGACGTCAATGCTTTCAGTATTATCCGTTCAGGGAATCGGTTACAGTAACTATACACCTGCTTATGAGGGTGAAGTAACATTTAAAATTGTTATAAGTTAATATAAATGCCTTTCACGACAGCATTATCTGTTGTGGAGGGCATTTTTGTTTGGAAAAACAGAACAAAAAAATCGGACTGTCAGTCCGATTTTTTGATATGTCTAAGAAATAAGTTGTTTTAAAACGCCGAATGATAAAAGCGACATTATAAGTCCTGCAGTAAGTACACCTAAAAAGATAAACAAAAGTGATTTTTTAGGTTTCATACCGAATAATACTGCGATAAGACTTCCTGTCCAAGCACCTGTACCCGGCAGCGGAATGGCTACAAAAAGGAATAAGCCGAGATAGCCGTATTTTTCGATTTGAGCCGATTTTGAAAGTGCTTTCTTTTCAAGCCAATCGGGAATTTTGTGAAGGTGTTTACTTTTTTTCATCCACGCAAATATCTTTTCAATAAACAGCAATATGAATGGTATTGGGAGCATATTACCCAGTACTGCGGCAATGTATGATGGGAAGAAACTCATTTTCATAAGTCCTGCCGCAAGAATACTTCCTCTAAGCTCCAACAACGGTACCATTGATACAAGAAAAACAATTAATTCCTTTGATATTTTTCCTGAAAGTGCTGTGACAATAGATTGTACAATAGAATCCATAAAACTTCTCCTTAAAATAAAAATTACAGAATTCATTATACACTATATTTTTCTAAAAAGCAATTATTACTATATCAAATTAATGTAAAATCTTTGAAATTTGTTTGTATAGTACGAATGTTATGATTGATAACAACAGTGCTTTTATTAAATTAAACGGAATTGCCCCGTATAAAACATATCCCAAAGTGTTTGTTATAAGCGGATTAGCCTTGCCGCAAAGCGATATAATTTGCTCCATAGGCATAACGTTTGTATAGAACGGTATCAAGATAAAGTAGTTTGCAAGTCCGCCTACGATTGCCATTGCTATTGCACCGAGAACAAGACCTAAAACAGCACCTTTTCTTGTTTTGATACGCTTGTAAATAAGTGATGAAACAAATACAAGTGAACCGCTTGCAAGGAAATCGGCAAGTTCACCGACACCGCCTGTGTCTGTTCTTAGCAGGTGTAGAGCCGCTTTGATGAATGCTATCGCAATACCAGTAACAGGACCGTATGCAAATCCGCCTATCAAAGCAGGTAAAGTTGAAAAATCAAACTTTAGAAACGGCGGCATAAACGGGATAGGAAATTCTAAAATCTGCATAAGTACAATAGATATACCCGACAGTATTCCTACACTTGCGATAAATTTCGGTGTAAACCTTGTTTTGTTTTGAACATTGATTGCTTCCATAATTAAAAAGCCTCCTAAAAATTTATTTTGTATCTTTAGGAAAAGTTCTTCGCATAAATTTTGTCTTGACGCTATGAATGGGAAATAAAAAAGCCCCATAGCATAGCTACAGGGCAAACCATACACAAAAAAACATCTTCTTCCGTCCGGACTTTAACCGTCGGTTTTGGAATTTCACCAAATCAGCCTACTGTACTGAGTAGGGTCGTGGACTTTAACCACCGGTAGGGAATTACACCCTGCCCTGAAGATACACTCATTTATATTATACACGTTTTTTTCAATTTTGCAACTGTTTTTTTAAAATTTATCAGTTTGTCTGCTCGGAAAATACTCAAAAATCACATCATAAAATGTGATTTCGTGAGTTGCTGACAGATTATCGACAGGTTCAAACAGCAATGCTCTGTAACAAAAATGTAATGTCGAAAAGGAAGAAAAATACTCAAAAATTATTGCATCGTACATCAGTGTACGGTGTATAATTTAAGTATGAACAGATACATAAATATAATAAATTCTTTAGAAAATATTTTTGTGGGAATAATATAATTTTAGGAGGGAAAATCATGAAATCTAAAAAATTATTATCAATCATACTGGCGTTGGCAATGATGTTCTCTGTGTTGCCTGCAAGTACCGTTTTGGTATATGCCGATGAAATTACAGAAACAATTTCCGCAGACACAACATGGAATGACGGTGATACGGTAGGCGGTGTTACAATATCAGGCGGAACCGTGACAATAAACGGTGATGTCGGTATCACGGCGGCAATTACTATCAAAGGCGATGTTACATTCACGGGCGGCGGAACGCTTAACAGAATGAGTACATCGGGAAATTTGATAAAAGTTGAAAGCGGAAGTCTTACACTTGGCAATGTTACAATAGACGGTAACAACGTGATAATTTCTGACAGCGGGGCAGCGGCTGCGATTAATATGGCCGGCGGTACTGTTATAATGAATGATGGGGCAAAGATTACAAATCATAAAAGAACCAGTGGTTATGGACCTGCAGTTTATATGACCAGCGGTAATTTTAAAATGAAGGGCGGCACAATTTCGGGTTGCGAAAGCAGAAATTACGGTGGTGCTATATATTTAGATGGCGGTAGCTTTGAAATGAACGGCGGTATTATTGAAAATAATAAGACGACACTTTCAAGTGCCGGATATGGTGGAGGAGCGTTTTATGTAAGAGAAGCTACTCTTATTATAAATGACGGTCTTATACAAAATAATTCGTCAAATTCCGGCGGTGCAATCTATAATACATCATTCGGTACAACGATAATAAACGGCGGTGTGATAAAGGGTAACACGGCGGTAGGCGATTCACCAAGTGGTTCTGCAATTTTTCATAGTTGTAAAACAACAGGAGAGGCTACATTACAAATAGGCGGTAATGCAAATATTAATGTAGGAAATGATATTTATTTGATGTCAAATACCTCTGCTACTAAATATGTTGAAATAACTTCTTCAATAAAAAATCCGTTAATACTTGCGATAGAGGGCGAATCAGAAGGCAGAGTTATTGCTGATGCGGCAGACGGTGTTGTGCTTACATACAATGATATGGCAAAGATTAGACTTAGCAACAGCTCTTACGCATTGAAACTTGAGAATAATCAAATAAAGCTTACTCAAACATCAAGCGGAGAAACAAAATTTCCTGTTTATCTCGGTTATGACGCAAACAACGGTACAAATGCACCGAACGGTAGCAGTGCCGAAATAGTTGCGGGCAACAGTGCAACTTTTACAATAAGTGACAGTGTACCGACAAGAACAGGATATGATTTTCTTGGTTGGGCGACAAATAAAGACGCAACATCAGCAGAATACAGTTCGGGTGGCAGTATTACAATAAGTTCCAATACAACGCTATATGCAGTTTGGAAAAAAATATCGACTTTTGAAACAAATGAATTTACACAACCGCTTGCAATAACAGGTTGGACATACGCTGAAACAGCAAATACACCGACAGCAGTGGCGAAATACGGAACAATAAAATATACATATTCAACAGCGGCAGACGGAGAATATAGCGAAATTGTTCCGACAGATGCGGGAATATATTATGTAAAAGCAAAGGTTGAAGAAACAGATAAGTATACAGGGCTTGAAAGTGACGCAGTTGAATTTGTAATAGGAAAGAAAATACTTACAAATGACAACATAACAAAAATAGCAGACCAAACATATACGGGTGAGGAGATTAAACCTGTTATTGAGGTCAAAGATGGGGATAAAATTCTTGTACTTGATACAGATTATACAGTGGCATATGAAAAAAATATAAACGCATCGGAAGGGGCAAAAGTTAAGGTTGAGATAATTTCAAATAATTATGAAGGAACACTTGAAAAATTATTTACAATATTGCCGAAAACAATAAATTCTGCAATAATACTGACTGCACCTGTTAAAAACGGAGTACCGCAGACAGAAATAGAAACAGACGAATATATAGCAACGGTAGTTTGGTCACCGGAAGTTGAAGACAAATTCGGATATGATACCATTTACACAGCAACAATAACAATCACACCGAAAACAAATTATACTGTAAAAGGCATTGTGGAAAACGGTTATACCGTAAGCGGTGCACAAACAGTCACAAATGAGGCAGACTCTGCGACAATAACTGCTGTATATGCGGCAACCGGTAGTAAGAGCAGTGGCGGTAGCGGCAGAACAAAACGTTATACAGTTTCGTTTAACACAAACGGCGGTAATAAGATAACGAGTCAGACTGTTGCAAAAGATAATTCAGTCAAAGAACCGACTGCTCCGATAAAAGAAAACTTTGAATTTGCGGGATGGTATACTGATAAGGAACTTACAACAAAGTACGATTTTACGGAAAAAGTAACAAAAAGTTTTACACTTTACGCAAAGTGGACTGAACAGAAACAGGAAAACGGCGGAAGTGAAGATGTCATAAATAATAATAGCGGAAATGAAAATAAAGAAAGTTCAAATACAATAGTTTTGACAATCGATGAACATGACGCACTCGTTTACGGAACAACAAAGACAAATGATGTTGCTCCAAAGGTTGTGAATGACCGTACAATGTTGCCTGCTCGTTTTGTTGCGGAAAATCTTGGCGCAACAGTTGAATGGGACGGCGAAAAACAACTTGTAACAATCACAGGTAAGACGGAAAAACAAGAGGACGTAATAATTCTTATCACAATCGGCTCGGATTATGCAAAAGTAAACGGTGAGGACGTTAAACTCGATAGTCCTGCTTTTGTTGAAAACGATCGTACATATACACCGATACGTTTCATCTCGGAAAATCTGGGTGCAACGGTTGAGTGGAATGAAACAGAACAAACTGTTACAATTCAAAGAGTTAAATAAATAAGAAATAGCAGCTGATTTTTCAGCTGCTATTTTAATGTTGAAATATCTTACAATGAATGAGGTGACAATGCAATGTCAAGCACTTGCTGAACAGTGAGTGCTTTTTGTATGAAATAAATAAAAAAAGCGATAACCGAAGTTATCGCTTTAATTGGTACAGACGACGCGCACCTTAATCTAAACAATACAAAATTGTGGGTATGTGTTGTTGTATATGTGAAAGATAAGGGGATAACAAATCCAATATATATTAAAGCATATCTCAATATAACAAACCCTATTTACATTGATAAAGATTTTTTGAATTGGAATGCAGACCAAGTGGTGACTGATTTAGATAAACAAGGAATTATATCGTCCGAAGATGGGTTAAAAATACTCAATATTGCAGATTTAGAATTAAAAAATTCCAAACTAAGAGAAATTCTAAAAAATAAAGGGTACGACGGTATTGTGTACAATAACGAGATTGAAGCTATATCGTTTTTGATGACAAACAAATTTTTAGGACGAACACAGATACAAATCAAGTAGGAATAAAAAAAGTAGATAATCAAAAAAATGGAGGTAAAGAAAATGGCATATCGCAATAAGGAGTATTGGACGGAAAGGTAGAAATGATGATAGAGGACTACACGCCCGAACTAAAGCAGAATTGACAGAGTTCATACGTCACATAGCGACGATAGCAACGAAGGACTGCAACAATCAGTTGGAAACGAAAGAAGCAGACCCGATGTCAGAGATGATAGCGAGGGAATACACGGAGGAACTGATAAAAGAGAAACTACATCAGAAACTAAAGGAGTATCATACTCTGTTTTTGACTAACTTTTGACTAAAATCTGACTAACTTTTGACTAACAGACTAATAAAAAAGTATAACATTTTATCACATTGATTTTATTTATAAAAACACTAAAAAACCGCATAAACACTTGATATTCAAGCATTTATACGGTTTTTTGTGATTTTAAAATTTGGTGACTCGTGAGGGAATCGAACCCTCGTTGCCGGCGTGAGAGGCCGGAGTCTTAACCGCTTGACCAACGAGCCATTAACAGATACTATAATACCACATCAATTTATATTTGTCAATAGAAAAATAGCGGATTTTGAAAAAATATCAAAATCCGCATAATAATCTTTTGGAGCTGTCGATATTTTTGTGACAGGCTCGATAGGTTTATCTGTAAAGTGGGTATTTATCGCAAAGAGCCTTAACTCTTGTCTTAACTTCTTCTTTATTATTTTCAAAGTCTTTGATAGTCATAGCGATAAGTTTACCGACTTCGACCATATCTTCTTCTTTAAAACCTCTTGAAGTTGAGGCAGGAGTACCGATTCTGATACCGCTTGTAACGAACGGACTCTTTGTATCAAACGGAATTGCGTTTTTATTTACTGTAATACCGACTTCGTCAAGCATTTTTTCAGCTTCTTTACCTGTAACACCTGTATCTGTAAGGTTTACAAGCATAAGGTGGTTATCAGTACCGCCGCTTACAAGTTTAAAGCCTTCTGCCATAAGTGTATCCGCAAGAACTGATGCATTTTTAACAACCTGTTCTGCGTATGTCTTAAAGCTTGGGTCAAGTGCTTCTTTAAAGCATACTGCCTTAGCTGCGATTGTGTGCATTAGAGGACCGCCTTGAATACCAGGGAAGATAGCTTTATTAATCTTAACAGCGATTTCTTCGTTATTTGTAAGAATAAGACCGCCGCGAGGACCTCTTAGAGTCTTGTGAGTTGTTGTAGTAACAACGTCTGCATACGGCATTGGTGACGGATGGCAACCTGCTGCAACAAGTCCTGCGATATGTGCCATATCAACCATAAAGTATGCACCGACTTCGCTTGCAATATCGGCAAATTTCTTGAAATCAATAATTCTTGGATAAGCTGACGCACCTGCAAGGATAAGTTTTGGCTTACATTCAAGTGCTATACGTCTTACTTCGTCATAATCTATTGTGTTAGTATCTTCTGTAACACCGTAAGGTACAATGTTAAAATACTTA
>ERZ827488.4056-NODE-4056-length-10980-cov-3.215103_pt1 | contig 10980 bp, 9 predicted proteins | sample MGYA00519771_ERZ827488 | MGnify/ENA primary metagenome ERZ827488 (study PRJEB31778, sample SAMEA3449323) | human gut metagenome | biome: human gut; feature: human-associated habitat; material: faeces | place: United Kingdom | collected 2010/2012 ...
TATTGATTTTCGTTATCCTTAACAAGTTTAACATTTTCAAATGCAGATACAATATTATAACCCTCAAAGCTCTTTGCATTATAGCCCAAGCCGTCAAGCGCTAAAATAACGTTTGCATAAACGCCTGCAGACTCGCCTTTGATAGGAGCCCAGTTGTTATTTTCGTCATATCCTACAGTTGATTGAATCTTGCCGCCGTTTGAGTCAAGATTTTCCTTAACGCTCTTTGCAAACTCAGCCTTATAGTCGCTCATATTTACGCCTGCACGTATAAATGAGTTGAGGCTGCCGGCATTATCAACAGTAAAGCCTGCCTTTTTAACAGACATAAGATATATTGCGCTTTCATTAATTTTTGTTTTAACGTCACTGCTTGTTACCTTGCTGTCTGCCATTGCATAAATCCCTGTGAAAAGAGAAGTCAATGCAACACAAATTGCAAGTGTAACTGAAATTAATTTTTTCATATTTATTAACCTCCTAATATGAAATTATTTTTTATATGAACAGGTGTATGTAAATACAACCTTATCACCGTCTTTAAGCTTTTTTGAATCTACGCTTACGTTTGGAAAGCTTCCATTGACACTATACATCCAGCCGCTGTTTTTTCCGCAATCCTTTTCGTCGATATTATTTATTCCCACTATATAAACACTATACATAGTATCTTTTGCAGTATAGGTTATGCCTTTATCATTGCACGCTTTTTTAAGCAAATCATAAACTGTGCTTTTGCTTTTAAGCGTGGCTTTATAATTATCAAGCATAATTCCGTTTTTGGGAACGTATTTTTCGTGACCTTTTTTTAAGTCGTCCATATTATCGAGAATTGATTTACATTCAATTGTGATTGAGCAATTAATCTCAGACGAGGTGGTTTGAGTAACCTTATCGTCATTCTCTTTTTGCAAAGTTGTTTTCGGCTTTTCGCCCTTAGAGTCTGCGGCAGACTCTTTTTCTTTAGCATACTTCTTTTTAGCTTCTGTATTGCTTTTTGATTTAGAATTGCTTTTTGATTTAGAATTGCTTTTTGATTTAGAATTACTTTTTGATTTAGAATTACTTTTTGACTTGCTGTTCGACTTTTTTGAGGCGTCGGTAGTTTTTTTATTATCTTTTTTTGAAACAGATTTAGCGGCAGTCAAAGCCTTTTCGTCTTTTTCGGTTGTTTTTTTATCTGTTTTTTGTGTGGTTTGAGCCTCATTTGCCGTTACAGTTACTTCTTCTGTGTCTGTCGTCTGTTCACTTGAAGTTGATGAAGTAATGTTTGTACTGCCTGCCACGTTGGCGGTTTTGCCGTTTGAACAAGCGCAAAACACCGTCAGGCATAAAATTATTGATATTAAAACGCATAAATATTTACGCATAAAAAATCCTCCGTCGCTTAGGACAGAGGAAAAGGCACAATAATAGTACGGACTTTTAAATCATTGCTTTCCCTTGCCCAAAAGCTGAATTTAAGTTTGCGGCAGGTCTCCCGACTTATGATATAGCATTGCTTAAAAAATCGCCTTCTCGGTTTCCCAATGGCTGATGATTTTTCTTCATCAAATACGGTAATGGCTGTTGCTTGGGAGTCTAACCCAATTCCCTTTTAATTTCTCGCAAAGGAGAAAACCGTCTGTTATTCAATTTGAGAAAATCAATTATTTTTCGTATATGCTCTTTTTAAGCACACCGATATACGGCAAATTACGATAATACTGGTCATAATCAAGACCGTAGCCTACAACGAAAGCGTCTGGCACGTCAGTACCTACATAGTCAGCCTTGATATCGGCGATACGCCTTGCCGGTTTATCAAGAAGGGTAACAACTCCTATAGATTCGGGATTACGCTTAGAAAGCATATCGTGAATATATTTAAGCGTGTTGCCCGTATCAAGAATATCCTCCACAAGCAAAACATCAAATCCCGTCAAATCATCTGCAACATCCTTGATAATATTGATTTTGCCACTTGAAACAGTGCCTGAGCCATAGCTTGAGGCCTGAATAAAATCAATATTACACGGCAGGTCAATATATCTTGAAAGGTCCGTAAAAAAGTAAATTGAGCCTTTAAGAACACCTATGAGCAAAAGCTTTTTGCCTTCATAATCTTTCGTAATCAGCGCTGCCAAGCGATGTGCAATTTTATTAAGTTCTTCCTCGGTCACAAGTATCTGTTCAACGTCCTGATGCATAGTATTACCTCTCTGTTTTCATTACCGTTAAAGTATAGCATTGTTTAGGTATAAAGTAAAGTATATTTTAATATTAAATCTGCCGTATTTCCACAAAAAAGACATTCGCAAAAATAAAAGCGAATGTCTTTTTTATTTTTATAAAAGTCCGGTTTCTTCGACTTTCTTCTCAAAGAAGCGCATCGGCTTGCGGAAAAGATATCTGAAGAGTGTGCCGATAAGAAGTCCGATAAAGAAGTAAACAAAAAGCTTACCGAGACAAATCCAATAATTATTGCCGTAGGTGCCGCAAACGCATTCTCTGAGTGCATCAATAACAAAAGTGTACGGCAAATAAGGGTTGATTGCCCTAAAGAATGCGGGTGTTACATCAATCGGGAATGTACCGCCGCAGCCGCCAAGCTGAACAACAAGCAAAATAACCGCAACAGCTTTGCCGATATCGCCCCAAGCGGCAACAAGTGAATAAATAAAGAAAGTAAATACAAATGAAGCGCATAATCCGGCAAAAATAAACTTAACCGGGTGATAACATTGTATCTTTAAGAAATAGAGATCCCCAAGGCAAATAATAAGCCCTTGAACGAGCGATATTGTAAGGAATATAAGCGACCTGCCGAAATATTCCTCCCTCGGCTTAATGTTGCCGATTTCTTTTTTATTTGCAACCTTAGGTTTAACAAGAGCCACAAGAATAATTGCGCCAACCCAAAGTGCAAGGGTACTGTAAAACGGCGCCATTGCCGAGCCGTAATTATCAATACCGTAAATCTTATCGGTATTAACCTTTACCGGACAGGCAATGAAAGAGCCGAGCTCGTCTGAATTACCCTCAGTCAAATTCATAAGGGTATTAACAATCTCGCTGTCGCCCAAACCGTCGAGCTTCTTTGAAAGATTTTCGAGTTGCTTTGCACAATTGCTGATAAGAGAATGGAGCGAAGTCAAAAGGTCGTCGCCTGCCTCAATCGAACCGTTAAGAGATTTAACAAGCGTATTAAGCTGAGGTGACTGATTTTCAACGGTAGTTAAAAGATTAGACACGTCAAAAAGCACATCAAGAAGGCTGTCAACCGTTTTGTCAAGCTGAGGCTTAACTTCCTTGGTGTATGTTGAAAGGCTTGAATCAAGCGTAGTTGATACGGATAGAAGCTTATCGGCAACGTCGCTGATTTTCTTAGAAGTATCGCCTTTAAGAATTTTATTAAGTTCATTTTCAACACCGCCGAGCCTTGAATCTGCGGTTTTGAGTACCTTTATAAGTGCTTTGACCGAACTAAGCGGCTTTGGCAAATTATCATTTACCTTTTCAAGAGCCGGCACAATTGCCTGAAGTTCCTTTCTTGCCTGCGCACACTCTGCAAGAACAGACTTGATTTCCGCCTGCGCCTTATCAGAATTTGTATCATTTATTTTTTTAAGATTGTTTGCCGAATTTGCAAGCTTCTTGCTTGACGATTTAAGCACGTCACCGACAGACGAGGTAACAGCGTCAACACTGCTTTCTGCAACCTTAATTGCATCCTCTGTATCGCTGACGACAGTCTTTGTGTCACCCAAAATCGCACTGAGGTCGGTTTTGCTCAATGATTTGTTAAGGTCTTGCGCAACTTCCATAACGCCCTCAAACCCATCAATTGTTTTTTCAACCGATTTTACTGCCGACTGAGCGGAATCAATCTGATTTTGAAGATTTTGGAATATATTTGTTCCTTCCTTCTTTCCCTGCTCAATAACAGTACCCAAAAGCTTATTTACAAGGTTAATTACGGTTGTGACAAACGACTCGTTAACCTCTGTTTGAATTGTTTGAACTACCTTATCGGTAATCTTTGTGGCAATTGCATTTTTCTTTTCGTTTGCATAATAGGTGATTTTAGGCTGCTTAAAGTTTTTAGTCATAATACTTGTAAGCGATTTACTGAAGCCTTTTGGAATTTCAATACCGGCATAATAATCGCCCGCCTCAATTCCGTTTACCGCCCTTTCTTTAGAAACGAACTGCCAATCTATCATATCGTTGGCTTTCAAATTACTTTTAATTTGGTCACCGACGTTAATTTCCACTCCTTTAAATTCGTATCCCTCGTCATTAATAACAACAGCCACTTTCATATTGCCTGTACTTGCAGGGCCATAAGGGTCCCAGTTGGCGTAAATATTAAACCAAGCGTAAAGAGACGGCAAAACTGCAATACCGACCGCAAGAATAATCGCCATAGAATTAGTAAAAATTTTCTTTAAATCTCGCTTATATATCTTAAATATATTTTTCACTTTTTCGCCCTCCCGTTCTTACGTTTATTTTCCTTAATCTTTTTCTTCTGTTCCTTTTTGAGCTGTTTTATCAGTTTTTTCTCCTGCTGCTCTTTTTCAAATTCTTTGTAATCCTCGTCCTCTTCCTCATCGTCAGAAAAAATCGAATACTCGCCGAACTCTATTTGATTATCGTCCTCAAGATACGGAATAACTTTTGATTTAACAAGATATTTGCAATAATCGGTAATCAGAAAGATATTGACAAGCACGAAAATTAAGATTATCCACAACACAAGCCAGAATGACTTACTGCCTCCGTTTGAGCAAACTGCAAGACCTACCGCCGTAAAAATCAAGAAAAATGCTGCACAAACGACCTTTGCAATTTCAAGATATTTGCATCCTCGATTATAATGTTTAATAATCAAACTGCGCAGAAGCTTATATTTGATTACGATATTTTCTTCATTTTCTTCAAAAAGGAACTCTTCTTCCTTTTGAAATTCGTCCATACAAACTACCCTTTCTAAATTATTACAATTAGTATATCACTACAATACTATTTGTCAATACACTTGGCAATTCTTTTTAATTTTTTTGTATAATTGTATAAATTAGATGATGATTTTTCTTGAAAATTAGTAAAAATTAAGTGAAAACAATCAAAATTCAGGGATATTTTTTGCATTTTACCAAAAATTACCGAGCAAAAGATTATTTTCACTTAACTAATTTACTATATTAATACTATATTATACATTAATTTCAACGTCGATTCCGATAAGGTCTTTTTCCTTATCAAGAATAGGCTTAATAACCTCGTTTAAGAAATCAGCCGTCTGCTCAGGCGCTCTGCCCACAAAATTGGCAGGCTTGAGAATAGCCAAGATTTCCTCCTTCGTTGTCATAAACGCCGGGTCAGCCGCAATGCGGTCAACAAGGTCATTTTTTCCGCCCTCAACCTTAACAACAGCGCCTGCCGCCATTGAATGTTGACGAATTTTCTCGTGCAATTCCTGCCTGTCGCCGCCTTTTTTAACTGCGTCCATCATAATGTTTTCAGTTGCCATAAACGGAAGTTCACTCATAAGTCTTGACTCTATTACCTTAGGATATACAACAAGTCCTGAAGTTACATTGATATATAAATCAAGAATACCGTCTGTTGCAAGAAATGCCTCTGCAATTGAAACACGCTTATTAGCCGAATCGTCAAGTGTTCTTTCAAACCATTGCGCAGATGCAGTCCATGCAGGATTGAGCGTATCAATCATAACGTAACGTGAAAGAGATGCAATTCTTTCGCTTCTCATAGGATTGCGCTTATAAGCCATTGCGGATGAACCTATTTGATTTTTTTCAAACGGCTCCTCAATTTCCTTAAGATTTTGAAGAAGTCTCAAATCGTTGGAAAACTTACAGCATGACTGAGCAATAAGGCCAAGGCAGTTGCAAACTATGGTATCAAGCTTTCTTGCATAGGTTTGACCGCTTACAGGGAAGCAGGATTTAAAATTCATCTTTTCCGCAATTTTACGGTCAAGCTCCTTACATTTATTATGGTCGCCGTCAAAAAGTTCAAGGAATGATGCCTGAGTACCCGTTGTGCCCTTAGAGCCTAAAAGCATAAGGCTGTCAATAACATGGCAAATTTCCTCATAATCCATTACCAAATCCATAAGCCAAAGGGTGGCTCTTTTGCCGACGGTTGTTGGCTGTGCCGGCTGGAAATGAGTAAAGCCGAGGCAAGGCATATCCTTATATTCATCAGCAAATTTAGAAACAGACGCAATTGCGTTAACAAGCTTTTTCTTGATAAGCAAAAGTGCCTCACGCATCGTGATTACATCTGTATTATCGCCAACATAGCAACTTGTTGCGCCGAGATGAATGATAGGCTTAGCCTTTGGGCACTGCTCGCCGTAAGCGTGAACATGGCTCATTACATCGTGGCGAAACTTTTTTTCATACTCTCTTGCAACATCATAATTGATATTATCGGCATTTGCCTTAAGCTCGTCAATTTGCTCCTGAGTGATATCAAGCCCAAGTTCCTTTTCAGCCTCTGCAAGTGCAATCCAAAGCTTTCTCCAAGTTTTGAACTTAAAATCGGGTGAATAGATATATTGCATTTCCTTTGATGCGTAACGTGCATTAAAGGGTGAATTATATGTATCGTTTGGCATTAGTCAAGTCCTACTCTCTTCATCATTTCTGCATAAGCGTCCTCTACACCGCCGAGGTCACGACGGAAACGGTCCTTATCAAGCTTTTCGTGAGTTTTGCTGTCCCAAAAACGGCAGGTATCAGGGCTGATTTCGTCAGCAAGAACAATAGTGCCGTCTGATGTTTTACCAAATTCAAGCTTAAAGTCGATAAGCTCGACGCCGATTGAAAGGAAATATTCTTTTAATACTTCGTTTACCTTGAAGGCATACTTTTTAATTGTGTCAACATCCTCCTGAGTTGCAAAACCGCAGGAAATAGCGTGATAGCTGTTGATAAGCGGGTCGCCGAGGTCATCGTCTTTATATGAAAATTCGATTGAAGGGCGAACAAAATCCATACCCTCTTCAAGACCGAGTCTTTTGCAGATTGAGCCTGCTGCACGGTTACGGATAATAACCTCAAGCGGAACAATTTTAACCTTCTTTACTGCTGTTTCCCTGTCTGAAAGTTCCTTAACAAAATGGGTCGGAACACCGTGCTTTTCAAGAAGTTGCATAAGATAGTTAGACATCTTATTGTTTACAACACCCTTACCTACGATAGTGCCCTTTTTAAGGCCGTTGAATGCTGTTGCATCATCCTTATAATCAACGATTACGATTTCAGGGTCATCTGTTGCCCAAACCTTTTTTGCCTTGCCTTCATAAAGCTGTTCAGTCTTTTGCATATTTAAATATCTCCTTTATTTTAAAAATCCCGAGGGCAAGAAACCGTTTTTCCTGCCCGTAGGTTATATGAATAATTAAAAAATCAAATTATTTCTTGTAAGCCTTTTTAATTCTTTCGATAGCCTCAACCGTTTTTTCGTCATTGCCGAATGAGGTTAAACGGAAGTAGCCTTCACCTGCAGGGCCGAAGCCTGAACCCGGTGTGCCTACTACCTGGCATTTTTCAAGAAGTTCGTCAAAGAACTCCCAAGAGGTGTAACCTTCAGGAACTCTGAGCCAAACATAAGGTGAATTTACACCGCCGTAACACTCAAAGCCCGCATCGCAAAGTCCGTCATAAATAACTCTTGCATTCTTTTGATAATAAGCAAGTGTTTCTTTAATTTCTTTTTGTCCTTCTTCTGTATAAATAGCTTCTGCAGCTCTTTGAGTGATATATGATACACCATTGAACTTAGTAGCCTGACGTCTTGCCCAAAGCGGATTAAGGCTCGTGCCGTTAAATACAAGTTCCTTAGGAACTACCGTATATCCGCAACGCATACCTGTAAAGCCGGCTGTTTTAGAAAAAGAACGAAGTTCGATAGCACAGGTCTTTGCGCCTTCAATTTCATAAATTGACTTTGGAATACCCTCCTCAACAACAAATGCCTCATAAGCAGAGTCAAAAAGGATAAGAGAATGATGCTCGTTTGCATAATCAACCCACTTCTTAAGCTGCTCCTTAGTAGCAACCATACCCGTAGGGTTATTAGGGAAGCAAAGATAAATTACATCCGGAACCTCCTTAGGAAGATCAGGTGTAAAATTATTTTCAGCGGTGCATGGCATATAGATAATATTTGACCAAAGTCCGTTTTCGTCTTTATCTCCGCTTCTGCCTGCCATAACGTTTGTATCAACATACACAGGATAAACAGGGTCGCAAATAGCAACCTTATTGTCAACAGCAAAGATATCTCCGATATTGCCGCAGTCGCTCTTAGCACCGTCTGAAAGGAAAATTTCGTCCTTGGCAATGTCAATTCCTCTGCCTGTATAATCATGCTTTTGAATAGCGTCAAGAATAAAATCATAACCGTACTCAGGCGGATAGCCCCTGAATGTAGCCTCGTCTGCCATTTCGTCAACTGCCTTGTGCATAGCTTTAATAACAGCAGGAGCAAGCGGCTTTGTTACATCACCGATTGAAAGACGAATAACGTCTGCCTCAGGGTGAGCAGCTTGATACTCTCTCTGCTTCTTGGCAACAGTTGAGAAAAGATAGCTTGACTCAATCTTCAAAAAGTTCTCATTAATCTTCATATCATTTTAAACCTCCATTTAATACAAATATTTAATCAAATTTATTCAAATCGACTTCGCCCGTAAATACTTCCTTTGCAGGCCCGGTCATAAATACACTGTCGTTTACATCACCGCTCCAGCTTATATCAAGGTCGCCGCCCAAAAGGTGTATGGTAACGTCATTATCGCAAAGCCCTAAAGTGATTGCGGCAACGGCAGTAGCGCAGGAACCTGTTCCGCAAGCAAGCGTTTCGCCGGAGCCACGCTCATAAACTCGCATTTCTATATTATTCCTGTCAATTATTTTTGCGAATTCGGCATTAACTCTGTCAGGAAAAACATTCGTATTTCCCTCGCAGGCTTTGCCGTATTTTTCAAGGTCAAAATCCTTTGGATGCTCGTCAATAAACATAACGGCATGAGGATTGCCCATAGAAACGCAGGTCATTTTAAATTCCCTGTCAAGAATTTTAATCGGCTCGTCAATTGCTTTACCGCTGCTTACATTAACAGGAATGTCGCTTGCTTTAAGCGACGGCTTACCCATATCAACCTTTGCGCTTTTAACCTCGCCGTTTTCAACATTAACGTCAATATATTTAACTGCGCCCATTGACTCAATAGTAAACGTGGTTTTATCGGTAAGCTTGTGGTCGTAGCAATATTTTGCAACGCATCTTATTCCGTTGCCGCACATTGCACCTCTTGAGCCGTCTGCATTATACATAACCATTTCAAAATCAGCCTTTGTGCCTTTTTTGATAAGAATTATTCCGTCGCCGCCGATACCGAAATGACGGTCAGATAAAATAATTGCCGCCTTTTCCTCATTTTCGACAAATTCTTCAGTGCAATCAATGTATATATAATCATTGCCGCAACCGTGCATCTTAGTAAATTTCATAAAATCAGTCCGTTTCAAAATTAATCGCAATAAAGCTTGCAATAAAATATGTACTACATAAAATCGTTAATTATTTCCTGAGCAAGCACTGCAATTTTCTTGCCCATTTTCATACTTTCACGCTGGAGATATTTATGCGCCTGAAGTTCGGAAAAACCGTTGGTTTCTTTAAGAATAAGCTTAGCCTTTGATATAACGTCCTCGTCGCTGACACTTCGCTTGGTAAAGCTTGAAACGCTGTTTACAAGTACGCCGACCGTATTTAAAAACTCCTGCCTGTCAACCGGCAGAGGAAGATAAATAAGGTTACTCATAAAGCTGTCCGTATCCCCACGTGTAAACGCAACAATATCAAACCCCGGCGGAAGATGCTCGGCAATATTACCCGCCGTCATATCCCTTAGACCTTCGGCGCAAACTATAACGCCTTCGCTCATATCCTGAGCGATACTCAACACGCTTGCTCCCGTTGCGCAAACATACGGCACGTCGTAGCCCTCGCCCTCAAGAAGAGAGCGCAATTTAAGCGCAGTATCCTTTGACGGATATGCAACCAAAATTTCACGCATACTCTCCACCTCTGCTAACAAATATCTGACAAAAGCATTATACCATATATAATACTTATTATACAATAGAAAAAACTAACTTTTATTATACAAAATAGAGATATGCACAGGCGGTATTTATTGTTAAAATTGGCTGAAGATTATTTCTTGGATTATTATACATTTCTAACATTTTACACAGATTTTATAATTTTTTAACTTTTTTTTGTAACAAAGTAACCAAAAACCGCTTGATTATTTGCTGTAAAGGTGATATGATATGTTTATATAGAAATTATAATAGCGCCAAAATATTATTTTTGACGCTTTTCAATAAAATAAAGGAGATGAAATTTTGGCAAAATTAGACAAAGATTATGAATTCCCTTTGTATATCTTTCACAGCGGAAAAAATTATAAGGCATATGAATTTTTCGGCTGTCATAGAATTAAGGGAGATACATTTGCATTTCGTGTTTGGGCACCTCATGCTCAAAGCGTGTCAACAGTCGGTGATTTTAACGATTGGAACGAAAGCGCCGACGTTATGAAAAAAATCAGCGACGGTATTTTTGAAGCTAAAATCGACAATGTAAAGATTTACGATTGCTATAAATATGCCATTACGACGAAAGACGGCAACGTTATTATGAAAGCCGACCCTTATGCTTTCCACGCAGAAACAAGACCGGGCACAGCATCAAAGGTTTACGAAACAGGCAAATACCGCTGGAATGATTCGACTTGGAAAAAGGCAAATTCGGGCAACATTCTTGAAAAGCCCGTTAATATTTACGAAATTCATTTTGGTAGCTGGAAAAGGCACGAAAACGGCGATTTCTTATCATACAGGCAAATGGCAGAGGAGCTTGTGCCTTACGTGAAAGATATGGGAT
>ERZ827488.4063-NODE-4063-length-10958-cov-14.426672_pt1 | contig 10958 bp, 9 predicted proteins | sample MGYA00519771_ERZ827488 | MGnify/ENA primary metagenome ERZ827488 (study PRJEB31778, sample SAMEA3449323) | human gut metagenome | biome: human gut; feature: human-associated habitat; material: faeces | place: United Kingdom | collected 2010/2012 ...
ATCTGGTCAGCCGTCAGCCGTTCCCCGGCCCCGGTCTGGGCATCCGCATCATCGGCGAGGTGACCCCCGAGAAGGTCACTATCGTGCAGGACGCTGACGCCATCTGGCGCGAAGAAATCGCCAAGGCCGGTCTCGATAAGGAAATCAGCCAGTATTACGCTGCACTGACCAATATGCACAGCGTTGGCGTTATGGGCGACGAGCGCACCTACGACTACGCCGTTGCGCTGCGCGCCGTGACCACCACCGACTTCATGACCGCAGAAAGCTACGATATGCCGTGGGATGTTCTGGGCACTGTTACCAGCCGCATCGTCAACGAAGTCAAGCACGTCAATCGCGTGTTCTACGATTGCACCGGTAAGCCGCCTGCAACCATTGAGCTCGAGTAATCTGCAAAACCTGAAAAGTATTGATACAATGCGATATTTTGAGAACCAAAAGGTGCTCTGATACTGCTTTGATACTATCAGACGATTATTCATAAAGAGAGACATGAAAATGCCCTCTGAGAAACGGTAAGTTTTTCAGAGGGCATTTTTGTGTCTTTTATTCTTTACGCCACTTTTTCTTCGGCTCGTACCGGCCGCAGCCGTCGGCGGTCTGTGGCCAGTTGAGCTTCCATTCCAGATACTCTTCCTTGGTGATCTCGCCCTCCCGGAGCTGTTTCTTGCGGAGCTGCCACTCCTTTAAGAACTCATCCAGCAGGCGATAGCGGAAACTAACTGCCATGTGCTTTTCAGGGAAATCCGGGTCGGTGGTGTCTGTGACCTCGTAGAACCGGGTGCCGGGGTAGTGCTCGTCCAGCTCGAACAGGGTGTACATCACATCCTCTGCGGCGTACAGGGTCGGCTCATAGAGGGAACGGTAGTTCACGTCCAGTACCTCCGCAATCTTGCGGAGCAGCTCTTCCTTGGGAGTGCGGGTGTTGCTTTCATATTGTGCGATGCGGATGTCTGCGCTCTTCTCCTCAAACCCGATGGCGATGCCCAGTTCTTTCTGGGTCATACCTCGGAGGTTGCGGGCACGTTTGATGCGGTCACCGACTGCCATGCGATTGCCTCCTGACTTAAACATATTTGTTGAACCCAGTATAGCACAGAAAAACAGGAGGTGCAATAGAAAATAAACAAAAAAGTTTAAGATTTTACCCGAAAACCTCTTGACTTAACGGAATATGTTTAGTATAATGAGAGCACAAAAAGATAAACAAAAATGCTTAGTAAAATTGAATGACCGCCAAACTGATCCAAACCGCCAAGACCTTCCGAAAGGAAGCGAGCGCTCCACAAGGGGACGGCACAGCACCGCAAAGGGGATATGCCTGCCGGAAGTCAGCGAGGATGAAGCGGCACCGAAACGAAACCGACAAGGAAAGGACAAAAAATGGCAAACAGCATTTTTATCAAGGCAGACGAGCTGGCAAAGGAGTTGGACATCTCGCAGGGTCTGGCGTACAAAATGATTGCCCAGTGGAACGAGGAACTGAGAGCCAAGGGCTACACGACCGTGGGAGGCCGGGTAAGCAGGAGGTACTATCAGGAGAAAATCTACGGGGCAGGGGAGGAGTGATAGGATGCCAGCCTACAAGGACAGCAAACAGGGCACATGGTACGCTTCCTTCTACTTCGAGAACTGGCAAGGTGTGAAGCAGAAGAAGCTGAAACGGGGGTTTGCCACCAAGAAAGACGCTCTGGCGTGGGAGCGGGAGTTTCTTCTTCAGCAGGCAGCAGACCTGACCATGACCTTTGAAGCCTTTGTGGAAATTTATATCACGGACAAGAAAAAGCGGCTCCGGGAAAACACCTGGTCTACCAAAGAGCACATCATCCGAACGAAAATCTTACCGTATTTCAAAGAAAAACGGCTCAGCGAGATAAAGCCACGGGATGTGATCGCATGGCAGAACGAGATGCTGAACTACCGGGACAAAAACGGCAAGGCCTACTCGCCGACCTACCTCAAGACGCTGCATGGACAACTCAGTGCCATTCTGAATCACGCCGTCCGGTTCTACAGGCTGAAATCAAACGCAGCAGCCACAGCCGGGTGCATGGGGTCAGAAAAGCACAAGGAGATGCTCTTCTGGACAAAAGAAGAGTACCTCAAATTCGCAGAAGTCATGATGGACAAGCCGCAATCCTACTATGCGTTTGAAGTGCTCTACTGGTGTGGCATCCGGGAGGGCGAGCTGCTGGCTCTGACTCCGGCAGACTTCGACTTGGACAAGGGGCTGCGCTCCATCACCAAATCCTATCAAAGGCTGAAAGGCCGGGATGTGATCACCGACCCGAAAACACCCAAGAGCGTTCGGGTCATCCAGATGCCGCAGTTTCTGACGGACGAGATCAGAGACTATCTGAAATCCCTCTACAAAGTCCAGCCAGACCAACGGATCTTTGAGGTGACCAATAAGCTACCTGCACCACGAGATGGACAGGGGAGCCAAGGAAGCCGGGGTGAAGCGGATCCGAATCCACGACCTGCGGCATTCCCATGTATCACTGTTGATCGAGATGGGCTTCTCGGCGCTGGCAATCGCAGACCGGGTGGGGCATGAGAGCGTGGACATCACCTATAAGTACGCCCATCTCTTCCCCTCAAAGCAGCAGGAGATGGCGCAGAAGCTGGACATGGAGCGAAAGGAGGGATGAAGATGGAACGAGTACTCGACCAGCAAGGCCGCTGGCGGAACAAGGTGGTAGCCTTCCGAATGTCCCCGGAAGAGGACGAGGTTCTGGAAGCCAAGGTAAAGCTCTCCGGCCTGACCAAACAGGAGTATATCATCCGCCGCCTGACTGACCGGGAAATCACCGTGGTAGGCAACCCAAGGGTCTACAAAGCCCTACGAGGCCAGATGGAGCTGATCTATCAGGAATTGCAGCGGCTGGCCGTGGATGAAGAAGTCCCGCCGGACTTGCTGGAGACCCTGCAAATGGTAGCCCTGACGTTGAACGGACTTAAGGAGGAATGCGAATGACGGACAATAGAAAAACGACCGTACCGGGTGCATCTGTTGGCGCAGATGCGGTACAGCCGTCCTCAAAAATCAACACCAATATTATAACAAATTCTGACAAACAAATCAATCTGCAAGCCGCGAAAAAGTCAAACAATTTCGGGCTGAACACGGTATCAATGACCGAACTGTACGACACGGTGTATCCACCCCGGAGACCCATCGTGAACGACCTGCTGTACAGCGGCACCTACCTCTTTGTAGGTGCGCCCAAGGTGGGTAAGTCCTTCTTCATGGGGCAGCTTGCCTACCATGTGGCGATGGGGCTTCCACTGTGGGAGTACGAGGTGCATCAGGGCACCGTCCTCTACCTGGCATTGGAGGACGATTACGCCCGGCTGCAGCGGCGACTCTTCCGGATGTTCGGGGTAGAGGAGACCAACAATCTCTACTTCGCAACGCAAGCTAAGTCCGTGAGCGAGGGACTTGACCAGCAGTTGGAAGGATTCATCCGGGAGCACCCGGATGTACGGCTCATCATCATCGACACCCTGCAGAAGGTGCGGGAGATCGGCGGTGACCGATACAGCTACGCCAGCGACTACGAGATCGTGACCAAACTGAAAACTTTCAGCGACAGGTACGGCATCTGCCTGCTGGTGGTTCATCACACCCGGAAGATGGAAGCCGAGGACAGCTTTGATATGATCTCCGGCACCAACGGTCTGTTGGGTGCAGCGGATGGCGCGTTCATCATGCAGAAGAAGCGGCGCACGGACAACACCGCCCTGCTGGACATTGTGGGACGTGACCAGCCGGATCAGGAGTTGACGTTGGAGTTCAACCGGGAACGCTGCGTGTGGGAGTTCCAAGGAGCCGAAACGGAACTTTGGAAGCTGCCGCCCGACCCGCTTCTGGAAGCGGTGGCAAAGATGCTCACCCCGGAACAGCCGGAGTGGAGCGGTACGCCCACGGAGCTGCTGGAACGTCTGTCGGGTGTGAGCATACAGGCAAACATCCTGACCCGGAAGCTGAACGTGAGTGCCGACAGGCTCTACAACGATTATGGAATTCGGTACGAAAGTAGGCGCACCCATGAGGGCAGAGTGGTCAAATTGACGCTGGAAAATTCTGGGGCGTGACGATTCGTGACGGTTGTGACGGTATTTTTGCTACTATGTAAAATACCGTCACAATCGACACAACCGACACGAGATGGTGACAATGATGAAAAATGTGCAGATTTCGCAGGAACTTTTCGTCGCCTTGCTGCATTATCATTTGAGCGGCGAAAATGAGTACGAAGAGATTATTGAACAGGGCTTGGAGCAAAAACTGGATGCGATGCTGCGGCATGAGCTGTATGCCCAGTACAAGACAGCACCCACCGAGGAACAGCGGGAGCAGGCTCGGCAGGAGTATCTGGACAGACGAGGCGTGCCAGAAAGTTTTCGCTGGTGAGTTCCTCTATTGGCAGAGGACAGGAGCGTGTCACGCTCCTGTGAATGCAATCACGCAGGAAGGTGGTGTTGGACCGGGCAGCGGCGAGATGCAGCGAAACCCCGTCCGCAGACGGAGGCCCCCGGCAGGGCGCAAAGGCATCTTTTGATGGACGGAACGTCTGTCAAAAGTGCTTTTGCGTTACTTTCGACGAAAGTAACAAAGCCTTTGCCGTGTCCGGTACCAGTTACTTCCACAGAGAAAGGACGTGCGATTGAAAAGAACTATTTCCGCAATGCGGGGTTCCGGCTCCCTCAACCATAACAGGAGAAGTTTTACCGCTGAAAACGTAGCCCCGGAGCGCAGCAGCCTGAATGTCATATACCGGGATGAACCGATTCAGAAAGTGTACCACGAACTGTTTGACAAGGCGGTGGACCGTTACAATGCCAAGCAGAAGCGCAAAGACCGCTGTATCAACGACTACTATGAGCACCTGCGGACAGGCAAGCAGGAAAAGCTCTTCCATGAGTTGATCGTCCAGATCGGCAACAAAGATGATATGGGCGTCCTGACCGAGAACGGCGCACTGGCAAAGGAACTGCTTGACGAGTATATGCAGGGGTTCCAAGAACGTAACCCGACACTGCGGGTGTTCGGAGCATTCCTCCACATGGATGAAGCTACGCCCCATCTGCACATCGACTTCGTGCCGTATGTGTCCGGCTGGAAGGGCAAAGGACTGGACACCAAGGTGTCCCTGAAGCAGGCGCTGAAAGCCTTGGGCTTTGCAGGCGGTTCTAAACGGGAATCCGAGCTGAACCAGTGGATCAACGCCGAGAAAGAGCAGCTTGCTGCCGTGATGGAGAGGCATGGCATCGAGTGGGAACAGAAAGGCACCCACGAAGAGCACCTGTCTGTGCTGGACTTCAAAAAGCAGGAGCGTAGCAAAGAGGTAGTGGCTCTGGAAGCTGCCAAGCAGGAGTGCCAGACCGACCTGACCGAGATGCAGGAACAGCTGGAAACAGCACAGACAGCCGTAGAAGCCGCTGAACAGCGGGTACAGAAAGCAGAGCTGACCTACCAGAAGCAGAGCAAGGAACTGAACAAGCTGGCTCCCATCATGGAGGGGCTGGAAAACCTGTCAGCGCAGTACTCCCAGCGGCCGGAGGAATGGGTGCCGGAAGCAGCCACGTTTGAGACCGCCAAGAGTTACCGGGAGAAAAAGGCCATACCGCTGATCCAGAAGCTGGTGAAGGTACTTTTTGCCCTCCATCGGAAGTACTGGGAGGTCAAGGACGAGCGGGATAAGTACCAGAATTTCTATCAGGACGAGAAGAAGGCTACCCGCCATCTGAGCCAGCAACTGAAAGAGGTGGAGGCTGAAAACTCTCAGCTCTATGCGATGAAACGTGATTTCAGGCGAGTCTGGAACTATTTCGGTGCCGAAAAGATGCAGCAGGTCATTGGACTTATGAGGGGGCAGGAGCAGACCGCGGATAGAAGCCAGAAGAAGAACAGGCAGAACAGCGTAGAACTGTAAGCGTAGTAGACCCCCGCTAGCGGATGTTGGCGGGGGTCTGTACATATAAGTGATAATTCGACCCCGAAAAATGCAATAGAAATTTTTATCGGCTTGCAATCACGGAAAAGCTGTGGTACGCTTTACTAGGATAGTATAAAGGGAAAGTATATCCTTTTTGGGAAAAACACCATGGTGTACCAATAGTGGTACATTTACTATGTTAAAATGAAAGAAAACAATGCGGAAATCCGCATTTGATGGAGGAAATAAAAATGGTAGACACCAAAAAAGAGCAGGAACGCGAAGAACTGCACCGTGCAATCTGGGCGATTGCGGATGATCTGCGCGGCGCAGTGGACGGATGGGATTTCAAGAGCTACGTTCTCGGTACGATGTTCTACCGTTATATTTCGGAGAACATTGCCAGCTATATCAATCAGGGCGAAATTGATGCAGGCAACCCGGACTTCCGCTATGAGGATATGTCTGATGCAGAGGCAGAGCAGGCACGGGAAGGGCTGGTACAGGAAAAAGGGTTCTTCATCCTGCCCAGTGAGCTGTTCTGCAATGTACGGGCAAAAGCGGCCAGCGACGAAAACCTCAACGAAACGCTGGAAACAGTCTTCCGGCACATTGAGGAATCCGCAAAGGGCAGCTCCTCCGAGGGGCAGTTTGCAGGGTTGTTCGATGATTACGATGTCAACAGCAATAAGCTGGGTGCGACTGTTGCCAAGCGCAATGAGAAGCTCGTGAAACTGCTGAACGGCGTGGCAGATATGAACCTTGGCGATGTGAAAGAGCATGACATTGATGCCTTTGGCGATGCCTATGAATACCTGATGACCATGTACGCCAGCAATGCGGGCAAGTCCGGCGGCGAGTTCTTTACGCCTGCTGATGTGTCGGAACTGCTGACCCGGCTGGGTACGGTAGGCAAGAAGGAAATCAACAAGGTCTATGATCCGGCCTGCGGCTCTGGTTCGTTGCTGCTGAAGGCAGAAAAGGTGCTGGGACGGGACGCTGTCCGCAACGGCTTCTTTGGACAGGAAATCAACATCACAACGTACAACCTGTGCCGCATCAATATGTTTCTGCACGACATCGAATTTGACAAATTCGACATTGCCTGTGAGGACACGCTGACAAATCCGCAGCACTGGGATGATGAACCTTTTGAGCTGATCGTATCGAACCCGCCGTACTCCATCAAGTGGGCCGGTGACGAGAATCCGCTGCTCATCAATGACCCGCGCTTTGCCCCGGCTGGTGTTCTGGCTCCGAAAAGCAAGGCAGACTTGGCCTTTATTATGCACTCGCTGGCATGGCTGGCTTCCAACGGTACGGCTGCAATCGTCTGTTTTCCCGGCATCATGTACCGTGGCGGCGCAGAACAGAAAATCCGCAAATATCTGGTGGACAACAACTTCATTGACTGCATCATCCAGTTGCCGAGCAACCTGTTCTTTGGTACCAGTATTGCCACCTGCATCATGGTGCTGAAAAAGGGTAAAACGGACAATAAGGTGCTGTTCATTGATGCTTCTTCCGAGTGCGTCAAGGTGACGAACAACAACAAACTCACCCCGGAGAACATTAACAAAATAGTGGACACCTTTGCACAGCGGACAGAAGAAGCACACTTCTCCCATCTGGCAGAGTATTCCGAGGTGCAGGAAAATGACTATAACCTGTCGGTTTCCACTTATGTGGAAGCCAAGGATACCCGCGAGAAGATCGATATTGTGAAGCTGAACGCTGAAATTGCGCAAATCGTAGCACGAGAAAACGAACTGCGGGCCGCCATTGACCAGATCGTGGCAGAAATCGAGGGCTGAGATGGAAAGCGAAAAGAAAGATTCTGCATTGGTACGTTCTTCTGCGGCGGAATATTTGACTTTTGTTGCCTCCACAGGGGAGGACAAGGACAGCATCGAGATGCGCTACGAGGATGAAAACATCTGGCTGACGCAAAAGATGATGGCGACTCTTTACGATGTGGGGCTTCCGACCATCAATGAGCATATCAAGAAGATTTATGCTGACCATGAGCAGGACGAAGCGGCAACTATTCGGAAATTCCGAATAGTTCAAAATGAGGGTGGCCGACAGGTTACTCGCAGCGTGAACCACTATAATCTGCAAATGATTATTGCGGTCGGCTTCAAGGTGAACAACCAGCGGGCGGTGCGGTTCCGTGTCTGGGCGAACCAGATCGTGGAGCAGTACACCATCAAGGGATGGGCAATGGACGAGGAACGCCTGAAAAACGGAGGCACAGTCCTGACCAAGAAATACTTTGAAGAGCAGTTGGAGCGCATCCGGGAAATTCGTATTTCGGAGCGCAACTTCTACCAGAAACTCACTGACATTTACGCTACTTCGCTGGATTATGACCGCAATGCGCTGACCACAAAAGAGTTCTTTGCGAAGGTACAGAACAAGATGCACTATGCCGTGCATCGCCATACGGCGGCAGAGCTGATCTATGAGCGTGCCGATGCCGAAAAGCCGCACATGGGGCTTCACACATGGAAGGATGCTCCCAACGGCAAAATTAAAAAGAGCGATGTTTCGGTGGCGAAAAACTACCTGACCGAAGATGAAATGAAGTCCATGGAGCTGATCGTTTCGGCATATCTCGACCTTGCCGAGAACCGTGCCCGCCGTCATATCCCCATGACCATGGAGGACTGGGCCAAGCGGCTGGACATCTATTTGCAGGCGGATGATCTGGAAGTGCTGAAGGATGCAGGCAAAATCTCGGCACAGCTTGCAAAAATGCACGCCGAAACGGAGTTTGAAAAGTACCGTGTGGTGCAGGATCGGTTGTACCAGAGCGATTTTGACAGGTATTTGGAGGAAAACCTAGAGTAAAGATGAGCCTTGAGATTTGGAGTTTCGTAGTGGATGTGCTCTCATTGATTGCAACAGTTGTATTGACAGTTGCAATCTATTGGCTACAGCGCTCACATGAAAAAGAACGTGAGCAAATGGAAGTGGAGGCGCAGAAAAAAGCTGTTGCTGAAGCGGCAAGAGTTTTTCTGATTGATAATGAAGATGAAATAGAATACTTGCCGTTGTCAGCGATTGCAAAAAGCCTGAAACTCAAAAGAAAGCATCATAGAGCGATAACGACTAAGTTTTTAAGATGTAGTGAGGAAGTCCAAAAGGAAATTCTGAAGCAAGCCAATTTTCAGCTAATAGAGGTTTCTAAAGAACAGGTGAGTGCTGCATTAAAACGACTAAAAGATGATATTAAGGCGTGCGGTTTTGGACAAGATACTTTATATGATGGGGCTAAATACTTTCATCGAGCGATAGAGCATTATTCGGATGAAAAAATTGAAACCGTAAATCCGTACATATTTGAGGACATAAGGCGAACACACTTTTATCAAGGTGATTCACTCCAATTATTAAAAGACACGAGCTATAACGGAACGCTATACGGATATATGTATGATTACCTTCACTCCGCAGATTTGGGAAAATCCAAATGGCTACTGCAGCCACCAATTGATATGGTTTGGTTGCAATGTGATTTAGCTGAATGCCCAGAAGAAATAATGACATACTGGACGATGCGAATTGTTATTGACTGTTGCCGGGTATTTGCTAAATCAGAAGAAGATTTTGTTTTTGATGAAGATTTGATTGAAACACAGGAAGATATGTACTATTATGCGGTGATGGCACTGTACAGTACCTATATTGCAAAGAAAGAAGAGGGTGCAGATGAGTAAGCTAGATGAACTGCTCCGGGAGCTTTGTCCGGATGGCGTTGAGTATAAAAGATTCGATGAAGTTTGCACATTAAATGCTCGAATTGGCTGGCAACGGCTAACGAAAGCAGAGTATATGAGTAAGGGCGACTACTTGCTTATAACAGGAACCGACTTTACTGAAATACATGAAATTGATTATAGCACCTGTGTATATGTGACGGAAGAACGATACAAGCAAGACGCGAAAATTCAACTGAAAAATGGCGATATTCTGATAACCAAAGATGGAACTCTTGGCAAGGTAGCACAAGTAAAAGGTCTTGAAATGCCTGCCACATTAAACGGTGGAGTTTTTGTTGTACGCTGTAAAGATGGTTCGTTAGAAAATCGGTTTATTTTGCACTATTTGCTTTCTAATCATTTTCAAAGAGTTGTTGAGCAACAGAAAACAGGTTCGACCATTAGTCACTTGACACAAGCACTTTTTTCAAGGCTGATGATACCTATTCCACCAATAGAGATTCAGTGTGAAATTGTCCGCATCTTAGACAATTTCACAAAGCTTACAGCAGAACTTACAGCGGAGCTTACAGCCAGAAAGACACAGTATAATTATTATAGAGATTATTTGCTAAGTTATAAAGATAACGTGAAAAAGTATACAATAGCAGAATTAGCTGATACAAATATTGGGCTTGCAACATCGGTTACACAGCACAAACGGAATAGTGGTGTTGTGCTGATTCATAACTCGGATATTCAGCCAAATAAAGTTGTCTTGAAGTCAATTGAATATGTTAGTGAAGAATTTGCGGAGAAAAATAAAAAGAAAGTTTTGAGAAAAGGCGATATTATAACTGTTCACACAGGCGACGTGGGTACATCTGCTGTGATAGATGATGCGTTTGATGGTGCTATAGGTTTTACTACGATTACGACAAGAATTAGAGATAGAAAGGAAATAACGCCGGAATACTTGTGTCATTACTTAAACTCGCATCAGTGCAAACGAGATATAGAGAGTGTGACAATTAGCGACAGGAACAATTTGAATCAAAAGAGCTATGAAAAATTAACGGTTCCAGTTCCACCTCTCGATGTCCAAAAACGCATTGTGAATGTACTGGACAACTTTGAGAAAATCTGTTCTGACCTCAACATTGGTTTGCCCGCTGAGATTGAAGCCCGCCAAAAGCAATATGAATATTACCGGGATAAGCTCTTGACATTTGTAGAAACCGGCAACACAATTTTGAACGGAACGGAACGGAACGGAACGGAACGGAACGGAACGGAACGGAACGGAACG
>ERZ827488.4070-NODE-4070-length-10936-cov-10.008639_pt1 | contig 10936 bp, 8 predicted proteins | sample MGYA00519771_ERZ827488 | MGnify/ENA primary metagenome ERZ827488 (study PRJEB31778, sample SAMEA3449323) | human gut metagenome | biome: human gut; feature: human-associated habitat; material: faeces | place: United Kingdom | collected 2010/2012 ...
TTTGGCATCCTGATGGTGCAGGGTCTGGTCAACAGCTTCGGCACGGTCATCATGGCGGCCTTTGCGGCGGCGGTGAAGATCGATTCCTTTGCCTATATGCCGGTGCAGGACTTTGGTAACGCCTTCTCGACCTATGTGGCCCAGAATTACGGGGCAGGCCAGCCGGACCGCATCAAAAAAGGGATCCGCAGTGCCGGGCTGACAAGTGCGATGTTCTGCATCGTCATCAGCATGCTGGTCTGCGCCTTTGCTGCCCCGCTCATGGGGATTTTCATCGACCCGGCACAGACCGAGATCATCGCGGCGGGCGTGCAGTACCTCCGCATCGAGGGCGCATGCTACATCGGCATTGGCGTGCTCTTTCTGCTCTACGGCTACTACCGGGCGGTCAACCAGCCGGGGATGTCGGTCATCCTGACCATTGCTTCCCTTGGCACCCGTGTGGCGCTGGCCTATCTGCTTTCTGCCACGCCGCTGGGTGTTACCGGCATCTGGCTCAGTGTGCCCATCGGCTGGGCACTGGCAGATGCCCTTGGCATTGGGTATTATTTGAGGAAGAGAACATAAAATATCCCCCGCTGCAAAGCGTGTTATGGCACGTCAGCAGCGGGGGATATTGTTTTTTCTGGGGTTTGAGATGATCCGGATGGGGCTTATTCCCCCACGGCGGGGACGTTCTGCATCGTCCAGAGGAGCTTCTGGACATCTACGCTGCCCATGTGGGTGGGCTCCTCACCCAGACGGAGGAAATCGGTCTGCTGGGCGGTAACAGTCTGCCACTGGGGCAGGTCTGTTCCGTTGGGGTTACCGGTCTTGGCAAAGTTGGTCAGGTAATCTACCATCTGAGCGCTGAGGGCGGTGTCCTTCTCAGTGAAGGGCCGCCAGCAGTGAGCCAGCGTGCCGAACCAGTACCACAGGTCGCTGGAATGCCAGGCACCACGGTCATCACCGGGGAGCTGGCGGTCGAAGAACCAGCCATAGCTGTCGGCGTTCCGGGCGCACCAGTCCTGAGCCATCTGGTAGAGGTAGGGCGGAACGATATCCTCGCTGGTGAAGCCAATGAGGTAAGGAATATGGTGCTGTTCGTCGGCAGCCAGCGTCTCGGGGCCGGTCTTGACCTGGAAACGGCCATCCACCACGGGCTCACAGCCCATACCCTTGAACTGGGGCTGGGTGCGGACGGCATCCCAGGCTGCAAACAGCTGGGCGGGGGCGAGGGCACGGAACTCGGCCAGCGTGCTGCACCCGGCGGTCTCCATGACCTGCTTCCAGAACGGGTAGTGGGCCTCAGCGGGCTTGGCCGTCAGCATCTGGCTCACGCCGCCGCCGCTGCTCATCACGGCCTTGGAGAACAGCCCCCTGGTGATGGGGGAGAGGACGAGCTGCTGGACGCTCATGGCACCGGCGCTCTGGCCCATGATGGTGATGTTGTTGGCATCGCCGCTAAAGGCAGCGATGTTGGCGCGCACCCACTGCAGGGCCGCCAGCTGATCCAGAAAGGCATAGTTGCCGGTGGATCCGGCCTCATCAGCCAGCTCGGGCAGGCAGACAAAACCCATGGGGCCGAGCCGGTAGTTGATGGTCACAGCCACGCAGCCTTTGGTGGGCCAGACGGGGCCGTCGAAGTGTTTCTCGTGGCCGCAGCCGCCGGTGAAGCCGCCGCCGTGAATGTAGAAGATGACCGGCAGTCTGTCCTCGGGGGCTGCGTCAGCAGGGGTCCAGATGTTCAGGAACAGGCAGTCCTCGCTGTAAGTGTAAGTCTCGCCCTTGCGGAACTCGTTGTAGTAGAAGGCTTTTCCGGGTGCGGCGGCTTCGTCATAGAAGGCGCGGGGCTGGTAGCAGCAGGCACCGTATTGGGTGGCATCGTAGACACCGTTCCAGTGGGTGACGGGGACAGGGAACTCCCACCGCCCGGCGGTGGCGTAGCGAATGCCCTTGTAGGCGGCAATGCCCGGCCACTGGCAAGCCGTGCCGGAGATCACGCCGCAGGGCGTGGTGCGCTCAAAGCTCATGGGGGAAACCTCCTTGTCTTACTCCGCCGCTTTCAGGCCCCGGATGTCCTCGCCCGCAAACAGGCAGGGGACAAAGGAGGAAAGACGGCTGGAGATCTTTTCGGTGTATCGCTTTTCCAGCAGGGAGCCATCCGCAATGTTGGTGGTGACGATGGTGGGCAGACCGGCTCCCAGGCGGTTGTTCAGCAGGCTGTAAAAAGTGGTGATGAAGTAGGGGGTGACGAACTCGGTGCCCAGATCGTCCAGGATCAGCAGGTCGGCAGCAGAGGCAGTGCGCAGCAGGGCCTCTGCATCCTCGGAGGAGTCGAAGCGGGCGTTTTCCAGCTTGCCGAAGAAGTCTGGGCTGGAAACGTAGATCACGTCAAAATCCTTTTGCAGCACGATGCCCGCAATGGCGAGGGCGGCGTGGGTCTTGCCCAGCCCCGCGTTGCCGAAAAGCATCAGGCTCTCGCTGTTGTGGTCGAATTCCTCAGCGTAGCTGCGCAGATCCTCCAGCAGGCCGCCCATGTAGGTGCGGACAGGCTCACCCAGCTTCTCGTCCATGGTGTTGGGGTAGTACCGCAGCTCCATGGTGTCAAAACTGGAAATGGACAGGCTGGACAGCGCCTCGATCTCCTCCCGTCGCAGACCCTGCATCAGCTTGTGAACGCAGGTGCAGGTGCGGCCCTGCACGCTGCCGGTATCCTGGCACAGCTTGCAGGTGAATTTGGGCTCCAGCGCATCCGCAGGGCGGCCGCTGGCGGCCAGCAGGGCGGTGAGCTCCTGCCGGGCTTTGCTCAGTGCGGCGGCGGCTTCGGTGCGGTCTTTTCCGGCAGCGCCTGCCAGCGCGCAGCGGATGCCCCGCACCCGCACCTCGTCCTCAGCGTGGCGCAGGGCCGGGATGGCGGCCTCCGCCTCCAGCCGGGCATCCTCGGCATTGGCGCGGGCAGTCTGCCGCCGCAGAGCCACCGTGCGCAGGGCGGCTTGATAAAGTTCCTGTTTGGTACGCATAAAAGCTCCTTATTCTGCAGGCGTGTCCGTTTTTTTGCGGAGCGGACGGCGGCGGGCAGCGTTCTTGAGAAAATCGTTTCCGCTGGGTTCGGCGCGGTCCACCCGGAGGTTCCGGCTGGCACCCATCCCGGCCACCGGGCCCCGCACATCGTGGACGGTGCGCAGGCCCTTAGCATTCCAGGTCTTGAGGATGCTGTTCCAGTACCAGAGATCCCGCTTGGGCCCGGCCTGCACGGCGGCCTCCTGCACCATGGCATCATCGTAGCCGTAGACCTCGTACCAGCGGGCAATGGCCTTGCGCCCGCCAAGGGTCAGCTCGGTGTCGGCAATGCCCAGCAGGCCGCTGACGTACTGCTCCCGCTGGGCGCGCAGGGCCAGCAGCTGGAGGTGTGCGTCGGCCTGTTCGCCGGTCTCCACACCCTCGGCCCGCCAGACCTTCAATTCGTGGCTGACGGCACCCATCGTCCGCTTGCCCCGGCTGGCCACATAGGCCACGCAGAGCATGACGGTCTCGGGTGCAAAGGCCTCCTGCACATAGAAGTTTACCAGCTTTTCCATTTCGGGGTGGGTCAGCGGGCGGGCAAAGCTGGTCTGGGCGCAGTCGATGAGGGAGGAGATCATGGGGTCGGTGCGGCTGGCCGCCGCGATCTCGCTCCAGGTCATGGGGGCGGGGGCTGTGGGCTCCTCGCCCGGGGCGGCGTTCTCCTCGTACCGTTCCAGCAGACCCGCACCGGCCCAGAAGGACAAGGCACTCTCGGCGGTCATCTTACTGCGGAGCTTTAAGTCGGCGCAGAGCTTCTCCGGGTCAGTGATGCCGGTGGCCAGCACATACAGAGCCACCCGGACGTTATATTCCTCCGCAATGCCCAGCTTGGAAAAGACCAGCTGCGGCACCGGGATGGTGTCACCTTTGAATTCTTTCAGTCGATAGATCATGGTGCACCTCAGTGTTGTGTTTCGGCATCCGGTTCCGGTGCGGGCGGTGTCCAGGGCTCACAGTCCAGGATGGACGGGTGGGCACTCCAGCGTTCCGGTTCGGCGTTGTAGGCATCGTTCAGATATTGGGCGACTGCGGTGCGGCCCTCTTCGGTCATCGGGAAGATCTCCCGCCGCCGCAGGGCCGGATCGGTCTTGTCCAGCGTCCACGGCTCGGGCCAGAGATCTACCGTGAGGATGGCCTCTTCTTTTTTGGCCTCCTCGCCGCCGTCCGGGTCGGGAACGGAGCGCTTGCCCGGGGTGATGAGGTAACGCATCCCGTCCTCGTTGCCGCTGAATGAGTTTTTGTTCTGCAGATAGTGCAGCATGGGCACAAAGATCATGTAGAATTCCTTCCATTGTGATAATCTATCTTTCATTATAAAGCAACTGGCGCAAAAAGCAAGTTTTTTCCGCCTGCCGCGTTCCGACAGAAAAAACTGTTGACAAAACCGCCGCACTTTGCTACACTAATGGAGCAGTCCCGCAGGGTTAGCTCATCCGGTAGAGCGACTGCTTCCCAAGCAGTAGGCGGCGGGTTCGAGTCCCGTATCCTGCTCCAGAAAATAGCGCTCCAACGTGTAGTAAAGAACATGTTGGGGCGCTTTGCATTTTGATGCACTTTTGGGTGGGCGGCTTGTGCTTTGCCGGAAAATATGGTTCAATAGAGGAAAACAGGCGGAAACGCACAGTGAACAAGACAAAACGAGGTGGATACAATGAATCTGAAAGAAGCATTCCGCTATCAGAACAAGCTGCAGGCCCTTTTGGACGAGGCCCAGGGTATTCTGGACTGCGATTCCAACGTGACGAATGTGGCCAACACCTATCTGCGCCACAAGGTCATGGCAGAGGCTGAGGACGAGACGATCCTGGACCTGCCCCAGACTGAATATGCCCAGCAGATCACCGATATTGCCCGGTTCATGCTCTATCTGCTGGAGGAGAAGGGCCGCCTGTTCGCTGCCATCCGCAAGGCAAAGGATGCGCTGGACATGGATATGGACAGCGAGGTCAGTCTGAACGCTGCGCGGCAGAGCGTGGCGCGCACCTTCAAGCGAATGAACGACCTGCGCAGTTCCGAGCAGCTGCTTTCCGGCGGCGGCACCGGCTACCGTTTCAATGCGGAGGGCAACCAGATCGCCTACCGCTGTGATGTGAAGCGGGTGACCACCATCAACTATGACCGCAAGGTCATCCATGCTGCTCTGGGCAAGCTGAACCGGCAGGCGGACGAGACATCCAACCGGATCGACCTGTGCCTTGTGACCTCCCGTGTGGACTATGCAGTTCCCTTTGATGTGAACGCCAGCTTTGCCGAAGCGTTTGAGACCTATCTGGAAAACGCCAAAGGGTGACACGCCGCCAACCGGCCATTTTGGGTGCGGCAAGCGCCGGGGACGCGGCTGCCGGTTCAGGTGCAGATGAACGATAACGCTGCACAGTTCCGCAAGGAAGTTTTGGTCCGGTTCACCTTACGAGCCAGCATCATTGAAAAAATCTTGCGTTCGGCTTTTCCGCCACCGCCAGACGTTTTTTCGCCGAAACCGTCCTTTGCCCTTTCCCGCACTCCTGCTTTTGCGCTTACGTCTCCATGGGCAGGCAGGCAAGCCACCCTTCATGAATTTGCCCCGCAGACTGCTGCGGGAGCATTTTTCCGCCTGCGGGGCGGGTGCACTGCATCCCCCATTTTGCAGGCAGAGCAAATGGCAGAAGCTGCCCTGGATGCTTGCCGTATCCAAAATGGCCGGTGCAAAACCGGAGGGATAAGCGATGAAGTGCTGCAGCCCCGGCGGTAAAAAACTGCCGGGGCTGCAATTCTTGGAGGGAGTCGTTCGTATTCCAGACAAAGCAACTGAATTTAGACAAAGACGAGGTATGATCATGTCAACCAAACCGATTCGTTCCGCTGCCGCAAATTGCATTGACCTGAGTGCAGCAGCGCTTCATATCATTGCCATGGCGCTGATGCTGATGGATCACCTGTGGGCGACCCTTCTGCCGGCGCAGGACTGGCTGACCTGTGCCGGGCGGCTGGCGTTCCCTATCTTTGCATTTATGGCAGTGGAAGGCTACTTTCATACCCGAAATCTGAAGCGTTATGCACTGCGGCTGCTGTTGTTTGCACTGCTTTCAGAAGTGCCCTTTGATCTGATGTATGGCGGGACATGGTTCTACCCGGTGCACCAGAACGTGATCTGGACGCTGCTGCTGGGGCTTCTGGGGGTGCATCTGATGGAAACGGTGCGCAAAAAGCAAAAGCTCTGGGTCTCGCTGCCGGTGTGCGCCGCAGTGGCAGCAGCAGGGGCGCTGCTGGGAACGCTGGGCATGACAGATTACTACGGTGCCGGTGTGCTGACCGTGTTCGCTTTTTACATTTTCCGGGGCCGGAAATGGTGGTGCCTGCTGGGACAGGTGCTGACCCTGTACTGGATCAATGTGGTGCTTCTGGGCGGGCTGATGTACCCCATCCGGCTGTTCGGCATGGAGTTTGAGCTGTGTCAGCAGGGGCTTGCGCTGCTGGCGCTGGTGCCCATCTGGCTGTATCGCGGGCGGCAGGGCTGCCACAGCAAACCGTTCCAGTATGCCTGCTACGCCTTTTACCCGGTACACATGCTGCTGCTCGTGCTGGCGCTGAATTTCGTGAACCGATAAGAACGTAACTGTATCCCTGCGGGCCATGGATGCCTGCAATCTGATGGTATCCCGGGGGGATCTATTCTGCACTTTCCTGAGTCTGCTCTGTGGGCTTGATGGTCTTGACCCGCAAGGTGAAATACAGAAGATGGCAGACCCACACCACTGCAATGCAGATCCTGCCGATGGGAGCATTTTTCATACAAAGAAAACCGATCGCCATGACAGCGGTGACCATTGCAATGATCTTGCATTTTGTTCCTGCTGTCATGGCTTTTTTCTGAACAAAGCTGTCCAGATGCTTTTTGTACCGTGGTATACTGAATAGAACACCCGCAGGAGGTAAAATGCCCCATGAAAAAAGATAAATCGTTCCGCCCGGACCGGGTCCTCTCCTATTTCAGGGTGGAGTGGTTCCCGCTGCTCCTTGTGACCCTTTCGGGCCTTGTCTATAACATCGGTCTGCTGGCCGCGCCGTGGTTCGAGGGCCGGTTGGCCCAGTGCCTGGCGGATATCCTGGGCGGCAGTGAGACTGCTGCCCAAATGGCGCTGCTGGTGCTGGCCTACATTGCGGTCACACTGCTGGTGCAGGCGGCGCGCTTCATCAAACGCTTTTATGTGCGCCGCTTCGCCAACAATATCAACCGCCGGATGAAGGGTATCCTGTACGCCAATCTGGTGCGGCAGAGCCGGGCAGCGCTGGAAAAAGAGGGGGCCGGTGAGCTGATGACCAAGGCCATCGCCGATGTGGACGACTGTGTGGAGGGAATGCGCAAGTTCACCACGGAGGTGTTCGACACCGGTGTGGCGCTGGCGGGCTATGCGGTCATGCTGCTGGTGTACGACTGGCGGCTGGCGATCCTGGGCCTGCTTTTTACTCCTGTGTCCTATGTCTGCGCGGCAGGGATGAAAAAGCCGGTGCAGCGTGCCGGTGCGGCCTATAAAAAGGCCGCCGGTGCCCTGAGCAGTGCCACGCTGGACCGTGCCCGGAATGCCGTGACCTACCGCATCTACGGCTGCGAGGAGGCCCGGATGGAAAAATACGAGGAGGCCCTGAGCCTTTACGAAAAGACTGCCGTGCGGAACAACGTGTGGCAGTCCGCGCTGCCGCCGCTTTATCTGGCGGCATCCGAGGCAGGGACCCTCTTCATCCTGTGGTTCGGCGCAAAGAATGTGTTGGGCACCGGCTGGAACCACTGGGATATCGCCGCCTTCACCACCTTCCTTTCCTGTTTCACCAAGCTGGTGGTCAAATCCTCCAAGGTGGCCAAGCTCTTCAACGCGGTGCAAAAGGCAGAGGTCTCCTGGAAGCGCATCAGACCCCTGATGAAAACGCCCGAGCAGCTGGATGCCCTGCAGATCCCGGCGGCACAGGATGTGACGCTGAAAGAACTCGCCTTCTCCTATGGGGAAGAGCCTGTCTTTTCCGGCCTGAGCCTGACGGCCCACCCCGGCGATATCATCGGCATCACCGGCCCGGTCGCCTGCGGAAAATCCACCCTTGGCCGCGTATTCCTCTGTGAAGCGCCCTATCAAGGCTCGGTCTGCTTTGGCGGCAGGGAGCTTTCCACCCTGACCCCGCGCCAGATCGCCGCCATGGTTGGGTATCTGGGCCATGACCCGGAACTGAGTGCCGACACTGTGCAGAATAATGTCCTCTGCGGCAGCGAACAGGATGCCATGCCGTGGCTTGCAGCCGCTGCCCTGAAGGAGGAAGTGCTGGCCATGGAAAAGGGGACGGAGACGGTCATCGGCAGCGGCGGCACCCGCCTTTCCGGCGGGCAGGCACAGCGTCTGGCATTGGCCCGGACGCTGGCCCATCCCCGCCCGGTGCTGGTGCTGGATGACCCCTTCTCGGCACTGGACCGCAGCACCGAGGATGCGATCTTTGCCGAGCTGCAGGCGTATGCCAGGGATAAGGTGGTGTTCCTGATCTCCCACCGGCTGTACCATTTTCCGCAGATGCAGCAGATCATCTTTATGGAGGGCGGCAGGACCACCGTTGGCACCCACGAGGAGCTGATGGCAGCGGTTCCGGTCTACCGCCAGCTGTATGAAAGCCAGACCGGTCTGAAAGGGGGAGAGGGCGCATGAAAAAGAAAAATGATCACGGCGTGTTTGCTGCCGTCCGGATGGCAGCGGCTTCGCACCGCCTTCTCACGGTGGGCACGGTGCTGTGTGTGGCAGCTTCGGTGGCGGCATCCCTGCTGCCGCCCCTGCTGCTGGCCCGGGTCATCGATCGTCTGACCGCGGGCCTCCCGCTGTCCTTTCTGGCTGTGCTGCTCTACTTCGGCAGTCTTGCACTGGAAGGTGTGCTCACCTCGGCGCAGGAAAGCCTGCTGGTGCTCTTTGGCCAGAGGATGACCCATGCCCTGCGCTCAGAGATGTCCCGGAAGCTGAGCCGCCTGCCCGCCGGTACACTGGCAGAGCAGAACCCCGGCGAGGTGGCCGCCCGCTTTTCGGGCGATGTGGACACGGTGGAAGCCCTGTTCACTTCCGGCATCATCAGCATGGCAGCAGATGCCTGCCGCATCGTCTCCATCATGGGGGTCATTGCAGTGAAAAACACCGGCCTTGCGCTGATCCTGCTGCTGGTTCTGCCGCTGTTTGCCGTGTTCACCCGTCACGTCCAGAAACGGATGCTGGCCGCGCAGCTGGACAACCGCCGCGCGGTCGCCGCAGTCTCCGGGCAGGTGCCCGAGACTCTGCACAACATCCGCACCATCCGGGCGCTGGGGCTGGAGGATTACATGGAGCGCCGGTATGACCGGTGCATCGGTGACAGCTATGCCGCCATGGAGCGCACCAATTTTTATGATGCCGTCTATTCGCCGGTGGTGCTGCTGCTGAATGCTGCTGTGGTCGGCATCGTGATGCTGCTCTCCGCTTCGGGGAACGCACAGCTCCTGACCCTGTTCGGCATGTCAGTGGGCACTTCGGTGGCCGTCATCAACTACATCTCCCGCATCTTTGCCCCCATCGAAAGCCTGGGCATGGAGATCCAGACCATCCAGTCGGCCATGGCGGGTGTCAGGCGCATCGATGCCTTTCTCGACCAGCCGGAGCGCACGATTCCTCCCGCGCGCAGGGAGGCTGCCCGGGGCGATGTGGAATTTGCGCACGTCACCTTCGGCTATGGGGAGCGGCACGTTCTGAAGGATTTTTCCATGACCGTGAAACAGGGGGAGCAGGTCACGCTGGTGGGCCGCACCGGTGCGGGCAAGAGCACCGTGTTCAAGCTCTTGTTGGGCCTGTATCAGCCGGAGGCCGGTACGGTGACCATCGGCGGCGTGAAGGTGGGGGACATCACCGACCGGGAGCGCCGCACCTGCATCGGCTGTGTGGAACAGCATTTCTCCCGCGTGCCGGGCACCGTGCTGGAACAGATCACGCTGGGAGACCCGCAGATCACCGGAGAAATGGCAAGGGCTGCCGCCGCACTGGCCGGGATCGATGCTGCCATCCGGGCTCTGCCGGAGGGTTATGACACCGTCTGCACCGAGGGCCTCTTCTCGCAGGGCGAGTGGCAGCTGCTGTCCATTGCCCGTGCCGCCGCCGCAGACCCCGCCGTGCTGCTGCTGGATGAGATCACCGCCAATCTGGATGCCGAAACGGAGGCCCATGTGCTTGCGGCTCTGCGCCGCGCGTCCGCGGGCCGCACGGTGCTCTCCGTCTCCCACCGCGTCTATGAGGATCTTGGCGGCAGAACGATCGAGATCAGGACCCGGGAATGACGTATGATAAAAACGCCCCCTGTGCGCCGCAGCAGGCACACAGGGGGCGTTGTGGTATGCTCAATTCTTTTCGATGTAGACGCTGGTGGAGGGGAAAGCGAAGTCCACGCCGTCTGCCTGCATCACGTCCATGATGTTCAGGTTCAGATCATTCTGCTGCTGCAGGAAGGTGGCATAGACGTTGGTGGTCAGGTAGGCCGAGATGAGGATGTTGATGCTGGAATCGCCAAAGCTGGTCAGCCGGACGATGTTGGTGCCCTTGTTGGTGTAAGGGCTGTTGTCCAGCATGGCCTGCAGGTCAGCCATCAGCTTTTCCAGCTGGGCACGGGTGGTGCCGTAGGTGACACCCAGTGTGAACTTATAGGGCCGCATGGTGCGCAGGGCTGCGTTCTGGACAGTGGAGGCGCAGATCTGGCTGTTGGTGATAATGACCACGCTGTGGTCCATGGAGCGGATGCGGGTGGAGCGGAAATTGATGTCGATGACCTCGCCCTCCACATTGCCCACGGTGATCCAGTCGCCGATGGAAAAGGGTTTGTCCAGCAGGATGACGATGCCGCTGAACAGGTTGCTGGCGCTTTCCTGCGC
>ERZ827488.4088-NODE-4088-length-10895-cov-8.353321_pt1 | contig 10895 bp, 5 predicted proteins | sample MGYA00519771_ERZ827488 | MGnify/ENA primary metagenome ERZ827488 (study PRJEB31778, sample SAMEA3449323) | human gut metagenome | biome: human gut; feature: human-associated habitat; material: faeces | place: United Kingdom | collected 2010/2012 ...
CGTGGTTTCAGGCCTATTACCATCTCTATGACGACCGCACCATCCCCGACCAGTACGAGCAGACCGTGCCGCAGGTGTTCCCCAACACCGCACCCGGCAACTTTACATGGTGCGAAGAAATGCACAAGTGGGTGCTGACCACCTTCCACGACTACCAGTGGGACCTGAACTACGCAAACCCGGCGGTGTTCGTGGACATGACCAAGAGCATTCTGCATCTGGCAAATCTGGGCGTAGAGGTGTTCCGCATTGATGCAGTGCCTTATATCTGGAAGCAGCTGGGCACCACCTGCCGCAATCTGCCGCAGGTGCACACCATTGTGCGGATGCTCCGCATGGTGCTGGAATGCGTCTGCCCGGCGGTCATCCTCAAGGGCGAGGTGGTCATGGCTCCCAAGGAGCTTGCCGCCTACTTCGGCACCCCGGAAAAGCCGGAATGCCACATGCTCTACAACGTGTCCACCATGGTCAACCTGTGGGGTGCCCTTGCCAGCCGGGACACCCGGCTGCTGAAGGCACAGCTGGATGCCCTCCACGCCCTGCCGGACAACTGCTGGTTCGTGAACTATCTGCGCTGCCACGATGATATTGGCTGGGGTCTGGACGAGGCGGTGGAAAACCGGCTGGGCATAGACCCGCAGAAGCACAAGGAATATCTGTACCATTTCTATGAGGGCAATTTCCCCGGCAGCTGGGCAAGGGGTGAGCTGTACAACTACGACCCCGCCACCGGCGATGCCCGGAGCTGCGGCACCACTGCCAGCCTGTGCGGCGTGGAGCAGGCACTGGAAAAGGACGATAAAACCGCACTGGACTACGCCGTGAAGCGTGATCTGCTGCTGCACACTGCTATGGCATTTTTGCAGGGCTTCCCCATGCTGAACTGCGGCGACGAAATTGCCCAGCGCAACGGCTGGGATTACAAAAACGACCCCGACCGTGTGGAGGACAGCCGCAATCTGCACCGCAGCAAATTCAACTGGGAGGACGCAAAGCAGCGCACCCAAAAAGGCACGTTGCAAAACCGGCTGTGGCAGGGCATGGAGCAGCTGCGCCAAATGCGGGCAGACCCCTGCTTTGCCCCGGATGCGTGGGTGACCACATGGGACAGCCACAACCCCGGCGTGCTGGCGCTGGTACGCAAGCGCGGCGAGGAAACGCTGGTGGGGCTGTTCAACTTTACCGAGTACCCGGCAGGGGCCAGTCTGGACGCTCTGGGCGGCGAGTATCGCACCCCGGAGGGCACTTCCGTCTGGCTGGCGGATGTGGAACTGGAGCCGTATCAGGCATTGCTGGTAAAAACTAATAAGTAAAGCGGAATACTCCGGTAACTTTCTCTTGGTTGGAAAGTTGCCGGAGTATTTTTGTTTCGCGCAAACTGCAAGGTCACTGGATCATTGAAATGTCGGAGATGATTGCCACCGCCAATGCCACGCGTGCCTGCGCAAAAAATCCCCCCGATACCGGGTATCCGGTATCGGGGGGATCTGTCATTCTGAGGCTTTACGGAGGAAGCGCTCAGAGGTTACTTTTTGGGGAACGCCTTGTTCCAGATCTCAATGGTCTTGAACTTGGGCATCCAGCCGTCCGATTCAAACTTGCCTTCCCGTGCATCCAGCAGACCCTGCTCCACGCACCACTGAGCGGCCTTGGCCTGCTCGGCATCGGTGATGTCTGCAAAGGCGGGCTGTGCGGCGGGTTCGGGCTTGCCCTTCTCAGTCCAGATGAGCAGTGCCAGCTGGCCGCGGTTTGCGGGGATGGCCGCGCCCTCAGGCAGCAGGTCGTTCAGAATCACGCGGGTGGCGATCTCATAGCCGCCCCAGATGGCTGCACCGCCCAGTGCTGCACCGGCCACGATCGCACCAGCTGCGCCGGAGCCGTCGTCCACGGGGTCAACGTCGAAATCGGGGTCCAACGAAGCATCCGGGTCAGTACTGGGGTTGAGCGCGTCGCTCTTCCAGTGAGCCACGAGCTTCACTTCACTCTTCGGTACTTTAAACTCGATGGTCTGGCTCTCGATGTTCTCGGCCTTGAGGTCTGCCGGGGTCACGATCTCCCAGTAGTCGAACACCATACCGGGGAAGGTTGCTTCGTCGATTTCTGCGGTGATGTTTGCCATCTCACCGACATCTGCCCATTCGGTCACAGACTCTTCGCCGGTGTCCTCACTGAACTTGGCCGGGACGCTGAACACGGTGACCATTGCCTTGTAGTGGGCGGTCAGCTCCACAGGCTCGTTCACCATTTCAAAGGTTGCTTCGCCGGTTGCTTCGTCCACAGTGGTCAGCGTAACATTCTCGGAATCCACCGTCCAGTGGTCGAACTTCAGGCCGGGGATCTCATCCGCCTTGACGGTAACGGTCTGGCCGACCTTTGCGATGCCGCCCTCTTCGCCTTCCACATAAGTGGTGCCGTCATGGACGGTGATCTCACGCAGGTGCAGGAACTTTGCTTCCACTTTCACAGCCTCGTCCGGCATGGTGAAGCAGGTGCGCTCTGCCTTGCGGTTAGCAATTTCCAGATCTTCCGGGGCACTCAACCAGCGGTTGAACTCGAACTCATCCGGGTTGCGCTGTTCGCGGTCGATCTCAATCCAGATCTCGGTGCCTTCCACTGCGCTGGAAATGGGGTTGCCCTCTGCGTCCGTGGCCGTGCCCTTGGACACTTCGATGCTGTGGTACTGCTTATACTTTGCCTCGATGGTCACATCATGATCGGGCATGGTGAACTTTCCGTCCTCGGTCAGCTTCACGCCGTCGGAGGCTTCCCAGCCGTCGAACTCATAGCCTTCACGGCGCTCTGCCGTGACGGTGATCTCAGTGCCCTTGATAGCACTTGCCGGGTCTGCGGTGCAGAATGTGGTATGGATGCTGTGGATGGTGTTGTACACAGCCTTCAGCGAGATGGACTCGGCCGGCATGGTAAAGGTGGTTTCGGCCTTGTCTGCATCTTCCAGCGTCACATTGCCGGAGACGATTTCCCAATGGTCGAAGACCTTGCCGTCAAGATCGTCTGCCTTGATGGCGACTTCGGTGTCCTTCTTCGCAGTGGTGATCTCCTCACCGCCTGCATAGGCCTTGCCGTTTTCCAGAGTGATGGACTGCATTGCCTTATATCTTGCAGTCAGCACGACCATGCTGTCGGGCATGACAAAGGTGGTCTCTTCCGCGTTCTTGTTAGCCACAGCAACATCGCCGTAGCTCACTTCCCAGCGGTCGAACACATAGCCCTCGCGGCTCTCTGCCTTGATCTTAACAGTGTCGCCGATGACAGCTTCTTCAACATTGGCAGTGCCGTTGTTCACGGTGATGGCATGCAGATCGTTGTATTCGGCCGTGATTTCCACAGCGGTCTCCGGCATGATGAACTTCGTCTCAGATGCGCGCTGATCATCCAGGATCACGTTTCCAGACACGATCTTCCAGTGGTCAAAGAGCTTGCCTTCGATCTTGTCGGCCTTGATGACAACAGGTTTACCCTTCAGGGCTGCATCGGTCACATCATCTTCCACATAAGCCTTGCCGCTGTTCACCGTGATGCCCAGCAGCTTCTTATACTTTGCGACGGCGGTCACAGGCTTATCCGGCATGACAAAGGTGGTCTCTTCCTCATTCTTTTTAGCCACAGCAACATCGCCGTTGTTCACTTCCCAGCGGTCGAACACATAGCCCGGGCGGCTCTCTGCCATGATCTTAACGGTCTCGCCCTCAATGGCGGTGTCCTTGTCTGCAGTGCTGAACTTCACGTCGATCTTGTGCAGAGTCTTGAACACAGCCTTCAGGGTCACTTCCCCTCTGGGCATCGTAAACTCAAGGGGCACGTTCTTCAGCTGCTCCTCCGTCAGGCCGTCCACACCGGTCACTTCCCAGTGGCTGAACTTCTGGCCTGCGGGGGCAGAGTCTGCCGTTGCAACGATGGCATCGCCCCTTTTGGCTGTCGCTGCGGTGCCGCCATTGACGGTAAAGGAGCCGCCTTCAATGGAGATGCCGTGGAGTTCCTTGTAAACGGCCTTCACCTTCACGTTCGTGTTCTTCACGGTAACAGTCGCAGTCTTGTTCTTTTCGTCTTCCAGCTCCGCTTCGCCCTCGAGAATCACCCAGCGGTCGAACACATAGCCCGGACGCTCCTTCGCAGTAACGGTAACTTTCGTACCCTCTTTTGCCGAGGTGATATCTGCCGTACCATTTACCACTTCAATTGCATGGAGCTTTGCATAATGCGGGTTCAAGGTAACATTGCTTTCCGGCATCTTGAAGGTGATCCAGTTCTTGTTGACCTGCTTGCCCAGATCAATGCCGGTCGCTTCCCAATTTTCAAACTCCCAGCCGTCCTTGTTCGGTGCCCAAGCTTTGATCGTCTGCCCCGGACGTGCCTTTCCAGCTTCCGTGTCATCCACCTTGATGATAACAGCAGTATCGTTGGAGTTGATGGTGTAGTACATTTTCGGCGTAATGTACACAGCATTTGCTTTTGCGTCGATGGGCTTACCACTCGGGTCGACAGGCGTGCCGTCCACCGTATCAGAGTAGACGTACTTGCCGCCGGAATAGACGATGCTGCTTGCCATGCCGCCCGTGCCATGGTTCTGGATGACGACAGTGGCAGGGCACGCGATCGTAACATCGCCCCTCACGATGTGGTAACCATACGACTCACCCGAGATTGCTACCGTGGAGGCCTGTTTCACCGTCACATCGCCGGCCACGGTGGGGCTTTCTTCAGAAGTAATTTCCACCTTGCCGTCACAGCTGATCTCAACATCGCCGAGGACGGCAACATAGGATTGGGCCGTGACCTTGACGTCCTGTGCATTTGTGACCGTCAGTTTGCCGCTTACAGCTGCTTCACCTGAAGTGCTATTGCACAGTTCAATGTTCACACCCGGGGCATCAATGGTCAGGTCACCCTTGATCCTTCCATTGGACTTCAGGGTATTGGTGACACCGTCGTAGCTCAACTTCCCTGTATTTTCACTGCCCAGGATGCTGCTTATGTTCGCTTCAGTGACCGGCTTTCCATTGACTTTGATGGTCGTCGGAAAACTGTTCTCCTCGCTGAGCAGACTTGAGCTGCGGTAGGAGCCGGTGCTCAACTGCATCAGCGCATCGGTGCTCTCGGCCAGAGCGGGTGCCGACAGGGTGAACATCATGCATCCGGCCAGCGCCGCCGATACTGCACGCCGGATAAGTTTGCCTTGTTTCATGGTATAACCTCCTTTTTTCCCCCCTCGCATTTTTACGGGGGGGGGGTATATATTACAGTATCTTGATTATACCACACTTTACCGGATTTTGGAAGCAAACCTGCGTGAATCGCCCTAAAAGCAGCGTGAAAAGCATGATTTGTGCCGGTTCTGTTGCAGTTGCCCGGCCCGCAAGGCACAGCAAAGCCCCCGGCAGGTTTGCGCCTGCCGGGGGCTTTACTGTGTTATGAAAGATCAATCCTTCTTCTCTGCTGTGCGGGCAAAGAAGTTGGCGAGGATCGCACCGGAAATGTTATGCCACACGGAGAACACAGCGCCGGGAATGGTAGCCAGCGGATACTGTGCAAAGTGTGCGGCGGCCAGACTGGTTGCAAGGCCGGAGTTCTGCATACCCACCTCGATGGAGATCGCGCGGCACTTGGTGGAGTCCAGCTTGAGCAGCTTGCCCACGCCAAAGCCGGTGAGGTAGCCCAGCACATTGTGCAGGATGACCACCACAAGGATCAGCAGACCGCTGGTCATGATCTTGGCGCTGTTGGCGGAGACCACGGCGCAGATGATCAGCACGATGGCGGTAGTGGAGACCAGAGGCAGCACGCGGACAGCTTCCTCGGTGAACTTATGGAAGAAGTGATTGACCACAAAGCCCAGTGCGATGGGCACCAGCACCACCTTGACGATGGACATGAACATGCTCATGGGGTTCACGTCAACACGCTGGCCAGCGTACAGCAGGGTGAGCAGCGGGGTGAGGAACGGAGCCAGCACGGTGGAAACAGCGGTCATGCCAACGGACAGTGCAACGTCGCCCTTGGAAAGGTAGGTCATCACGTTGGAAGAGGTGCCGCCGGGGCAGGTGCCAACCAGGATCACGCCAATGGCCAGCTCGGTGGGCAGGTGGAACACCTGCGTGAGCGCCCATGCCAGAAACGGCATGAGGGTGAACTGTGCAACGCAGCCCACGATCACATCCTTCGGGCGGCTGAACACCACCTTGAAGTCCTCCGGCTTCAGGGTAAGGCCCATGCCGAACATCACGATGCCCAGCAGGTTATTGACCCACGCCGTCTTTACCACGCTGAACGGGCCGGGGAAGAACAGGGCACCCGCGGCCACCACAATAACGATGGCGGCCATGTATTTGCCCACAAAGTCGCTTACTTTTTCCAGTGTCTTCATAATTGTTTCTCCTTTTCCTTCTGACATGCTTTGGGACAAAAGCATCCGCAAAATAAAACGCCCTTGTCCCCTACGGTCTGTAAGAGACAAAGGCGTGTAATATCCTCTGCGGTACCACTCTTATTGCCAGCACAACGCTGACCACTCAGTGCACGTCCAACAACGCGCGGCCCGTGATAACGGGGGCCTGCCGTTCCTGCTTACTGGGGCGCACACCGTCCATTCAGCCGGAAAGCTCGGAGAGGATCTTCCCACGGATGCCCTGCACTGCCTTGCACCAACCGGCAGCTCTCTGCAGCATTCCTTCCGGGTACTCTTTCTCGTCATAGCCGTAATATTCTTGGTGACATGGAGTATACTCCCCTGCAAAGGCAAAGTCAATAGAATGGGGCCTTCTGATTTTTCATGCAGTTCATTTCAGGAGTGAAAGTGGTTCACGCAGCAGACAAAGCAGAATGGCATCGATGCCGACTGCTCCGGCAGGATGACGCGAAGCCATGGTCTAAAGAGTAGGCGGCGATGCCATCCCATCACACAACAAAAGACCGCTCATCTTTTCGGGTGAGCGGTCTTGCTGTTTCTGCGGTTTATTCGCCTTTGGCTTTTGTAAGCAGCATGTGCACGTATTCCGCGCAGGCATCCCAGTCGCGGGCGGCGGCCTTGTCCTTCGGCATCAGGCTGCTGGCAAGGCCCACGCCAAGGCAGCCCGCCTTGCGGAACTCCGGGATGTTCTCCGGCGTTACGCCGCCAATGGCAACATAGTTTGTGTCGTCCTGGAATCCGACAATCTGGGGCAGGAGAAAAACGACCTCTGAGCCGCTTTTTCCTGTCTGATAGGCAAAAAAGATCCCGTTCACCCAGAAGTGGACGGGATCTTTTATTGCTTATGGGGCTTTACTGCAGCCGATCAGGCTTTGACGAAGGCAGCTGCTTACTTTGCAGCCAGGTATTTGCCCAGTTCGCGGCCCAGCGTCAGGCACATACCAATGCTCACACCGGGGATCGGGGTGATATACTCGGGACCAAAGCGCATACCGCAGGTGTTGCCGGAAGCGTACAGGCCCTCGATGGGCTGATAATCCTCGTTCAGCACCTGCTGGTCATTGGTGGTCACAAAGCCGCCGGTGGTCACCAGTGCAAAGCCCAGACTCGGGGTGGTGACATGGGCGTAGAAGGGAGCCTTTGCAACTGCATTCAGGAAGTGCGGGTCCTTGGCAAAGTCGCTGTCGTAGCCCTCGGCGCAAACCTTATTGTACTGCTCCACAGTAGCGGAAAGGGCTGCAGGCTCCACACCGATGTACTCAGCCAGCTGTTCGATGGTGTCGGCGCAGTACCAGCCGTTGGCGCCCTCGGCACCAGCAGCCTTTGCGGCCTCAAAGTTGCCCTTCATGGCTTCCACCACAGCGGGCATGTCGTACTCGAATGCCTGATGGCCGGGGAAGCCGCGCAGGATCTGGGTCTCATAGGTGCTGTCGTAGATGGAGGTGATATTGCCGCGCTTTGCACGTGCCATGAAGAAGCCGTTGATCTCCGGGCCGGCAAAGGCTTCGTTCTGGAAGCGCTGGCCATTCTCGTCCACCCACAGGGGGCCGGGCAGATAGTCGGGCACGGCCATGGAGTCGAAGTTCATGGTGGAGATGTCGCCCTCCAGACGGCCGCCTGCCCACACACCCATCTGGATGGTGGAGCCGTCGCGGCCAAAGGGAGCAAAGAAGGCCTCATCCTTGGTGAACAGACGCTTGATGTCCGGCAGCAGATCGTCCATCATTTCCTTGTTGCCGCCAAAGCCGCCGCCTGCCAGCACAACGCCATTCTTAGCGTTGATCTTGAGGTAATTGCCATCGCTGTCCTGTGCGATCACGCCGGTGACCTTTGCACCGTCCATTACCAGCTGCACACCCTTGGTGCCAAACAGAGCGGTGGCATTGTCAGAGAAATTCTCCTCCACATAATTGTAGTTGTCCCAGCTCAGGTCCTTCAGCTCCAGCTGACCGGCGGTGTTGTTGTTCTTCTCGCCGCTGGCGGGGTTCTCCCAGTAGTTCTCCCACCATTCCAGCGTGCCGGTGTAGTAGTGCATGCCGTTGTTCAGCTGGTGCACGGTGTACTCGTTGTCCGGCCAGAACTGGATGCGGGTCTTGGCCAGCGTGTCCGGGTTGATCTTGTCCAGCCACCAGTCCACAGTGCTGCCGCTGTTCTTGGCAAACTTCATCACCAGTGCGGTGTTTGCCTTGCCGTGGGTCTGCATCATCCAGTTGTTCACAAACTCCACTTCGTCCACCTTGGGCACACCGTGGCTCAGCAGGTAGTCCGAGTTGATGTGGCCGATATCGTGGCCGACCGTCCACCAGCTCTCGCGGGGCATGGCTTCCAGCACCAGAACGTTCTTGCCCTCTTCGGCCAGCTCACGGTAGCAGCTCAGGCCGGCATAGCCCATACCGATGATGGCAACGTCAACATCGTAGGTCTTGGTGATCTCACTGTCCGGGATGGCTTCCGGGGCGGTGCGCCAGCTGGCAGCCTGCTCAGAAGCTTCCGGGGCAGACACTGCAGTGCCTCCCATAGCCTGTGTGATGCAGTCGTTCATGCACTGCTTCACAGCATCGCTGGTAATGGTTGCACCGGACACGCCGTCGATGGTGCTGTTCTGGGCTTCCAGCAGCTGCTTGATCAGGTCATCCTTTGCGACCTGACCGATGGAGTCGGTCTCACCGGACAGATCCAGCTGGATGTCAGTAATGGCTGTCTCGCTGAAGGTGGCGGTCATGGTGATATCGCTCATGCCCTTGGCCGTGGCAGTGTAGGTGCCCGGGGTGTACTTTGCAGCGGCAGAAGATGCAGCCGTGCTGCCGGAAGCAGCATTGCAGGCAGCCAGTGCACCGGCGGTGATGCCGCTCATGGCAGCAGCAGAAGCCAGCTTCAGAAAGCTTTTGCGCGAGATCTTTTTCATCCTGGTGGTTCCTTTCGTTTTTCTCTTTCTTCTCAATGTGCAGAGCTGTGTGCTCCTTTCGGTTGTTAATTCTATCACAATATCTCACACTTGAAAAATATTGCTTTCTTCTTACAATTAGAAGTAAAAGTTATAAGCATTTTTTAAGAGAAAAAGGAGCCGGTCATGACCCTGCAGCAGATGCGCTATTTTATTGCGGTGGCACAGAATTTGAGCTTTTCCAAAGCGGCACAGCAGCACTATGTTTCCCAAACGGCGGTCAGCCAGCAGATCAAGCTGCTAGAAGAAGAACTTGAAACCGAGCTGTTCCAGCGCACACGGCACTCGGTGGCGCTTACCAGTGCCGGGCAGGTATTCTACGAGTATGCGGTGCGCATCACCGACCTTGCGGAAGATGCCGCCCGCCGCACCCGCGCCGCTGCTGCCGAGTGCAGCACCCCGCTTGAGATCGGCATGATGAGCGGCATGGAAAATCTGCCCATTCTGGAAAAGCTGTTGCTGTTCAAGGAGCAGCACCCTGCCATTCCGCTGCACTTTCATCTGGTGGATTTTCCCACCCTGAAAAAACGCCTGCAGCAGAAAAAGCTGGACTTTGCCCTGCAGCTGGAGCTGGTCCCGCTGGAGGATACCCCCTCCCTGCTGCGTGCTCAAGTAGGCCAGCTGCGCCAGTACGTAGTGCTCAATCGCCAGAGCCACCTGTCCAGCTATGCGTCCCTGCACCGCAGCCAGCTTGCCAGCGAACAATATTATGTACCCGCCATGGACCGGGAGTTGTGGAACCAGTTTGCGCAAGTCCTCACCCGCCACGGCAGCGACCCGCAGAACATCAAATTTGCGTATTCCATGGAGGAGTTGATGCTGCAGCTGGCTTTCTACGGCGGCTATACCATCCTTGCCGAGCCGGTGCTGGCTCAGCTGCCCGCCAACAAAAACCTCACTTTTATCCCGCTGGAAAACGATACCGTTCCCGCTTGGGCCGTGTGGAACCGCGAGAACATCTCGCCCGCCCTCCGGCTGCTTCTGCGTGAGCTGGATATTGACCCGTGACATGCTACAGAACGCATTGACGATCTTGCGCAAAAGCGCTGCACTTTTTTCAGAAATTCAGCAAGAAAGGTCTCTCCGGCGCTGCGTGGAGAAATGCAAAGGTCGATCACATGAATCAAAACGATCCTGTCCCGGACGATTTCACTCTTTCGCCGGCCCTTGTGGATGCACTGCCCGCACTGTTTTTTTGCCTGCAACATGGTACTGGTGGCAGGAATTTTGCTTTTATCATGAATATGCAGTGAGCCGGAAGCCTCTGATCTACAGAAGGCTTCCGGCTCATTTGCTATGGATTTTTTACGTAGATGCCATTCGAGTCCTTGATCGAAACAAAAAATTCCACGTCATACGACTTGGGATTTCCTGGTAGCCTATTCTGTTGCTCAAACACCCCACTGGGGTGTTTGTTGCTGTCGCAAACGCAAACTTCCTGTAAACAAAAAACGTACCCGAACCCTTTTTCATAAAGAATCGGGTTCGAGTACGAACTGTATGGTGGACGGTACAGGACTCGAACCT